>Ga0302319_10004373_pt1 | contig 29033 bp, 26 predicted proteins | sample Bog_T0_2_FD_203319 | JGI IMG/M metagenome (GOLD analysis project Ga0302319, IMG submission 203319) | Peat permafrost microbial communities from Stordalen Mire near Abisko, Sweden - Bog_T0_2 | ecosystem: Environmental > Terrestrial > Soil > Wetlands > Peat | place: Sweden: Abisko, Stordalen Mire... | reverse complement strand
GGAACCGCTCCATCCGCACCGGTTACGAGGTGATCCGCGTGCCCATGCGCGACGGCAAAGCGACCGGCGAGTACATCGATTTTATGAACGGTTTCGTCACGCCCGATGGCAACGTCTGGGGGCGGCCGGTCGGTGTCGCCGTGGCGCCCGACGGCGCGCTAATGGTCTCCGACGATGGATCGAACTCGATCTGGCGCGTCAGCTATCACGGCATGAGGTGAGGATCGCGCATGAAGAATTCAAATGCAATTTCGACCAGGCGTTCCATCCTGGGAATTTTCGGAGCCGGAGGACTCGTCACAATGCAGGCAGCCGCAAATCAGAAAAAGACCGTGAAAATCGCCCAGTTCGACAAGGCCGGCCATCTTACCGGCGTCGCCGACGTGGATAGGATCGTCAAGACCGACGCCGAATGGCGCAAGCAGCTTTCCGCCGACGCCTACGATGTGGCGCGGCACAAGGGCACGGAGCGCGCCTTTATGAATAGTTTCCACGACAATCACCGCGACGGGCTCTATAGCTGCGTCTGCTGCGGTACCATGCTGTTCGACTCGAAAACAAAATTCGACTCCGGCACCGGCTGGCCCAGTTTCTGGGCGCCGATCGCCAAGGAAAACGTGACCGTCGGCACCGACCTGAGCCTGGGCATGGCGCGCGACGAAGTTGACTGCGCGCGCTGCGACGGCCATCTGGGGCACGTCTTCGACGATGGGCCCAGGCCCACGGGCAAGCGCTACTGCATGAACTCGGCCTCGCTGGTTTTCACTGCTCGCGGCTGAGCGCGTTCAGCGATGGATCGACCGCCGGCGAGCGCGCCCTCGTTCGCCACGCCGGCGCATGCAATTGGCATAGGATATTGGCATGCGATTCATTGCCGCCCTGCTCGCGTTCTCTTCTCTACTGCTGGCACAGACGCCCGCCGCGCCCGCGCCCAAAAAGATTCAGGCGCTCATCATCACCGGCCAGAACGGTCACGACTGGCGCACCGTCTGCCCGCTGCTGCGAAAAGCGCTGGAGGACACCGGCCGCTTTGAAGTGCGCATCGACGAGGAGTTCCGCGGCGCCGGGCCGGAGACGCTCGCGCCCTACGATGTCGTAATTCTCAACTATGCCGACTGGCGCAAGACGGGCCTGCGCTGGGGCGACCGCGCCGAGAGTGCGCTGCTGGATTTCGTGCGCTCGGGGCACGGCCTGGTGGTGTACCACTTCTCCGCCGCGGCCTTCGATGGCTGGACCGAATTCGAAAAACTCTCCGGCGCCAACTGGCGGCCGGACAACGGCCAGCACTCCGCCGCGCATGACTACACTGTTCAGGTGGTCGACGCCGACCACCCCATCACGCGCGGCCTTCCGCGCACTTTCGTGCAACAGAAAGACGAGCTGTACGCCAACCTGAAATGGCAGCCCGAAGGCTGCTGCCACATCCTGGCCACGGCCTGGGATGACCATTCGCTGTATAAGAATCCGCCCCAGCCGGTGCCCGGTCCGGGCAAGGCCGAACCCGTTTTGTGGACCGTGGATTATGGCCAGGGCCGCGTCTTCGTCAACGTCCTGGGCCACGATGGCCCGGCCGTGCAGACGCCGGCCTTTGTGGCCACGTTCACGCGCGGCACCGAGTGGGCCGCCACCGGCAAGGTCACGCTGCCCGTGCCGGTTTTGCACGCGGCCCAGTAAGACTCGCGCGCTAGGGTCAGGTCTCGCAGATTCTTTGAGAATCACCGGCCATTCACCGTGGCGCAGGCACTCGTGCCTGCCGCGTCGACATTCGTGTCGACACCTGGCCGGCGTTGTCAATCCTTGGCTGAGACAATACACTAGGCCGGAATCGACCCGCTGCGAATCACCTTCGTCATGACTTCGGCGAACGTGTCGATCTCCTCGAGCGTCGTGTACACGTTGGGCGTGATGCGCAGTCCCTGGTATTCGTCCCCGGTCACGATGGCCACCGTCCAGATGCGGTACTTGGTCCACAAGTAGTTCTGCAGCTTGGGCGCATCGAAGCCCTCGACGCTCACGAATCCGATGGCGCACGATTGCTCCGGATCCTCGCTGTTCAGAATCTTCACCCCCGGGAGATCCCGCAACTGGTTCGACCAGCGCTTGCGCAGGTAGCGGAAGCGCTCCGCCTTGCGCTCCCCGCCGATACTGTCGTGAAAATTCAGCGCTTCGGTAATCGCGTTGCGCTGCGACGCCGGATGCGTGCCAATCTCCTCGAACTTGCGGATGTTCGCGTTCATCTCCGGCGGCGCGGCCATCAGCGGCCAGATCTTCTCGATCTTCGTGCGCTTCACATACAGCATGCCGGTGCCGATCGGCGCCAGCACCCATTTGTGCAGCGACGTGCCGTAGTAGTCGCACCCGAGATCGGATTGTTGGAACGGGAACTGCGCGAAGGCGTGCGCCCCATCCACGATCACCTCGATCGAGCGCGCCCGCCCGAGTTCGCAGATCTTGCGCACCGGGAAGATCTGGCCCGTGCGGTTGGTCATATGGCAGATGTGGATGACCTTCGTGCGCGGCGTGATCGCATCTTCAAACAGCTTCACCAGGTAGTCCATGCTGGGCGGCGGCACCGGGAATTTCAACTGCTTCAGCACAATCCCGTCGCGCCGCTCGCGCTGCTGCCAGGTGGTGATCATGCGCGGGTAATCCTGGTTGGTGGTGAGCACTTCGTCGCCGCGCCGTAGCTCCATGCCCTGCTGCACGATCTCCAGCCCCTCGCTGGCGTTGCGCGTGATCGCGATCTCCTCCGGATCGCAGCCGAACATCCGCGCCAGCCGCCGCCGCACCGTCTCGATGCCCGGGTCGAGCACGTTCCACATGTAATACGACGGGCTCAGGTTCTCGACTTCCAGGTACCGCACCTCGGTGTCCATGACAATCTTCGGCGAGGGCGACACGCCGCCGTTGTTCAGATTGACCATGTTGCGATCGACGGTGAAAGCGTGGCGGATATTCATCCAGAAGTCTTCGTCGCGCGCCACCGTGTCCGCCGCGCGCCCGGTCACCGCGGCTGCCGCGGCCTGCGCGCGCGCCAGCGCATTGGAGTGAAACGCGGCTGCGGCCAGCGCGCCGGCCGCGGACGAGGAAACGCCTTTGAAGAAGCTGCGACGGTTCATGCATCCACATTGGCGCAACTTGCGCCCGTGGGTCAATGCGGCGGGACTCCCGGCCTGCGCTCGAATGTTCCGCTGCGTGCGCGACGAGGCGCGGTGCGCAGAGCGCGAGACGTTTCCGGTGAAACCTGCACGTGGGACCCCGGGGATGCGGGCGCGCGCCAGGCACACGGCCCGCAAAACACAAAGCCCGGTGAGAGGGGATCGCCTCGCACCGGGCCTATGTTTCTGAGCTTGGACTCTACGCGTTACTTCGCGAGCCTCTTTCGGCGAAGCAGACCACCCAGGGCCAGCAACCCGGCGCCCATCAGCGCCATCGAAGCCGGTTCTGGCACTGTTGTCTCGGTGAACACGTCTGTAAAGCTAAACAGAACTGCGCCCGAGCCGAGAACGATCGTCTCGTCGACGCCGACCGAATGCTCGTACGGAAGACCAATCGACGCCGTGGTGCCATTGACGGACGTCACAACGCCAATCGGGGTGCCTCCCGAGTCGAACAGATCCTTGGTATCTGTCGAGTTACCATTAGCCACGTTCGCCGACACCTGTGCGGCATCGATGAAGTTCGTCGTGTAATTGGGCAAAAGCGGATTGATGCTGATGGTGTAATCGAGAGTGTACGTCCCCGGCCCCACTACCTGACCCGCGGTAGGAGCTGAAATCGTGAGACTGTGCAGTGACGTGCTCGGACCTGCCGCCACATCACTGACGTTAAACAGCCAGGTCGAGGGAACTGCCGTGCCAGTCCCGTTGCTATTGAAGGTCCAAATCTTGTCACCTGTCGGATCCGCCGTGGTCTGATCGATGCACGAGCCGGCAGCCGCCCAGGCCCCGACCGTGGCCAGGGTATTGCAGGCTGCAATGGTTCCGGCCCACATGGCGCTGGTCCCTATGGCCAGGACGCCAAAAAGCAACACTCCTCTAAAAGCAATCGCCGCTAGAGATTTGATCATTCATGCCTCCCTTTCCTAGTCCTTGAGCGTCACAGCCAGCGTTGCTGCCCGGCAACGGCCTGTACCCGCCCACCCCTCCTTGGGGACATTGGTAGTATCCCAGAAAACTAATACCAATCTATCCTATCTTTAGATTGTCCCGAAGCGACCAGCCGGTGTTCGCTCGTCGGCGCTACCTTGTTGATTGCCAAGAATTTAAATAAATTCTGACCTTAATATCCTGATTATAGCCAACTAGTAGTAATTAATTATTCCTGGGATCGGAGCGGAGCCCACAAAAATCACCCCCTTTTGCCCGCTGCGCGGGCCTAGCGCGAGCCTAGCGCGGGCCTGGAAATCCCGGCGCGATTGTTCGTCGACGGCTTCCGCAGGGAGACGGGCAGAGAATGAGATGATCCGTTGGTGTTGGGACTGTTTACAGCAGTCGCAGGCTTGGGCCGCCCTGCCTCCCGGGCGATTGAAACTGCAAGAACCTTCGGATGGTCATCCAGGCCCATCCGCAGTTAATCGCGACGGTGCGGGCTCCCGCGGTGCGTGTGGCTCCGTCGAAAAACGAAAACCCGGCGTGAGGTGCGAACCTCGCGCCGGGCTTGTGTTTGAATAACTGAGACTCTGCCGTTACTTCGCGGACCGCTTGCGACGCAGCAGACCGCCCAGTGCCAGCAGGCCGACGCCCATCAGAGCCATCGTAGCCGGCTCCGGAGTCGCGGTCTCGAAGAAATAGTCAGTGGCGCTATCCGGCGTTCCGGCAGCCCCGGATGTGATCGACTCTTGGACATAGACCGTCTGCGCGCTCAGACCGCCGAGAAAAGCAGGGGTGCCATTGACTGATGTAATGGTGCCAAGAAGTGCTCCGCCAGAGGTGGTGAACACTGACTTTGTATCCTGCCCATTGTATGTGTCGGTTGTCACGCCAACTTCCGAGATATAGCTCGGGATATAGCCGGGTGTAGTCGGATCGATAGTGACCGCGAAAGCGACATTGTACGGTGATCCCGCCGGCGTTAAGTCAACCCCGCCGGTGGACTGAGCAAACTGCACCTGGTAAAGAGTCGTCCCGCCACCCTGAACATGTGATGAGAAAGTTACCTGCCAGTTGGAGGGAAGGGTGGTAGTGAACCCGCTGAAGACCTTATCCCCAATCTCGCACGAGCCGTCCTGCACAAACTGAGCTACCGTCGAGACGTTCGCGCAGGTTATGGGCCCGGCCCACATAGCACTGCTCCCGATGGCCAGGACAGCCAAAACTAATACAACTCTAATAGCAATCGCCGCTAGAGATTTGATCATCAATGCCTCCTCTGCTTTGTCCTTGAACGGTTTGGATCCGTCGCTGCCCAGCAACGGCCATACGCGCCCACCCCTCCTCGGGGGACAAGAGTAGTATCCCAGAAAGTAGGGCCTAAGAGTAGTACTTACTAACCTATCTTTCGATTTTCGGATGCGGTCCAGTTGCGCTTCATACTGTACTTCTTTGTCATTGATTCTTAAACTTCTTACGACAATATTGACGTTAATTTCCTGATTACATATAGACATTGAAAAACCAACAACTTACGGAGCCAAAACAGAGCCCACGAAAACCAGTCCTAGATTCCTCATTGGCCTACCTCCGACGCGGTTCTGGCGTGCCCTTCCCGAATACCAGTCGCTGGCGTCCTCGGCCAGCCGAAGCATTGAGGGTACAAACCAATAGTACTGGGACTAAGTTTGATAGGGTCCGCTGCACCTTCCGGCCGGTCGGGCGACCGAAATCCCCTCCCCACCCACGTCGGGCGCGGGCGCTACCCGCCCTCACAAACCCCCTTCCCATTGAATCCCCTGCTCCCGCACCGGCAGTGCATCCCGGCCCTGAACCTGTCTGCCCAGAGTCCGCGACGTTCGCGCCTACAGAACCAATCAATCCGCGCCGCCGGCTCGACCTGCGCTACTATGTCTGATACCCGGCCGCGACGCCGGCCTGTTGCCGGCCGCCGCACTGCGCGCTCCGAACGCTCGTGGCGGCCTGGCGTTGGCCGGCCGCAGCGCCCGCTGTGGCGGGCGAGGAATTTGGCCGCCGGCTTTTGCCGCAAAGGAGAGTGCGCCCTTGTCTGTCAACGAAGAATTGCAGGAACACGCTGAACACGCCCACGACGCCTTCACCCGGACCACAGGCGCGGTCATGGCCATCGTCGCCGCCTGTCTGGCCGTGGTGGCCGTCGCCGGCCACATCGCCACCACCGAGGAACTGCTGGCCCAGCAGAAAGCTTCCGACCAGTGGGCGTTCTATCAGGCCAAATCCCTGCGCCGCTACCAGTCCGAGGTCGCCCGGGACATCGTGAGCCTGATGCCGGGCGCCGAAGCCGTGAAGGCGGCCGAGAAATTCAAGACCAACCAGGAGCGCTACAAGGACGAAGGCGAGAAAATTTCGGAGCAGGCCAAGGAGTTCGAAGCCGAAAGCGCCATCAGCGGCAAGCACGCCCTGCGGCTGCATTTCGGCGAGGTGTTCCTCGAACTGGCCATCGTTCTGTGTTCGCTCGCGATCATCAGCCGCCGCTCGCTTTTCCTATACGCAGGCCTCGCCTCCGGCGCCGCCGGCGTGCTGATCGCCGGCAGCGTTCTGTTCCTGCACTGACAGGCTGCCGAATCCGTCCCGCGCGGCCGGGGACTGGCGCCGCCAACTTGGAACGCCGCGCGGGAGCCGCTAATCCAACTGCGGCCTGCGGTAACGGTCGGCCAGCTTCACCAGCGCCACGCACAACACCAGCGTGCCCAGCGCGATCCACACGAAATCCAGCATGTGGCCTTTGAGAAACTTCAGCGGCTCCTGGTGCAGGTTGCGCCCCAACCAGCACAGCGCCAGATAGCGCGGCAGCCGCGCCGCCACGAATACCGCGATAAACGGCGCGCGCTTCACGCCCAGCGCCCCGGCGCAGATCTCGAACGCCTTCAGCGGCATCGGAATCGGCACCAGCGCCGGGATGAACACCGTCACCAGACCGTAGTGCCGGAACCAGTCGCGAAAGCGCCGCCCGCGCCCCGAGTGCAGCTTGCCTTCGAGGTACATCTCGCCGCCCTTGCGCGCCGCCTCGAACAGAATCAACGACCCGATCAGCGAGCCCGCCACGGCCACCAACCCCGCCAGCAGCCAGCGGTCGGGGCGCTGCGAAGTGTACAGCAGCAGCATCACGTCCGGTCCCGAAGGGTTCGGCACGCCCGCCCCGTCCGCAATGGTCAGCAGGAAAATGCCGGGCAGTCCCCAGGCGGCAATAACAGCGAGGATCTTCTTCATTCAGCCTTTCCGCCCGACCTTTCATCGCGCGCACCACACAGGCGCGCGAGGAGTTGCGCTTCGGTCCAGATCTCGCTGCCGAATGCCCGGGCCTTGTCCAATTTAGTTCCCGCGTCCGCCCCGGCCACGACCACGGACGTGCGTTTGCTGACCGATCCCGTCACCTTGCCTCCGGCGGCTTCGATCCGCGCCTTGGCCTGCTCGCGCGACATCGACGCCAAAGTCCCAGTGAGTACGAATATCAGACCCGTTAGGCCTCCGCCGGCCGGCGCTGCCCGGACATCTGCCTGAAACTGCAGGCCTGCCGCGCGGAGCTTTTCCACAAGCTCGCGGTTGTGCGGCTCGAGGAAGAACCCGCGAATCGATTGCGCCACCTTCGGCCCGACCTCTTCCGCGCTTTGCAACGTCTCTTCGCCGGCCTGCATGATCGCGTCGATGCCGCCGAACGTGCGGCCGAGAATCTGCGCCGTCCGCTCGCCCACGAACGGGATGCCCAGGCCGGCAATCAGCCGCTCCACCGGCCGTTGCCGCGTGGCGTCGATGCTCGCCATGATTCTGGACGCCGATTTCTCGCCCATCCGCTCCAGGTTCAGCAACTGATCGAGCCGCAGTTGATACAGGTCGGCAATGCTCTTCACGAGGCCGGTGTCCACCAGTTGATCGACCAGCGCGTCGCCCAGCCCGTCGATGTCCATAACAGTCCGCGCGGCGAAGTGCGACAACGACTCCTTCAGCCGCGCCGGGCAGCTTGAATTCAGGCACCGGCGCGCCACCTCGCCCTCGGCGCGCACCACCGCGCTGCCACACACCGGGCAGGTGTCGGGCATGCGGAACGCTTTGCGATCGGTGGACCGATGGCACACTTCGACGATTTTGGGAATCACGTCGCCGCTGCGTTCCACCACCACCGTGTCGCCGATGGCCAGGTCGAGCCGCGCGATTTCGTCCTCGTTGTGCAGAGTGGCGTTGGACACGGTCACGCCGCTCACCACCACCGGGCGCAGCCGCGCCACCGGCGTCAGCACGCCCGTGCGCCCCACCTGCACTTCGATGTTCTCGAGCACCGTCTGGGCCTGCCGCGCCGTGAACTTGAAGGCGATGGCCCAGCGCGGCGAGCGGGCCGTCCAGCCCAGCCGCCGCTGCTGCTCAACCGAATCGACCTTGGCCACGACTCCGTCGATTTCATAGAGTAGCGTCTCCCGCCGCGGACCCCACTCGCGGCAGAATGCGAGCAGCTCGTCGAGACCGGCGACGCGCTTCACGTTCGGATTCACCTTGAAGCCCAGCGCGCGCAGGCGCTCGAGATTCTCCCAATGCGTCGGCAGCGCCGGATGCCCGTTCACGAGCAGGAAATAGGCCTGGAATTCGAGCTTGCGCGAGGCCGTCAGCGCGGTGTCGAGCACGCGCAGCGACCCGGCGGCCGAGTTGCGCGGATTGGCATACAGCGGCAGCCCTTCCGCGGCGCGCTGCGCGTTCAGGCGCTCGAACTCGGGGCGCGGCATGAGCACTTCGCCGCGCACTTCGAACGCCGGCCACGCGGAAATCAGAGCCGGATCGACCTGCAGCGGCAGCGTGCGAATGGTGCGCGCGTTGGCGGTGACGTCCTCGCCTTCCAGCCCGTCGCCGCGCGTCACGGCCAGCTTCAGACGCCCGTCTTGATACTGCGCCGCCAGCGACAGCCCGTCGAGCTTCAGCTCGGCCACGTAGGAGTACGGCTCGCCCGCCAGGAGCTCGCGCACGCGGCCGTCGAACTCCGCCAGTTCCTGTTCGTTGAGAGCGTTGTCGAGACTCAGCATCGGCGACGAGTGCCGCACTTTGACGAAACCCTCGCGCACGGCGCCGCCCACGCGCTGCGTCGGCGAGTCGACTGAGTCGTACTCGGGATGCGCGGTTTCGAGTTCCTTGAGCCGCCGCAGCATGCCGTCGTACTCGGCGTCGCTGATCTCGGGGCGGTCGAGGACGTAATATAGATGTTCGTGCCGCCGCAAATCGGCGCGCAGAAGCTCGATCTCGCGCAGCATCGGATCTGTCGAATCGGGCTTCCTCATCGGATCTCTATAATCGTAGCTGAGGGGGGCCCTGGTCATAGCGCGTCAACGTCCGGTGCACGTCATTTTCAACCCCGAGGCCGGCGGGCTCCGCCGCCACCCCGGACACTTCGAGCGCACGCTATCCCTGCTGCGCGAGAAATGGCCCGAAGTGCAGGCCATCGCCACGGAAGGGCCGCAGACCGCGGGGCCCATCGCGGCGCGCTGCGTCGAACAGGAGAGCGGCCTGATTCTCATCGCCGGCGGCGACGGCACGATTAACGAAGCGCTGGCGGGCGTCGCCGGATCCACGGTCCCGCTCGGCATCCTGCCCTTCGGCAACGCCAACGTGCTGGCCAACGAGCTGGGTCTGGGCAACAATCCGCTGCGCGCGGCCGCACTGCTGCCGGCCTGCGCGCCCGTCCCGGTCTCTCTCGGCCGCATGATCACCAGCGCCGGCGCGCGGCTCTTCGTCTGCATGGCCGGCGTGGGTTTCGACGCGCGCACCGTGCGCATTGTCGACCCGGCGCTGAAGCGGCGCATCGGCAAATTCTCCTACTGGCTTTACGCCTTCCAGCAAATCGGCGTGCGCCTGCCTAGCTTTCGCGTCCGCGTCTCCGGGCGCGAATACTTGTCCAGCTTCGCGCTGGTCAGCCGCGTGCGAAATTACGGCGGCGACCTCGCCATCGCCCGCCGGGCCAATCTGCTTGAGGACCGTTTCGCCATCGTTCTGTTTTCCGGCGAGAGTACTTTGCTGTATGTGAAATACCTCCTCGGCGCGGTCTTCAATGCGCTGGACCACATGCACGGAGTGCGCGTTCTGGAGGCCACCAACGTGGAGGTCGAGCCGCTCGGCGGCGAGAGCCTTGATCTGCAACTCGACGGCGAACACGCCGGCTTCGGCGCGGCGCGCTTCGAGATCGTCGAGGGCCATATCCGGCTCCTGATCCCGGCGCCCTACCTCAGTGTCATGACACCGGCCACCGTCCGGCTACAATACGAATCACCGTGACGTTCGACTCCGCTCCCGCCATCGAGATCCACGAATTGCGCAAAGTCTACGGCGACAAAGCCGCCGTGGACGGCCTGAACCTGACCGTCCCGCGAGGCTGCTTCTACGGCTTCCTCGGACCCAACGGCGCGGGCAAGACGACCACCATCCGCATGCTGATGGGACTTGCTCCGCCGACGTCCGGCACGATGGCGCTGCTCGGTTTGCGCATGCCCGAGGATGCCGTGGCGATCAAACAACGCATCGGCCTGGTGCCTGACGACACGCTCTTGTTCGACCATCTCAGCGGACCCGAGTTCGTCCATTTCGTCGGCCGCATGTACGGCCTCGACATGGCCACGGTGCGCCAGCGCACGCGCGAGTTGATGGAGCTGTTCGAGCTCGACTCCGCCGGCCGCAAACTGATCGTCGACTACTCCAAGGGCATGCGCAAGCGCGTGGCTATGGCCGCGGCGCTGATCCATAAGCCCGACGTGTTCCTGCTGGACGAGCCTTTCGAGGGCGTCGATGCCGTCGGGGCGCGGCTGATGAAAGAGATTCTGCTCGAGCAGGCGCGCCACGGCAGCACGATTTTTCTTACCTCGCACGTGCTCGAAGTCGTCGAACGATTGTGCCAGCGCGTCGCCATCATCGACCACGGCCGGCTGGTCGCCGCGGGCGCGATCGACGAGCTGCGCTCCGGCCAGGAGACGCTCGAGGACCTGTTCGTGCGCGTGGTGGGCGCCGAGGCGCGCACCAACGAGACGCTGGACTGGCTGTAAGAGCGCGCGATGATCCTCGACCAGCAGACCCGCGCCATCGTCTGGGTGCAATACCGCTCCATCTTCAACCGCTTTCCGCGCAACCGCGGCGGCGCGGTCCTGGCGTGGTTCTTCTCGATTGTCTGGTACTCCATCTTCGCTATGTTCGGCCTGCTCGCCGCTCTCGGGCTGCCCGAGGTGACCGATCGCGCATGGCTCCTTAGAGCCCTCGACCTGGGCCTGCTCGTTTGTCTCCTGTTTTGGCAGTTGATGCCCCTGATGATGGCCACCAGCGGGCTCTCGCTGGACCTCAAGCGGCTGCTCGTTTATCCCATCCCCGAGCGCCGCATGTTCGGCATCGAGGTCCTGCTGCGGGCCAGTACGGGCATCGAAGTCCTGATACTGCTGACCGGCGCCGCCATCGGCTTGTGGCGCAACCCCATCGTGCCGTGGTGGGGGCCGCTGTTCTTCGTGCCTTTCACGGCTTTCAATCTGTGCCTGTCGGCGGGCATACGCGACCTGCTCACGCGCCTGCTGCGCAAGCGCGGCGTGCGCGAGTTGGTGGTGCTGGGTCTGCTGCTGCTGACGCAGTTGCCCAACCTGCTCGTGCGCACCGTCCCGGCCGCGAACATCAACGCGTATCTGCAACGCTATTCGGCTCTCAGCGCGGCGCTGCCGCTGCCCTGGCAGTGGACCGCCCGCCTGGCTTCGGGCGAGCTCTCTTTCGCGGCCTTTTTCGGACTCGCCCTGTGGCTCGTGGCGGGGGCCTGGTTCGGCTACTCCCAGTTCCGCCGCGGCCTGCACTTCGACGCGGCGGAGGCCGAAAGCGCCAGCCGCCCGCAGACTGGCCCGCCGGGCCGCGTCTCACTTGGAGAGCGCATCGCCGGATTGCCGGTGAGATTCCTGCCCGAACCCCTTGCCACGCTCGTGCAAAAGGAGCTGCTCACGCTGCCGCGCGTGCCCCGCTTCCGTACCCTGTTCCTGATGGGCGCTTTTTTCAGCCTGATCATCTGGTTGCCGTATCTGTCGAAGCCCGGCGGCGGAGCCAACACCGGCTTCCTGCCGCAGAACTTCCTCACCATCGTGGTGCTGTATTCGATGCTGCTGCTGACCGAGCCGCTGTTTGCCAACGTCTTCGCCTACGACCGCAGAGCCGCGCAAGCCTACTTCGTGATGCCGGTGCGCTTCTCCACCGTGCTCATCGCCAAGAATGCCACGGCGCTGCTGTTCGTCACTCTCGAGATCCTCGTCGTGTGCCTGCTGGCCAAGCTCTTCCGCGCGCCCATGACGCCCGAGCGCCTGGGGGAAAGCCTGGCCACGGTGTTTGTCTTTGCCGCGTTTCTGTTCGCCGTCGGCAACCTCACTTCAGTGCGCTATGCCAAGGGCGTGGACTCGTCCAACCCATGGCGCGGCAGAGGCAGCGGACGCGCCGGAGGCTGGCTGATGCTGGTGTACCTCGCCGCCTTGCCGTCGGTGGTCTTCGCTCATCTGGCAAAGTATGCCTTCCAGAGTGAATGGGCGTTCTTCGGCGTGCAGGCGTCGGCGCTGTTCGTCGCCGCGCTGACCTACGTCGTGACGTTTGAACTGGCGGTCGAATCGGCCGACAAAGAACGCGAGCAGTTTCTCTCCGCGCTCGGCGCGGGCGAAGGCATTATCAGTTGAGACATCTCCCCATCCGCCCGATGATCTCCGCATCCGCCCGTTGATCTCCGCATCCGCCCGTTGATCTCCGCATCCGCCCGTTGATCTCCGCATCCGCCGCGCCGGATGGCCATTCCCGCGAGCGCCGCGCCTGCGTTACTGAGCCGCGACTGCCTGAAGCATCCGCTTACGGTCGCGGCTCAGCAACACCCCTGTGCAACGAATCAATGCCGCGACCGTTGTTACTGAGCCGCGACCGTTGTTACTGAGCCGCGACTGCGTTACTGAGCCGCGACTGTGAAGGAGCGGTTGCCGCGCAGGTTTGCGCGGGCACACTTATGCCTTACGTGGGTGGGTGTTTTCGGAGGAATTTCAAAAGAGCAAGTTCGCAGGGCGGAGCAGAGCCGGAGGCGGCTTGCCTTGCGCTGATCCCCGGATGCTCCGCATTGCACGACGGCTGGTCCCAGCTCGCAATGGCCTGGGGGCCCGCCACGAACCCCGCTTTCCTGTGGGGTGGAAGGTGACGAATTTGTTCACGCGACCGTCTAGGCCGGCACACGCCTGTTGCGCCTGAAAGGATGGCGCGCGGGGGGATCGGCAAGCCAGCCGGATCCCATCCTGGGGGACGGACCGATGTGACTCGATCCAGAAAGCCGGAAGGCTGTTACTCGAGGCCTTTCGCCGCCTGCGAGTTGGGCTGAGATGCTGGCCAGCGCTTGCTCTACCCGCAGCCAGCAGAGCACGGCCGGGCAAGCGGCGGGGCGGTGGTTTGCATTGAACGCATTGAGAAGACGCGAGATATATTTTGCGAGAGCGCGTCACCGGGGTGCGGCGGAGGGCGCGGGCTTGGCAAACGGGGATGGGCGAAATGTTTGGATGGGCTCGCGGACATCCCTGGATACTGGCTTCGGGATTTGCGGGTACCGGCCGCCGGATTCGTGTAGCGTGAAGGTGGGATGGACAGCAAACTGAGGACACGGAATTCGGTCGCAGGTGATATATTCTTGCGCAGCTGCATTGCAGCCATCGTCTTGAAGCGCTCGGAATCTAGGAACCGCGCATGAGATACATCTTCATGGACAACTACCGCGGATTTGCGGAGACAATTGTACCCCTTCGGGATGCGACATTTCTGGTGGGGGAGAACAGTACTGGCAAGAGCTCGTTTCTCGCGGCGGTGAATCTTCTGTCGACGCAACAGTTTGTGCTGTCGCCTTATCATTTCCCGAGGGGGACGCTCCCCTTCCTCGGTGGCTTCAGCGATATAGTATCGATTACTAGTGCTGACAGGTCATATTTTTCCATAGGAGCATTGCTCACAGGCGGGAGTCTTGTTGCGGCAGGGAAGGGCGGTATCGAGTGCGAATTCCTTATCCTGAAGTTTTGCGATGAGGAGGGCCAACCTCGGCTCAACACGTACATTCATTATGTAAACGGGAAGCTGGGTGTGCTTCGTTTCAAGGGTGATGAGGCACTTTACAGATTCACTCGCCAGTCTCCATCTGCTGCTGATGCTCGATCTGTACTCGACTTCCTTCTCAGAGTGTACAGGCATAGTTTCGAAGGCGACAGTGCTTTCAAGGCGCTACCGAAAGAGTTACCGCGCGGCCTGCCGCCCACACTGATGCTTCAAATGTTGGAATCGGTGGGCTCAGATGAATCGATGGGAGTCCCGATCCGCTCCATGGAGATACCGGGGTTTGGGTTCCCCGCTGTAATGGGCTTCAGTAGGGCAGAGTGGAGTTGGTTCGCGCCGATACGGACGCAACCACAACGCATCTACGAAGGATTCAAGACGGATTTCACACCCGCCGGTGACCACACGCCTTACTTGATCAAGAGCTCCTTGAGTTCAGCTGAGACGGCCAAAGAATTCGCTCAGCTTCTCGATCATTTCGGCGAGTCTAGTGGACTATTCAGCTCAGTTACAGCCCATTCCTTTGGACGGGATCCATCGGCTCCCTTCGAAGTGATGGTGCAGCTGCATGGCACGCCTTTGAACATCAGCAATGTTGGTTACGGTGTGTCTCAAGTGCTCCCGGTTGTAGTCGAGATGATAACTCGCCCCCGAGGGCATGGTTTCGCAATACAGCAGCCTGAGGTGCACCTGCATCCGCGTGCTCAGGCCGCCCTTGGCAATCTCCTGCATTTCTTGGTCGTTGAGCACGGGCATCGCTATCTCGTGGAGACACACAGCGATTACATGATCGATCGGTTCCGGCTGAGGGTGAAGGAGACAGGTAGGCCTAAAGAGGCTCAGGTCGTTTTTTTCTGGAGAACGAGTTCCGGTAACAAGGCACAGGTGCTTAGGATAAACGACAAGGGGCAGTATCCGCGAGAACAGCCTGACGAGTTTCGCCGCTTTTTCATTAATGAAGAGCTTCGGTTGCTGGAGATTTGAGCCGTGGCCATTATTGTGGACACCAATACCCTGGGGCTAGTGTTTAACGAGAAATGCCGCCGCCATTCTGAGTTCAAGCCAGTACATGACTGGATTATCCATGGGCGCGGACGCGTTGTTTATGGCGGTTCAAAGTATAAAAAGGAACTTCAGAACGCTGGTTTAGTTCCGCTATTCCTCCAGCTCAAGAACTCGCGCCGGGCTGTGGAGATAAAGGAGGGCCTGGTTGATGGGCGTGAGGCAGAGCTTATTGACTTGACTCAAGACACGGACTGTGACGATCAGCACGTTATAGCCATTCTGTGTGTCTCAAGATGTTTACTGGTATGTTCAGAGGATAGTCGATCATATAAATTCTTGAAGTTGAGGAAATTCTACCCCAAGGGGTACAAGGGCCCTAAGATATACCGATCGTTGAATAACATAGGCCTCTTATGTTTGAAAAACTGCGTTAAGCTAAGGAATACTCTATAATTTGAGTGAGAGTGCACGAAATCGCTGATTTCATCTGCAGCTTACAGTTTTGCCAAGACTACCGAGAGCCGCTGGCTGAGCAGTGCGTTGACCGGCTGCACGGCCACCGAATTCAGCGACGGCGTGGGCCGGCGCGTGCGGAAGACCGTGGCCGCCACATCCGCTGATGCCGCGTGACTGGGTCCGCCTCCCGCGTTGTCTAATTGAATCAGATGCGCATTGCCGCGCCGCTGCTGATTCTGCTCGCCGCTCTCGACGCCCAGGCCGCGTGGCTGGAGCTACGCCATGGCCCGTTCGTTGTCTACACCGACGCCGGGGCCGAGCCGGCCCGCCTGGCGCTGAATCATCTCGAGCAGTTCCGCTACGCCGTGGGTGAGGCCGCGGGCAAGCCCGAGCCCGCGCTGCCGTGGCCCGTCACTGTCGTCGTGCGCAAGCCCGGCAAGGGCGTTCCCGCGCCCTTCATCGGCTTCTCGCGCGATGGCTGGATCATCTCCTGGCCCGCCGGCTCGCAGCCGCCCGCCGCGGTGTTTCGCGATTTCGCGCGGATCATCATCGACTCGAACGTCCCGCGCCCGATGCCGCCTGGATTTGAGGCCGGCCTGGCCGCGCTGTATTCCACGCTGGAGGTCAAGGGGCAGAGGCTCACGCTCGGCGCTGCGCCGCCGGAGCCCGAACGCACAATCGAGTGGGCCACGCTGCATCGGCTCGCCATCACCGAGGAAAGCGCGTCGCGCGCCCGCGTCTTTTTCTCCAACCTGGCCAATGGCGCCGAGGAAGAGATCGCCTGGCGCAACGCCTTCGGGCCGCCGACCGGCGGCGGTTCCTGGACGCCGAAAATGCGCCAGGCCGCCGCGGCGTATCTGCAAGCCGGCCAGTTCACCACGCGCCAGTCGATGGGGCGTCTGGTGCCGGAGCGCGAATTCCACGAAGTGCCCGCCCTGCCTTCGCGCATTCGACTGTTACCGGGCGACCTGGCGCTCGGCCGCGGCGCGCCGCCGGCCGAAGTCCGCGCCGCTTACGAAGCCGCTCTCAATGAGAAGCCCTCGCCCGCCGGCCATGAGGGCCGCGCGCTGGCACTGCTCGCCGAGAAGCGGCCGGAGGACGCGCACCAGGAACTAATCGCGGCGACCGCGGCTGAAGGCGCGGGCCCGCGCGCGTACTATGAACTCTCGCTTCTGGAAGAGGACCCGGCGCGGAAACTGAAGCTGCTGGAACAGGCCGTGCGGCTGAACATCCAGTGGGCCGATCCGTTTCTCGCGCTGGCCGCGCTGGAGCCCGGTCCGATCCGGCGCGCCGCTCATCTCAAGAAGGCCGCCGCGCTACGCTCGCGCGATCCGCAGATCTGGCTCAGCCTGGCGCAGGCGCAGTTCGACGCGAAGCAGTTCGCGGATGCCGAGAAGTCGATGCGCTCGGCTCTCGGCACGGCCCCCGACGAGGCCGCGCAAGCCGAACTGACGCGCCGTTTCGAGGAGTTCGAACAAGCCAAGTCGGACGCCGAAGCCGCCGCGCGCAAGCGCGAGCGGGACGAGGACAAGGCCGACCTCGAACGCGTGCGCAGCGAGGCTCTCGAGCGGGTGCGTCAGGCCGAGCAGGCCGCCAACGCGAGCGCCGGCGCCGTCCAGGGCGCGGCCAAGGGCCAGAAGATCGAGAACTGGTGGGACGGACCGCCCACGAAGAGCCTGAGCGTCACCTTGAAACAGGTGGATTGCCTGGGCCGGCGCGCGCGGCTGGTGGTCGACAATGGCGGCCAGCCGCTGCGCCTGTTGATCCCCAATTCCGGCCAGATCCTGGTGCTCGGCCCGGACGGCAATCCGGCGGCGGAGCAGGCGCGGCTGGGTTGCGGTCCGCAGCGCCCGCCGCGCCGTGTGAAGATCGAATATACGCCCCGGCCCGATGCCGCGGCAGGCACCGCAGGAGACGCCGTATCTCTGCAATTCCTCACCCCAGCGCGGCGCTAAGCCAGATCCGGCGCTTTACGCCACCCCCTCGACGGGAGATGGCAATGGAGACCCGCGGGACCGGAGCGTGCCCGAGCGCCGACACGAGTGTCGACGCGGCAGGCATGAGTGCCTGCGCCACATACCGGCTCCAGACGCGGGCGGGCCACTGAATGCGCTTCTCCGCCTCCGCCCGCTGGGCCGCCATCGCCGTCATCGCACTCTCCTCCGCGCTGAACTTTCTCGACCGGCAGGTGCTGGCCGCGCTGGCGCCGCAACTGATGAGCGAGTTCCGCTTGTCCCTGGCGCAATACGGCGACGTGATCTTCGCGTTCTCCATTTGTTACGCCCTCGCCGCTCCGCTGGCCGGGCTGTTCATCGACCGCCTCGGCCTGCGGATCGCCACTTCCATCGCCGTCGCCGCCTGGTCGCTGGCCGGCCTGTGCACCGGCTTAACCAGGAGCCTGGGACAACTCGTGTTCTGCCGCTCGGTCCTGGGTGTCGCCGAGGGCGGCGGCATCCCCTCGACCGGCAAAGCCTGCGCGGTCTACCTGCAGCCCGGCGAGCGCGCCCTAGGCAGCGGCATCACCCAGATGGGCCTCTCTCTGGGCGCCGTCGTCGCGCCGATTCTGGCCGAAACCTGCGCCCGGCTGTGGGGCTGGCGTTCGGCCTTCATGGTGGCCGGCGGGCTGGGCTTCGTCTGGATCCCGATCTGGCTGTGGATCAGCCGCCGCGCCCCCGGTCACGACGCAATCCCGAACCGCGACGCGTTTCTGAGCCGCGACCGAAGGGAGCCGTGCGTTCGCGAGCCGCGACCAGAGGGAACGGTGGATGACGGAGCCGCGACCACAGGGAGCGGTGCGTTTCTGAGCCGCGACCCGTTTCTGAGCCGCGACCCGTTTCTGAGCCGCGACCGTGAGGGAGCGGATGACCCCTCGTTGCAGCCCCTGGCCCCCCGCCCGGCGGCGATGCTCTCCGACCCGCGCTACCTGGCCATCCTCGCCGCCAACGTGCTCCTCATGTTGGTCTACAGCCTGTGGGTCAACTGGACTACGATCTTCCTGGTCCGCGTGCACCACCTGGCGCAGCACCAGGCCAACGTCCAACTGGCCTGGATCCCGCCGGTCTTTGCTTCCGCCGGCGGCCTTTTCGGCGGCTGGCTGGCCTTGCACTGGTTTAGCGGCCATAACATCGTCACGGCCCGCCTGCGCATCGTCCTGACATCCGCCCTGGTGCTGCTCAGCACCGCCCTGGTCCCATTCGCGCCCGGCGCTTCGGCCGCCACGGCCCTGATCTGCCTTTCGTTTTTCGCCTGCGTCCTCGGCAGCGTGAACATCTACTCGCTGCCCCTGGACCTGTACGGAGCGCGACACGCCGCCTTCGCGGTCTCGGGCCTGACCAGCGTCTACGGCCTGCTGCAGGGCGCGTTTTCCTCGGTCACCGGCCGCGTCGTCGATGCCCACGGCTTCACCCCGGTGTGCGTGGTGGTGGCGCTGTGCCCGCTCGGTGCATGGCTGGTGCTGCGGTTAGCGCTGCGCCAGGATTTGCGGAAGGAGCTGTGCGCCGCATGAGATCATCTGCCTTCATCGTCCGCCGCATGGAGCCGCGCGACCTTCCCGCCGTGGCCCGCATCCAGGCCGCCTGCCCCGAGGCCTCTCAATGGATGCCACTCGATTACCTGGCCCACGCCGCCGTCGTGGCCACGGAGAAGGGCCGACTGGCCGGCTTCGCGGTCGCCCGCCAGGTGGCGTCCGACGAGTATGAGATTCTCAACCTGGCCGTCCATCCCGCCGGCCGCCGCCGCGGCGTGGGACGAACTTTGCTCGCCACCCTGCTGGCGCTGCCCGGCCGGATTCTGTACCTGGAGGTCCGCGCCTCCAACACGCCGGCGCGCGCCCTATACGCCTCCGCCGGCTTTGTGGAGTCCGGCGTCCGAAAAGGGTATTATCCCGACCCGCGGCAGCCGGCGAGCCCCCCCGAGGATGCCATTGTCATGAAAATGCAAAAGTGATAGCGTTTGGTTACGGCAGGACCGAGGGGCCTGCCCATTGCCCATGCAGATCTGCGTGACCCGCCGAGCCAGTCCTCCAGAGACCATCGGCCGGCGTGGATACTGTGCAAAGGAGAACCCGCCATACATGGAGAAACTCACGCTGGAAGAAGCGAAGGCGTGCCTGATGCAGTCGAACGAAGAGTTCCGGGCTATTGCTGAAAAGCACGCGGAATACAAGCGACTCATCGAAGCCATTGAGTCGAAACCCCACCTGACGGATCAAGATGAGATTGAAGAACACCGGCTGAAGAAGCTGAAGCTGCGGCTGAAGGACCAGATGCAACAGATGGTCAGCAGCTATCGCGGCCAGTCGGAGGTGGCCTAACTTCAACTCAGTCTCCGGGTGGGCGTTCGCGCTTCAGGTACGCCCGATCAAGACGTGAAAGCCCCGGTCTCCTGCCGGGGCTTTTCTTTTGTAACATTCTTCCCGCGAAGGTTCCCCGCCGCGCCTCGATGTCGACCGTCTCGCAGCCCCTGCTTGTAACCCCATCCGCGGTATTCAGAACCGTCCGCATGCTACACTGCGATTCGCCATGAGCACTCTCATTTTGCTGGGCATTGGTCTGGCGGCCGGGGTCCTTTCGGGGATGTTCGGCATCGGCGGCGGGATCATCATTATCCCGGCGTTGCTGTACCTCGTGAAGCTGAAGGAGGTGCAGGCGATCGGAACCTCGCTGGCGGCTCTGATCCCGCCCGTCGGACTGCTCGGCGCATTCGAGTATTACCGCCATGGAGACATACATCTGCGGGCGGCCGCCCTGATCGCCGCCGGGCTCTTCGTGGGCGCTTTCTTTGGCGCCAAAATCACGCTCGCCCTGCCTCCCGATATCGTGCGCAGAGGGTACGGCGTGTTTCTGCTGGCGGTTGCGGTGCGGATGCTGATCTTCGATTAGCGAGCCCGCCGCCGCGAGTCCCGCGCAATAGCGACGCATTGGGAAAGCACAATAAATCGCCGCGAATTCACAACAAATCGACCTTATTTCACCGTGAATTCAAGGCGAAAACATAGCCAATCACCGTGAATTCACCGCAAAGACACCACTATTTATCGGTGAATTCGCGATAAAGCCACGGTGCGCCGCACGGTGGAACGCCGTCTTTTAGTGACCCGTCGCTGAGAAGCCGTTACCATGCACCAATTCGCTTGCTGCCGCGCACGACTCCGACGCAACACCTCCGCTCCCTCACGGTCGCGGCTCAGTAACACAACCGCTCCAAGCAGTCGCGGCTCCGTAACGCAAGTCTCCGCGATAGGCCATTAACCCAGGACGCCGCCCTGCGTGCCGTCCACGCGGGCGCCGCTCAGAATGCAAAACGCCAGGCGCAGCCCGTAGCCGGGCTCGCGGAAGATCATACCCAGCGCGCCGGCGAGCTGCCCCAGCTTGAAGCCCAGCATGGTGAGGAAGCCGGCATGCTTGCCGAGGTAGGATGCGGCCGCGGCGATGCGGTCGGCTGCCAGCAGCGCCTGTTCCGATCGCGGGACCTGGACGCTGGTCCGCCGCGCGTGCAATGTCACCGGCGATTCCACCACCAGAACGCGCTTGCCGGCATTGCGGATCTGCCAGAACAGTTCGAGTTCCACCCAGAACTCCGAGAAGCGCTTCTCGTCGAAGTAATTCATGCCGCGAAGAAACGATTTGCGAACCATCAATGCGGCATCGGAACTCGATTCCACGGTGCCAACGGCGGGGCCGAGCGGCAGCGCCCGGTTTTCCCTGCAGGCCGCGGCGAGTGCTTTTCTGCCGGGCAGTTTGCAGCCAAGCGGAAGGGCTTGTCCGGCGGCATCGAGCAGGCGCGGGACGGCCGCGACGGCCTGTTCATCGGCTTCCACGGCGGCGGCTAGCGCCAGCACGGTTCCCGGTGCGACTTCGGCCTCGGGATCCAACAGAAACACGAGTTCGGCCAGGGCTGTGCGCATGCCGATGTTGCGGGCGCGCGTGCGGCCGAAATTCCGCGGCAAGCGCAGGAACGTCACGTTGGGGAATTCGGCGTCCAACTGGCCGCAGCCGTCGCGGCTGCCGAGATCGATCACCAGCACCTCGAATTGAGCGCGCTCGCGGGACGCATTGAGCGCCGCGAGACATTTGCGGAGAGCCTCGATCGAGTTCCAAGTAACGACGATGACCGAGACCTTGGGCTCCGGCGCGGTCTCTTGGGGAGAACTCTGTTGCGGTTGCACCGCTACCGATCATATCCCGCGCCGCGATGCAACGGGCGCTCGTGTGGCGGAGGTTTTTGCGACAAACGCGGGCTCGCGCAAGTCTCGCGCGAGTCTTGTTGTATATACGAACATCGTATATACTCGAGGCGTGCTGGATCGTGTTGACGGTTTCGAGTGGGACGTGCACAACGCGGGTCACATCGCTCGTCATGGCGTTACGCCACAAGAGGTGGAAGATGCCGTGTGTGGCGCGCACGTCGTGATTCCAGCCAAAGCGGTCCGGGGTGAGAAACGCTGGAAGCTGTTCGGCCGGTCAGAGGCTGGACGTTATCTCGTCGTGGTCTTCACGATCCGGCAGAACAGGCTTCGGCCGGTTACCGCGTACACGATGAACGAGACGGAAAGGGGGATCTATGGCTCGCAAATCGACTGACACCCATACGCTCAAATCGGAAGCGGAGGAAGCCGATTGGTACGCCACTCCGCGAGGGCGCGAGCAGACGCGACGCGAGTTTGAGCGGGCCTTGCGCGACGGCGCGGTGACGCGCCTCGGAGGGACGAAGCTGAAACGGACCGACGCAAAGGTTCTGGCCGAACTCATGGAACAAGCCAAGGCCAAAGCCACAAAAGCCATCTCGATCCGGCTGCCGATCGCCGACATAGAACTTGCGAAAGGCATCGCGGAGACAAAGGGCATCGGTTATCAGTCGGTCCTCAAGCAAGCTATTCGCAAAGGGCTGAAAAAGGCCGTCTGAGCTTCTATGCATCGCGAATTGCAGCGCGAGGTATCAGATGACGTCAAACAACACGAGGCCACCGCTCCTTCCAGTCGCGGCTCCGTCACCGCCAGCATCCGCTCCCCCACGGTCGCGGCTCAAAAACGAGTGGCTCGTAAGACATTGCGGAGCCGCGACCGTCAGAGGGCGGCAGCGTAAACGTCTTCTCCGCGACACGCGGTTAATCCACCAGCCCCTTGCGGATGGCGAAGCGCACCAGTTCCCCGGTGGAGTGCAGGTTCAGTTTCTCCATGATGCGGCCCCGGTGGGCGTCGACAGTGTAGACGCTCAGGTTCAGCAGGGTGGCGATCTCTTTGTTGGTCTTGCCCTCGGCTATCAACTGCAGCACCTCGCGCTCGCGGGTGGTCAGCAAGTCGATGGGGTCGGAGACGTGCTGGCGATAATCGGTCAACACGGCGTCGGCGACGCCGGGACTCAGGTAGCCTTCACCGCGCGAGACCGCGCGCACGGCCGCGATCAGATCCTCGTCCACCGCGTCCTTCAACAAATAGCCGCGCGCGCCGGCGCGCAGAATCTCGCGGACGTAGACCGAATCCTTGTGCATGCTGAGCGCCAGCACGCGGCTGTGGGGGGTCGCTTCCTTCATGCGGCGCGTGGCCTCGATGCCGTTCAACTCGGGCATGGCCACGTCCATCACGACGACGTCCGGCGTCAACAGCGCCGCCTGTTCCAGAGCCTCGCGGCCATTGGAAGCCTCGCCGACGATCTCCATGTCGGACTGGGCCTCCAGAATGCGGCGGAATCCCTGCCGCACGACGCTGTGATCGTCGGCCAGGACGATACGGATCTTCTTCATGTTTCCTCGCGCTCCCGGTAGGGGAAACTCGCTTCGACGGTCGTGCCTTCTCCGGGCGCGGAACCGACGGCCAGCTTGCCACCCGCGCTTCGGGCCCGCGCCCGCATCCCCACAATGCCCAGCCCGCGCGGCTGTTCAAACTCCGGACTGTCTACGGCGGCCGGCTGAACTCCCCGCCCATTATCGTGGATTTCGAGCCGCACTTCTCCATCCACGCGCTGCAGGTGGATACTCACCGCGGTCGCCTCGGCGTGGCGCGCCACGTTGGTCAGCGCCTCCTGGGCGATCCGGAACAGGTGCGTTTCGGTCTCGTCGGCCATGCGCGCTTCGAAGTTCGACTCGAAGGTTATCTCCAGACCCGTTCTCTGCTGAACGCGGTCGCAGAGCCAGCGCAGGCTGGCCTCCAGACCGAAATCGTCGAGGATCGTCGGCCGCAGCAACTGCGAAAGTTCGCGCACATTGCGAATGGCCTCGTCGACCAACTGGATGGAATCCTCGATCCTCGGCTTCCCTTCCCCGGCCACTTGCGCCAGCGGCATCAGGTTGGCCTTCAACGCGCTCAGGGATTGCCCTAGCTCGTCGTGCAATTCATGCGAGAAGCGGCGCGCGGTGGTCTCCTGCTTTTCCAGCAGTTGCCAGGAAACACGGCTCAGCTCGCCGGTCTGCCACTCCAACTGGCGCACGAGCTTGCCCGTGAGCAGCACCGTGACGAAGGCGAATAGCAGTGCCAGGATCAAACCGCCGCCGAGCAGAATCGACGATTCCTTCAGCAGGCTCCCACTCAATTCCTCGAGCTGCCGTTTCAGATCCTGACTGCGCCTGGATTCCACCTCCACCAGTTGGTCCACCAGCACCAGCACCTGCTCGTGCGTCTTGAGCAAACGGGGGGAAGGTCCGGCCACGGGACCCTCCGTGGCCAGCAGTTTGCGCGTTTCATCGGAGAAGCTGGAAGCTTCCGCGAAGAGCCGCTTCCACAGGCCCTGGTCGGGTTCGTCGGAGGCGTCCTCGACAATTTCGGAAAGCTCCTTGTCGGAATCGACCAGTTGCTTCAACAACTGGTCCCGATCCATCTCTTCCGGGCGGCGCGCAATGGTCGAGTAAATGGCGGTGATCGTGCGCTGCTCGCGCAGCACCGCGTTGAGCAGGTCGAAGGAGCGCACCTGCTCTTCCAGCAGATCGGTAGCCGTGGCGCGGATCGAATAGATGTTGCGGACCCCCAGCAGCCCCGCGGCCAGCATCAGCAGAATCACGAGGCCGAATCCGACCAGCAGGACCCGAATGATGAACGCGCCGGTGATGGCGCGCTCGGCGGTCGCGCTCCAGAGCCCGACTCGCCTGCGTCTCCTCAGCCAGCTTCTGACAAACCGGTTCACGCCTGGTCCCCAGCTTCCATGGTCGGCGAAGTCGGGTCCCGAGCGGTAGCCCGTTTATAGGGGATGGGCCGAGCCAAACTTCAGAGGCGGTGACGCTGCGAGGTCCGGCGCTCAACGCGCGTCGATGGAGATGCTGCCAATGCCGCCGTGCACTTCGACGCGGATGGTGGCCTGGCCTTTGCCGGCCGCGGCGTTGCGCCAATAGTCGCCATGCTTTTCCAGGCCCTGGACTTCAATCTCGCCAATCCCGCCGCTGGCCCGGGCCTCGATGCCGGCATCCGGCGGCAGGCGCAGGACCGCCTCTCCAACCCCGCCATGGACCTCCACCGAGTAGTCGTGCTGGGGCAGTTTGCCGCGCAGGTCGAGTTCGACGCGGCCTGCACCGATGTGCACTGCCACACCGCGCAGGTCGAGCTGGCCGAGATTCAGCCGGTTCTCCCCCGCGCCGCAGTGCAGAGAGAAATCCATGGGAATGGTTTCGTTGAGCTTCAGCCGCCACTCGTTTTGCGTTTTTCCGATAGAAGCCGTGTGGCCGCCCTGGTGCACGCGCAAGGTGCTGCGGAAACCGCTCTTTTCAAACTGGATCTCCGGCTTCCAGGAAGCGACGTTGTAGATGAAATCAGCCTCCATCAGCTCCTTTGCGCCACCTTCAACCCTCAGTTCGCCGGCATTGAGCTCCAACTCCACGCGCACGCGTTCCGAGCCCTGCGCCTTAGACAGGTCGACAGTCCGCGATTCGCGGATCGTCTCGCCGATGCCCGCGATCTCCCGCTCGGTGGATCCGTTGGTGTCGATTCTGCAGCCTGCCAGCGCCACCAGCAGCGCTGCGGCAATCGCCGTCCCGACAATCCTTAATGGCATGGGAATCCTCGTCCTTCTCTGCTTAGAAACGCTTTCGCGTCGGCGGAAGTTCCGAGACTTACTGCGCAGGGAGCGGCCCAGTACGGACGCCGACGCCGCGCGATGCGTCAATTCTACTCCGATTTACACGCGATTCCACGGGTCGATCGGGCGGTCTTGTCGACGGCCGCTCACCGCGTTTCAATGTGGTTTGCACTCAACCCTGCGGGTCTGAGGTTAGACGGTGGCGGGGCCGCTGACTATCTCGGTGCTGCCGGAACTGAGGATAATGCCGCGGAAAACGCTGAACAAAGCCGGATCCCGCCAGCCCCGGTCGACCTCGATCTGGATCTGGGCGAGAGCGTATTCGGGAGTAAAAGCGGCTTTGTAGCTGCGACGGCTCGTGATGGCGTCGTAAATGTCGCCCAACTGGAGAATGCGAGCCAGCAACGGGATCTCCTCTCCGGCCAATCCGTCGGGATAACCGGTTCCGTCCCAGCGTTCGTGGTGCGAACGGATGATGGGCAACACCGGCAGGAGCGTGCGCATCATGCGGCAGATCGATTCGCCGACGACCGGGTGCTGCCGCATCAGCACCCACTCGTCGCTGTCCAACGGGCCACTCTTGCGCAGGATCGTGTCCGAGATCGCGATCTTCCCGATATCGTGGAGATATCCTCCCTGGCGTAACGCCGACAAATCCTCGGCCGGCAAACCCAAGGTTGCGCCGGCCAGCACGCTGAGATCCGCCAGCCGTTGACAGTGGTCGCCGGTGACGCTGTCGCGCTCGTCGACGATGCGCGCCAAGGCGAACAGGATGGATTCGGCCTCCTCCAGCGAATCGGTGATGTGCTTGGTGCGGAGCATTCCGCGGATTCTGGTCCTCAGCGCCATCGGCGAAACAGGCTTCACCAGGAATTCGTCGGCGCCCGATTCCAGCCCGGCGATCTCACTCTCGATGGCATGCACGCTGGTTACAACCAGGATCGGAATCAGGCGCGTGCGCTTGTCCGCCTTCAGCTTCCGGCACAGTTCCAGGCCCGACAAGTCGCGCAGAACGAGATCCGTGATCACCAGGTCGACCGGCGTGTCGCGCAGAATCGCCAGGGCCTCCAACGCGTCTGGCGCTTCCAGAATTCGATAGTGGGCGACTTTCAGAACACCCCGGAAAAGCTGCCGACCCACGGGATCGCAGTCGACGACCAACACGGTCGGCGGAGCACCGATCGGCGCTGCCTCTCGCGACAAAAACGCAGGCCCGGCCTGAAGCGGTCCAGGACTGCCGAGTCCAGTCATACCTTCTTCATCGGCAGTGGCCGGGATTTCTGTTCCGTTTTTTGCAGCTGGGATGCTAATCTACGATCCATGCGACTTCTGACTGGGATCCTTCTCATTTCTGTGTCCCTGCTGCCGCTTAGCGGCGAGCCGCTCTCCAAAGGTGACCGCGAGTACGCCTTGAGCGCTCTGCAAGCCAGCAAAAAGTTGTTTCTTGAATCGGTCGACGGCCTGACCGAGAACCAGTTGAACTTTAAGCCCGCTCCGGACAAATGGTCGATTGCGGAGGTGGCGGAGCACATTGCCCTCGCCGAAGGGTTCATTTTCCAGGTGGTGCAGGGCGCGCTGGAGTCTCCGGCGCGAGACCCATTGACCGATGCGCGCAAACTGGATGAGAAAATCCTGGCGAAGGTCCCCGAGAGGACCGTGAAATTCAACGCGCCCGAGCCGCTTCAGCCGCACCACCAATACAAGACCCTGGCGGAGACTCTGGCCGCCTTTCAGTCGGCCCGCGACAGTCATATCGATTATGTCCGCACGACCCAGGATCCATTGCGCGAACACTTCTTCAAGCACCCCGTCCTGGGCGACCTCGATGCCTACCAATGGATCCTTCTGATTTCGGCGCACACGGAACGCCACGTGAATCAGATCCTCGAAGTTAAGGCTTCACCTGGCTTTCCGAAGCAGTAATCTGCTTCATTTTCGTCAACACGCTGCCCACGTAGTTCTGCGTTTCTGGAATGGGTGGGACCCGGCCGTAGAAATCCACCCGGGATGGGCCTGCGTTGTACGCCCCCAGAGCGAGCGTCAGGTCGCCGCCGTAGCGGTCGAGAAGCTGCTTCAGGAATTGTCCTCCCCCCTGCAGGCTTTGCCAGGGGTCCAGCGGGTTGGCTACGCCGAGTTCATTCGCCGTGGCGGGCATCAGCTGCATTAACCCAAGTGCCCCGGCACGGCTGACCGCGCATGGGTACAGGGCGGATTCCTGTCGCGCGACGGCCTCCAGAAGTCCCGCCGGCAGCCCGTTGCGCTCCTCCTCCGACTTGAAGCGGACCTTCGCATCCGCCTCTTCGAGGCTGCTACAGTCTGGACTGAAGCCCTCGACAGCCGGCGTGACGGCCTCCGCAGGGACAATGACCCAGGGCTCAGCGTGGTGCTGGCGTCCGGCCACCGCAACTTGCCGGGACGCGGCTTGCTGCTGACGCTGGCCCCACTGCCCGGGACTTTCCAGGGCCTGCCTCTGTTTAGCGACTGCGGCCATCTGCCGCGACACGCTATCCTGGGCTGCCACGCTCGCCACCGCGACAACGGCAAGAACGAATAGTCTCATTGCTCACACTATCGGCCGAATCCGCCACATCTTTATAGCCTGTTCAGCCGAAAAGGCAGGCAAACGGAAAAATCGAGCACGGAAACTTCAATATCGCCGCAACCACAGCGCCGGCACGGTTTCATAGCGAGAAATCCGGAGTTGCGTCCGCACCGAGAGATAACTTCGGCTCGGGGTGTAATCAGAGCGCCTGCGGAGTCGCCTTATTTTTCGACTGGAGGCACCTGGTTGAAGCTGAAGCGCGCAATTCTTGCATTGTGGTTTTGCAGTGCCGTTCTCCCGGCCATCGACCTCAGCGGCCGGGTCGCCTCGGGAGGCCGGCCATTACCCGGCGCCGTGGTCACCGCCCATGCTGGAGGGGCCACTCAATCCACATCCACCGGCGAGGATGGGGCGTTTGCGATGCAGTTGGCCGCGACCGGTCCGGTGCAGATTGAGGTGGCGCTGTTCGGTTTTGGCCCACTGAAACAGACCTTCAGCGCCGAGGACGCCGCTAAGCCCCTGAATCTAAACCTAGAATTGGTTGCGCCCCGGACCCAGGGCCGCGCCGGAGCGGGCGCTCAGGCGCCGGATTGGATGCAGTCACTCAACAACCAGGTGACCGAGTCTCTCAATACACCGATAGCGGCGCCGGTGCCCTCCGCTCCCGAGAACGGGGAGACGGCCGATTCCGTCCTGGTCCAGGGAAGTATGCAGCAAGCGGCCGCGGACACGTCTGGCATGCCTGGCGGTCCCGGCGGCTTCGGACCGGGCATGGGCGGTCAAGGGCCCGGCGGAGCGCCTGGGTTTGGCGGCGGCGGAGGCGGTGGAGGAGGCTTCGGCGGAGGCGGCGGAGG
>Ga0302319_10004371_pt1 | contig 29051 bp, 24 predicted proteins | sample Bog_T0_2_FD_203319 | JGI IMG/M metagenome (GOLD analysis project Ga0302319, IMG submission 203319) | Peat permafrost microbial communities from Stordalen Mire near Abisko, Sweden - Bog_T0_2 | ecosystem: Environmental > Terrestrial > Soil > Wetlands > Peat | place: Sweden: Abisko, Stordalen Mire... | reverse complement strand
AGGGGGTAAAGACCAAGACCCTCATGAATTTCACGCGCCAGCTTGCGACTTTGATCGACGCCGGTTTGCCTCTCTTGCGCGGGCTGAATGTTCTTGCGAAACAGGAGAAGGATCTCATCCTCAAAGGCACCATTAATCACCTCGCAGATGCGGTCCAGGGAGGCAGCACTTTCTCGGAGAGCCTTGCGCAGCACCCAAAGATTTTCAACAAACTCTATATCAACATGGTCAAGGCCGGCGAGCTTGGCGGTGTGCTGGAGCTGGTTTTGAACCGCTTGGCGGAATTTCAGGAAAAAGCGCAGAAGATCAAAAACAAAGTCGTAGCGGCGATGTTTTATCCGATCATCGTTCTGTGTATCGCCATTGCGATCATGGGCTTCCTTCTTGTATTCATCGTGCCAAAGTTCGAGGCCATTTTCCATGACATGTTGGGCGGCAAGGCGCTCCCGGGTCTCACCCAGTTCGTTATCGCCACCAGTAACCTGCTGAAGGATCACATTTTGATTGTTATCGGGTCGGTCGCGGCGGTTGCCATCGGCTATAATCTTTTTGCAAGCACCCCGTTCGGTCGTGTGTTCATGGACCGCGTCAAACTCAAGTTGCCGCTATTTGGCGATCTGGTTCGCAAGAGCGCGATTTCCCGCTTCAGTCGCACTCTCGGCACCCTGGTCACCAGCGGTGTCCCTATTTTGCAGGCTTTGAACATCACGCGTGAAACCGCCGGCAACTCCGTCATCGGGGACGCCATCGGGAAGGTGCATGATAGCGTGAAAGAGGGTGAATCCATCGTGCAACCGCTGGAAGCCAGCGGAGTATTTCCGCCCATGGTGATCAGCATGATCGACGTTGGCGAGGAAACCGGCCAGTTGCCGGAGATGTTGCTGAAGATCGCCGAGGTTTACGACGATGAAGTTGATAATGCCGTCGCTGGCCTTACGTCGCTGCTTGAGCCGATCATGATCGTTTTCCTTGCGGTTGTCGTGGGCACCATCGTTATCGCCCTTTTCCTTCCGCTCATCAGTATCATTCAGACCATGTCGTCCGGTGGCGCTGGCGGTGGCGGTTAGACGTGAGGCAGTTGTAATGCTATATTTATAGTCATGCGAAGCCAAAAGCTGTGGGGTTTTACGTTGATCGAGTTGTTGACCGTTATAACCATCATCTTTATTCTGGCGGGTCTGGTTCTTTCAGTTTCCCGTTATGTCACGAACAAGGGGAAAATGTCCCGCGCCCAGACCGAGATCGCCGCCATGTCCGCGGCATGCGAATCCTACAAGGCGGATAACGGCGTTTATCCGGATGATGGCACTTACTCGGGAAGTTATCAGGCGGGAGCCGCAGCCCTCCTCTACCCGACTACCATGGGCAATCCCACATCCACAAATTATACCTCTGCGAGCCTGGTGATTTATCGCGCCCTTTCCGGTGATATGAATTGCAACGGAAAAACTGAGGTTGTCGACGGAAATTACAATCTCGCGGGAGTTTCATCCGGTTCAACCTCGACCACTGCTCCCACGGTTTACATGTCGTTTAAACCCACCCAGATCATTACCACCGGTAGCGGCACAATTACGACAGTCAAATCACTGAAAGATCCTTGGGGGTACAGTTATGGTTACTCAACCGCGTGTGCAGAGACGGGCACAAATGGTTACAATCCCACGTTTGATCTCTGGTCCACGACCGGTGCAACAGCACCTGTCACCGGCAATTCTTTTTCCCAATATCAGCAGACTTGGATTACAAACTGGTAGGTTGGTGAGGGGTGGTAACGGTTGATTTCCTTCTTACAACCCCTAGCTCCAGTTCGCGAGGCATGCGGCGATAAAGCCTTTGAACAATGGATGCGGGCTGTTTGGCTTTGATTTGAATTCCGGATGGTACTGGCACGCCAGGAACCACGGGTGATCGCGCAATTCGATCAATTCCACCAGGGTCCCGTCCGGTGATGTGCCGGCCACGACGAACCCCTTGGACGTCATGAGATCGTGATACCTCATGTTGAACTCGTAGCGATGGCGGTGACGCTCAAAAATTTCCGAGGTGCCGTACACCTGCCGGGCCAGCGTGCCGTCTATGATCTTTGTAGGCCACGTACCGAGGCGCATGGAGGCCCCCTTGTTGGTCACTTCCCGCTGCTCGTCAAGCAGGCTGATCACAGGGTCCGGCGTCTGCATGTCAAACTCGGTGCTGTTTGCGTGTGTCAGGCCGCAGACGTTGCGTGCAAATTCAATGGTCGCGACCTGCATGCCGAGACAAAGCCCCAGGTAGGGCACCTTGTTCTCGCGGGCATAGGTGACCGCCCGGATTTTTCCTTCGATGCCGCGATCTCCGAATCCCCCGGGGACCAGGATGCCAGCCACGTTCTTGAGGTATTTATCCGCCGCCTCGGTCTCGATGTCCTCCGCATCCACGCGTACCAGGTCGATGCCGCAATCATGCGCCGCCGCTGCATGCGTGAGCGATTCGTAAATGCTCTTGTACGCGTCCTGCAGGTCGATGTATTTGCCTACCACCGCGACTTTCACCCTTTTCTTGGGGTTGATCACCCGCTGGACAAATTTCCGCCAGTCCGAGAGGTCGGCGGCGGGTGTGTTCAGGCCCAGGATGCGGCAGACCGTTTCATCCAGTTTTTCCTCCTGCAGCATCAGCGGCATTTCATAAATCGTGTGGTCCACATCGCGAGCCTCGATCACCGATTCCAGCGGCACGTTGCAGAAGAGTGAGAGCTTCTGCCTTACATCGTCGCCCAGCGGGCGTTCGCAGCGGCAGATGAGGACCTGCGGTTGCAACCCGATCTCGCGCAGCTTGGCGATGCTTTGCTGCGAGGGTTTGGTCTTCAACTCGCCGGCAGCCTTGATGTAGGGCACCAGCGTTACGTGCATGATCAGTACATTCTGCGGGCCTACTTCGAGCGTGAACTGGCGGATTGCCTCGAGGAACGGCAACCCCTCGATATCGCCGGTCGTCCCGCCGATTTCGGTGATGATGATGTCGCCCGCCTGTTCCTGCTCGAGTCGCTTGATGTGGGATTTGATTTCGTCGGTGATGTGCGGGATCACCTGCACTGTGTTGCCGAGGTAATCGCCGCGCCGCTCTTTCGTGAGCACCGTTTCGTAGACCTGTCCGCTGGTGATATTGTTTGCCTTGGAAAGCACGCATTTCGTGAAACGCTCGTAATGCCCGAGGTCGAGATCGGTCTCTGCACCATCGTTGAGCACATAGACTTCGCCATGCTGGAAGGGGTTCATCGTGCCGGGATCCACGTTCAGGTACGGGTCGAACTTTTGCAGGATCACTTTTAATCCGCGATGTTCGAGCAGGGTTCCCAGGGCCGCTGCGGCGAGGCCTTTGCCGAGTGAACTTACCACTCCTCCAGTGACAAAAATGTATTTCATAGTTTTTTTAAAATCGCTGTGACCAGTTCTGCATCCTCGGGCGTATCTACTCCTATGGAAGCCTTTTTGGTGATTAGTACCCGGATTGTTGCGCCGTTTTCCAGCGCACGCAACTGTTCAAGCTGCTCCGTCTTCTCCAAAATCGTCGGCTTCCACCGGATGTATTCCAGCAGGAATTTTCGAGAATACCCATATATGCCCTGATGTCGATAATACTGAGCGGGGGATTGTTTGTCCCTCGCAAATGGGATCGCGCTACGCGAAAAATAGAGGGCATTCGACGCCCGGTCCAGGACCACTTTCACGGCATTCGGGTTCTGAATGTCCTCTCCGGCGGAAAAAGGATTGGCAGCCGTGATCATCGGGATTTTTGGGTCGGCGATCAGTGTTTTGGCCAGGCGGTTGATCAGTGCGGTATCGACTACAGGTTCGTCCCCCTGCACATTGATCACATGGGTGATCGCCGCCGGAAGCTTTTTTGCGACCTCCGCGATGCGGTCCGTGCCGCTGAGGTGCTTGGGTGAGGTGAGCGACACATTCGCCCCGAAATCAAAGGCCGCCTCGGCGATTCGCATGTCGTCGGTTGCGATGAATACGGCTTCCAGCGCGCTTGCGGCGCAGGTCCGCTCCCATACGTGCTGGATCAGTGGCTTTCCGGCGATCCGGTGCAGGGGCTTCCCGGGGAAGCGGGTGGAGCCCCAGCGGGCGGGAATGATCGCGACAACCTTAGACATCCGCACTTTTTAAAATGATGTCTGCCGCCGCCACAACATCTTTCGCAATAAAATCAGGGCACGCTTCATCCTGCTGGCTCCCATATCCGGTTTGCACAAGGATCGTGCGGGTTCCCGCATTGCGGCCGCATTCGATGTCAGAGGTCTTGTCACCCACGAAAAATGAGGTCGCGAGGTCAATGCCATGTTCGTTGGCAGCCTCCAGCACCATGCCGGGCAGCGGCTTGCGGCGCGTGGAGGGCTGCCACGGGGCATCGGGGCAGAAATGGGTGGCATCTACCAGCCCGGGGCCGATCTGGCGCAATACCTCGGCCTCCACTGCACGGTATTGCGCCTCTGTCAGTTTTTCGCGGCCGATGCCGGCCTGGTTGGTAATGATGATGTTCTTAAACCCCGCCTCTTTCAGCAGGCGCAATGCGTTGTGGACGCCGGGATAAAGGCGCACATCCTTGGGATCGCTGCAGTAATCGACTTCCTCCATCAACGTGCCGTCGCGATCCAGGAAAACCGCAGGGGATTTGGCGCCGGTGTTCAAATCTGCGCGTTGTGGGTTTCGAAACTGGTGATCAATTCCACCGGGGTCACCGTGGCTGTGCCGAGTTTGCCGACGACAATGCCGCTGGCGTGGTTGGAAATATCCGCGGCCTCCGCAGCCGTCGCGCCTGCGCTCAAAGCCAGCGTGAGCAGGGCGATCGCCGTGTCGCCCGCGCCCGAAACATCGTACACCTCCTGCGCCCGCGTGGGGATGTGGAAAGGCTGTTCCCCGGCGCGGAAAAGCATCATGCCCTGTTCTCCCAGCGTGATGAGCAGGTTTTCTGTGACCCAGTTTTCGAGCAGAATCCTGCCGACTTCGAACAGCGCGGAATCTTTCTCCACCGGATCGACGGGCTCGCTCCACGGCCTGCCTGCGGAGGCAAAAGCCTCGCTGCGGTTTGGAGTCACCGCAGTGACGGAATGCCAGGCAAGGCGGTTGTGCGGGTTGGGATCGACGGTGATCACGATCTCCTCCTCTTTTGCCACGTCGATCACCCGGTCAACCAGCTCCTGCTGGATGAGCCCTTTGCCGTAATCCTCAAAAATGATCGCGTCCAGCGATGGCAGGAGTTCCCCGATCTGCCGCAGCGCCCGATCCATCTGCAACGGGGTGAGGGCGGTCTTTTTTTCACGGTCCACGCGTACGATTTGCTGGTGCCCGGCGATGATGCGGGTCTTCACGATCGTCTGGTAGGCAGGGTCTTCCTGGAGGCAGTCGAGATTGATATGGTGGTCCGTGAGCAGCTTCTTCAATTGGGTGGCGTGGGAGTCGGTGCCGGTCAGGCCCAGCATGCTCACGTGGGGGGAGAATTCCCGGAGGTTGCGGGCCACGTTTGCCGAGCCGCCGGGGAACCACGATTCCCGCACCACTTCCACCACCGGCACGGGGGCTTCCGGGGAGATCCGGCGCACATTTCCCCAGATGAATTCGTCCAGCATCAGGTCGCCGATCACCAGGATCTTCCTGTCCGCGAAAGACTGCAAAAGCTGCTCGAGGCGTGCGCGTTTCATAGGGGGTGGATTGCGAAGGAAACGGGAAAATGTGTCAATGCTAATTGCTCGCGCGCCGGGTGCGAAATGGCAGGGGTAGGGGATGGCTGACGGTTGGTAAGGGTTGGCAAAGGTTGATTAGCCCTGTCACGCAACCACACTGTAAAGTATGAATAAGATTCCGCTCAAGTCAGCGCGTTGATGCGACAATTGACGCGGGCTCAAAGGAGGTAAAACCCGCTCCCTTGCTATCCTCGCACCAGTTTCGGGTGGATGGGGAGAACTTCCGGTTCCGGATTGCGTCCAGCCATGAGCATCTCCAACCGGATCAACATGGCCTCCACCATCTCCTCGGGATCAAATTCGAGCAACATCAGGTTCCTTTTCCATTCGGCCAGCACTGGTGATCCTTTGTTGGAGTGACAGACAATTTTCAGCCGGCTGCCGATTTTGACTCCAGATGCGGCGAGGTAGGGGAGAACGCTGCCGGCGAAGGTGTCGTCGAGAAAAATCAGTCCCCAAGGCGTCCGTTTTCCCCCCGTTTTCCGGAAGTATTCCAGAAGTCTTGCCGCACAAACTTCCGGGGCAAGCGGAACTGCATCCGCCCAATCGTGGAATTGCAAGCCTGCTTCTTCATAGTGGAATCCAAGATTCCTGGCGACCCGTCGAAAGTAAGAGCCATCCACCGGGTGGTTTCCCACCAGAGCCAGGGTTTCGCAGCCTTCTTCCATAAGCTCGGACGCTCCCATCCGGGTGACATCGTCCATGTTCACGACGACACTTCCCGGTCCGCAACCTTTCCGCAGGCAGACCAAGGGGAGCCCATGGCTTTCAATCCAGGCATGAAATTTGTCGCCTTTTACGCCCACCACCAGCAATCCGTCGAGTTTGCCGGCAGCCAGGTCCTGCACCAGATTGCGAGGTGCCATCGCTTCGGGGGAATCGGAATCCGTGCAGGGCAGATTCAGATAAAACGACAGGCGGTTCCGGTGGGATTCCGCCCGCTGGTTGCAGTTATTCAGGATCATCGAATAAAACGGTGCGGACAAGCAGGAGAAACAAGAGCTTCCCATCACGAGGCCGATTGCTTTTTGATGGATCCGCTTGGAAACAAAGATTCCACTTCTTTGCCGGCGCTCGACCATATGCCGTAGTTCCAGTTGTTTGAGCGCCTTGTCCAGCGTGGACAAAGTCACCCCGAGAGCGTTCCGCAACTCCCGTACGCGGGGGAGACGTGCGCCGGGGCTCATCTTCCGGACCATTGCCACCAGGGAAGCCACTGTTTCCGCATGCTTGCCCCGGCTTTTGACGAGCACGAGACTTTCTAAAGGCATTTGCCCGGAAACATCCGGAAAGACGATGGCTTAGTCAATGAATTAAAACGGATACCGGTCGCCATCCGACGGCATAAATCTGTTCCAGAACAAAATAGTTGACTTGTTCTAGAACAGATGTCTAAGCTCACCGCCGATTCGCTGAAAAGTGTTTTGCCCCCACATACACCTGATATGAAAAACCGAATTGTTGCCTCCCACTGCGCCGGAACCCCCGCTTACTCAATTTGCCCCGCACCCGCGGCCGGCAGACCAAACCCGGCCTGTCGAAAGCCGGGTGGAATCACGCGCATGCTCGTGTTTGCGACGTCCATGGCGCTGCTTGCCGGCAACTCCGCGCTGGCGCAGACGCCCGACACATGGACTGGCAATGCGGGAAGTGGAGGCCTGGCTACCTGGTCCACCACCGGCAACTGGAGCAGCGGCGCGGCCCCCACCGCATCGAGCATCGCTGTTTTTGATACAACATTCACCAACCAGCCCAAGATGACCGCCACCGGGGCGGCGGATTCCATCTGGCTGGGCACGGGAGACGGGCAGAATGTGTCGCTCACCGTCAACACTCTGACTCTCACGGGCACCGGGACAACCAACGGCAATTCGAGCGTCGCGATCCTGCTGGACGACACGTCGAATCACAACCTTAACCTTACCTCCAGCACCGTGACGCTTGCCAACTCCACGAGTTTCCTTGTGAATAACTCCGGCACATTGACAATCGCGAGCGCCTTGAGCTTGGGAAGCAACACCTTGACGCTGGGGGGCGATGCCTCTGGAAGTACCGTGATCAGCGGAGCCATCGGAGGATCCGGTGGGAGTATCATCGACAATAGTCTGGGCATTGTGACTCTTGGTACTTCGACCAGCTCTTCGAACAGCTTTAGTGGCGGGTTCGCCCTCAATAGCGGCACACTCGTCCTTGCAGCCGGTGAAGCCCTCACAAGCACCGGCACGTTGACGCTCGGGAATAGCTCCGGGGGCAGCGCGAACGCCACCCTGGTCGTCAGCGATAACGCAACTGCGACCACATACGTTTATGCGAACTCGATCGTGCTTGGAACCACGTCCGGCACACTCAGTATCATCTCCGCTGCCAATAATGGCGGCTCGATAAACATGACCGGGGCGATCACGGGCACCAACAATCTCGCGTTCGACGCCAATGGTACCACACACTTGAACATTCAGACCGGCGGCGTCGATATCACCGGAACGATCACAAATAGTGGCACGGGTTCGGCAGGTGGCCTGGTAAATATCTCCGCGGTTATCAGCGGGACCGCGACGACGATTGTCCAGAACAGTGCCGCAACAACATTGGAGCTGTCCACCGCCAATACCTTTGCCGGCGCTGTCGATATCGTGTCCGGCACACTCGCGGTTTTAAGCTCCACCGCGCTCGGAACCGGGACTAATATCGTCACGCTGGGTAGTGGCACCAGCAATGGGACCTTCGATGATATTGCTGCCACAGGCATTACTATCACGAACCCGATCGTGGTGAATTCCACGAGTGGCACAAACATTATAATGACGACCACTCTCGGCAACAACCAGCATTTTGCCGACCAAATTAGTGGCACTGGCAACCTGGCGTTCAATGGTTCAGGTGGCAGCAACTTTTTGATAGTATCCGGCACCATCAATAATGTCGGCTCGATTGCCATCAGCCCGAGTGGCACCAGTGGCGTGGAGCTCGGAACGATCGGTAGCAATGTCAATGCCATCATTGGGGACAGTTCGGCTGGGGCGCAATCGGTCGGGTCTATCACCGTGAACAGCGGCACCACCACCATCACACAGAATGGAAGCACGACACTTGCTCTAACCGGGGGGGGGCCATAACCGGCACGGGCGGTCTCACAATCATTAACAACAACGCGACCGGCCTCATCAACTTGATGGAAGGAAGCGGCACTGCTGTTCCTTCCGGCACTGCGTCTTTTACGGGCAACTTCATCCTGCAAAACAACAACGCGACTGCCAGCGGCACGGACATCGTAGTTTACGGTTCTGTGGACAACACAGGCACAATTACCAACTCGGGCACTGGTACCGGCGCAACGCTGATCAGCGGCTCGATCGGCAGCGGCACGACGACCCCCGGCGCGCAAAGCGTGATGCAAAGCGGCAGCGCCAGCGAGTTGATACTGAGCAACACCGACAACTTCTACAGCGGCGCGACGACGATAACGGGCGGAACCCTGGCGCTGGTGAGTGCGTCCACCATGAACAACATTGCGAGTTCCACGCAGATCGTCGTGGGGACAGGGACCGGAACCAACGCGACATTGAACGTGAACGGGATCGCGGGCGGATTTGTGGTGCCTGTGGCGCAGACCCTGGGCGGCTACGGGACGGTGACCAGCGCAGCGGCGGTAACGGTGAACGGGACATTGACGCCCGGGACCGGGACAGACGGCGGGACGCTGACATTCTCCAACGGGCTGACCATCGGCAACGGGGCGCACCTGAACTATGGGCTGGGCTCGACAGGGGACCTTGTGGCGGTGACCGGGAGCCTGACATTGAGCGGGTCGGCGATCCTGAACTTCTCGCCATCAGGGACGTTGGTCACCGGGACGGCATATGACCTGATCACCTATACGGGATCATTGACGGGAGGAGGGAACCTCCCGACGTGGTCGCTGGGCACGGGAACGGTGCCAGTGGGAACGACCGGGGAGACCTTCGGAACGCTATCACTAGGCGGAGGAACGAACGCGATCACGGTGACATTCAATGCCACGCTGTCAACCCCTGCGACGGCCTACTGGCAGGGGAGCCTGGGAGCCTCGGGCACCGGGTCGTGGAGTACGATCACCAGCGGATCGACGAATTTTACAAGTGATGCGACTGGAACGACAAACACCGGATTGCTTCCCGGATCGGCCACGAATGTGAAGTTCGCGGCAAACGGCGGGACGAACCTGAACACAACGCTTGGGGCGGATTTTACGATCAACAGCCTGGAATTCACCGGGACGAGTACATCGGCTGCAACGAATCCGGTGACCATCGGTGGGACGAACACATTGACGATCATGGCGGGCGGGACCAATGGCAATACAGCCGGCAACGGCATCACGGTGGATGCAGGATCGGCTGCGCACACGATTGGCAGCAAAGTGGCATTGGGAGCGAGCCAGGCATGGATTGTGAATGGAGGCCCGCTGACTGTCAGCGGGACTGTATCCGATGGAGGTCATGCCTTTGGATTGACAAAGTCGGGGACGGGAACCTTGATCCTGTCTGCATCGGAAACTTACTCGGGAGCGACCGTGGTGGGATCAGGAATACTGGAAGTGGATGGCTCACTGTCCGGAAGCAGCGCAGTGACGGTGGACGTGGCGACACTATCAGGCACAGGCAATATCGGAGGAAACGTGGCGCTTACTGGCACGAGCAATATCCATAGCGCCGGGACATTGACGGTGGCGAGCCTTGGAGTAAGTGGTGTTGGGAACACAATCAGCAGCGGCACGGTGGATGCAACCGGCGGAACGACCCTGAACAATGGCAGCAGCCTTGCTGTGAACGGGACGCTGGGCGGAGGGACGGTGACCACCGGCAGTGGCAGCATATTATCCGGCACCGGCACGGTGACTTCGTCACTGACAGTGAGCGCGGGAGGCGTGACGAGCCCTGGAGCGGGAAACACGCCCGGGGTATTGAAAGCGGACATGGGCTACAACAGCAGTTCGACGGCCAATTTCAACTTATCGTCTGCAAACCCTGCAAACGGGAGTCCAAAATCGTACGGGAATACCTCGAACCTGAACGGTTTGTATTACTCGCAGATCGTGGTATTGGGGGGATCAAACACGGTGAACCTGGGAATAGGGACTGGCGTAACCCTGCAAAGCCAGACAGCAGGGCAGATCCAGCCGGGAGGAACGAGCAATTCCGGGGTGACCTTGCAGTTGACGCTTTCCTCCGCAGATTACGCCACATTGGCAGCCAATGCGACGACAAATTACCAGGCCAGGGGGGCGAACAGCACATTGGATAATTACTTTGTATTCAACCTGGGTTCCGGCTTGACGGCGGGCCGTTTCGAAACCCTGGCGCTCGACGTCAATGGAGTGACAGCAACAGGCTTGATCTACTACGCGGGATCGGGCGACCGGTTTGTAGCGGACGGGGTGGGGAACACCATTGGAGACGTGATTGTGGACGTGAACGGAGTGAACCAGGAATTTGCATTGAGCTATACGGGCGTTTACGGAACGAACTCGACGACCGGGGGAAACGATATCGTGCTGACGGCGATTCCCGAGCCCGGCACGTTGGGCATGATTTTGGGGGGATCAGGAATGCTCATCGGCTTCCAGAGGTTGCGTAAACGTCGGATGGGGATCTGACTGGCGCGACCATCTGTCCGCGTCCCTCCCGATGGGGATCGGGAGGGACGTCTCTTTTCTTCCACGCACTCTGGCATCCATGCAAGGATTTTCCAGCCAGGGATGGAGTTGAACCGGATTTCCCGGATTCGCTTCATGAATTATCGTTATGGAGCTGCATTGAACCCGCATGAACAACGGCTCTGAGCGATGTTGAAACAACAAGAAACAGCTTCCAAACCGATTCTTCCGGCGTCAGGGGCAGCGATTCCCATCGGCGGGTTGCCGGGTTCCATTGCTTGGCGATCTTTTTCGTTCGACACTGCATTCTTTCATTTATTGTTGTGTGAACTCCCACCCCGAGCGGATTTGTCAGGAAGACTGCTTTTCAAAATAAATAGAGACACAAACTGAGCCAAGGCCGATTCTGATGAACATGCAAACTCACCCATTCCGTCATTTTGGGATTTCGGAATTGGTGAAGGCAAGGGGTTCGACCGGAAACCAGAGTAGTCAAAGCAAATCAAAGCAAAACAAAGGTAAAAAAATTGAGGAGAGAACAGTGGCAATGAATAAAGTTCCCAACCGATTACAGAAAAAAGAAGTCTTGATTTACAGATACCTGCTCTGTTTCAGTTAATCCAAAGCCCACCATCCTTACAACGCGACCATCCAGGCTTCTATGAAACGATTTATACCCATTTTCTCTGTTCTTGCGCTGGCCAGCGCCACCATGCAGGCGGCTGAACCGCCTGCGCATATCGACGTCTCCAAATTGCCAAACCAGGCGACCCTGGTGGATGATGTGGTGGTTCCCGTGCCAAGTGAAATCTTTGGCGTGCTGGACAAACTCGGTGCGCCAAACTGGCATGAAGTGCTGCGCACGGCAAAGCCGAATCCTCCCGGGGATCGGGCGCAGACGGCCCTTCTTTTGGGCACTGTGATTGCCGAGGGATTTATCGCGGTGGAAGCCCAGGAGGGTGAGGAGGTCAAAAAGATCGGCCGCAATGTGTTGAACCTTTCCGCGGCAATCGGGGTGAAGAAATCCGTGATCGCCCGCAGCAACGCCATCATCGAGGCGGCCGACCAGAAGGACTGGCAGCGTGCGCGCACGGAACTGGACGGCGCCCTGCAGGATGTAAAACACGCGATGATCGAGCTTCACGACGACCAACTCGCCCAGCTCGTGAGCCTCGGCGGCTGGCTGCGCGGCACCGAGGCGCTGACCACGGTGGTGCAGAAGAGTTATTCCAAGGGCGGGGCGGAGTTGCTTCACCAGCCGTTGTTGCTGGAATATTTCGAACGCCGGCTCAATGAAATGGACCCTCACCTGAAAAAAAATGCGGTGGTGAGCAAGATTCAAAAAAATCTGGATGAACTCAAGCCGCTGGTTTCCGACGACAATATCTCCTCCAAAACCGTGGATAACGTCCTGGCGATTTCGCAGTCATCGGTAAAATCAATCAGCACCAGGGAGCCTTGATATTCGTTTTCATATAAAATTTGTGAAAATTTTTCAAAAGTCAGCTTTTCTAATTTTGTGTCTGGCGTTGCTTCCATTGCGCTCGATCGCGACAGTGGACGATGCTTTTTCCTATGCGCTGCAAGCTGCCGCGCCTTACATCAAGGAGGGCTTTACGCTTCGTGAGGATTACTGGGGAGGGGATCTTCCCGTAAAACAGCAGAAGGCCATCGTCCAGCAGCTTTTCAAGGGAAGCGAATACTGGTTCTGGATGGGGACGGACTCCGACTCCGCCAAAATCACCATCAATATCTACGACGCGGATGGGAACCTCGCGGAATCGGAACACTGGCAAAAGTCGCACTTCGCCGCCGCCCGCATCGTGCCCAAAACCACGGGCTCTTACTATTTGATCGTCGAAATTGAGAAATCCAACCAGGAGCGGACCCACTGGGCGCTTGCCTACGGCTTCCGGTGAGAACTCCGCCGGGCATTTGACACTGTCTGCCACACTGGTAGATTTGCCCTGTAAAGAATGACTGAAAGTCAGACCCTGGAGTTCGAGAATGCGCGCACGTTGCAGGCGCTTTATGCGAACGATTTAAAGCTCCTCAAAAACCTTGAGGACTCACTGGATGTGAAAGTAACCACCCGGGATGGATGGGTGCGTTTTGAAGGGCAATCCGAGCAGGTGGGCCGGGCCAAAAAAGTATTCGAGCAGCTTGAACACGCCCGCCAGAACGGTGTGAGCATCCGCAAGCACGAGTTCAGCTACGCCCTGCGCTCGGTGAAGGAAGACGACCAATCCGGGCTGAACGGGCTGGTGGATACCAAGATTTTTTGTTCGCCACGCAGACCGCCGGTGATGGCGAAGACGAACGGCCAAAGAGCCTACATCGAGTCGATCAAGGCCCACGACATGACATTCGGCATAGGGCCCGCCGGCACCGGAAAAACCTACCTTGCGATGGCGATGGCGATATCGGCCCTCAAGAAAGAGGAGGTGCACCGGATCATCCTTACCCGGCCGGCGGTGGAGGCGGGGGAGGCGCTGGGATTTCTTCCCGGCGATCTGCAGGACAAGATCCTGCCCTACCTGCGTCCGCTTTACGATGCATTGCACGACATGCTGGACATGGAGGAGGTGCAGAAATACATCGACCGGGGTGTGATCGAGATCGCGCCGCTGGCCTACATGCGCGGGCGTACGCTGAACCGGGCATTCGTGGTGCTGGACGAAGCGCAGAATACCACCACGGAGCAGATGTTCATGTTCCTCACCAGGCTGGGCGCGGATTCAAAATGCGTGATCACCGGGGACCAGACCCAGATCGACCTGCCGGCGAACAAACGCTCCGGCCTGATCGAGGCGCTCCATGCCCTGAAGGAAGTTTCCGGGATTGCTTTTTGTCAGTTTGAAGAGTCTGATGTCATCCGGCATGAACTTGTGCAGTCGATCATCCGTGCCTACAAGGAATATAGAGGGAATGGCAAAACGGAGACAAAGAATTGATTAATGGCGTGGGCTCGGGCCGCGACGCACTGAATTTATGCTTGGATTTTTTGAACGACACCGACTGATCAAGAAGGGGCTGGCCTCATCCAAGTTGCGCCGCCGCCGCACGGACAACGAGATCATGCAGGCCCTGGAAACGGGCGTCTGGCCGAAGTGCGCGATCTTCGCCGGGTTCATCGTGGGGCTTGGCGCGATCATCTTCCAGGACGTCCAGTCGCAGCCCGCGATGAACTTCCTGATCGCGCTGCTGATTTTCTTCACGGCGCTCGCGCAGCTCTGGATCAACCATCCGGATACATTCGCAAAGAATTCCCGGCTTCTGCTGATGTTCGGGGCTTTTCTCGTCCACCTTACCATTATCAAAGTGATCCTCGTGATATGGGGACATTCGCAGTACGGCATCCTGCTGATTCCCTATGCGCTTGCCCCGCTGATCTGCTCAGTATTGCTGGGGAAGAACCAGGGACTGTATGCCGCCATCTTTGTCAGCCTGTGGGGATCGGTGATTGTGCGCGATGTGATCGAGGATCGCGCGAAGTTCCTAGTGATGAGCCTGATTTGCGGATTCATCGCGGTATTTGTCACCCTGCAGGTGAGGAGACGCAGCCGTTTGATCCGCGCCGGGGTATTTGTGGGCCTTGCGACATGGATCCTGGCGCTGCCGCTGGGATTGATACCGATCGATTTTGGGCAATTTCCCATGTTCGACTGGAAAACGATCGGCCTTGAAAGCCTTGCCGCTGTCGGCAGCGGAATTTTCACCGCCATGCTGGTGGGCGGGGCATTGCCGCTGCTCGAGAGCATCTTTAAAATCACCACCGACATTTCGTGGCTGGAACTGGCCGACCTCAATCATCCGCTGCTCAAGCGCATGACGATCGAGGCGCCCGGCACCTACCACCACAGCCTGGTGGTGGCCAACCTCGCGGAAGCCGCCGCCGAGGCGGTGGGCGCAAACCCGACCATGTGCCGGGTCGGCGCCTATTTCCATGACATCGGCAAGCTCGTGAAACCGGAGTATTTCACGGAAAACATGAGCGCCGACCATAACCCCCACCACGAACTCGCCCCCACGATGAGCGCGCTGATCATCATCGCGCACGTGAAGGAGGGGGTCGACCTGGCGCTCAAGCACAATCTCAACCAGGAAATCATCGATGTCATCCAGCAGCATCATGGCACCACGATTGTGCTGTATTTTTACAAGCGCGCCCTGCAACAGCAGGAAGACGCGCGGCAGGGCGGAAAAATAATGAACATCCGCGAGGAGGACATCCCGGAAGTGCGGGATGAAAGTTTCCGCTACTCTGGGCCGCGCCCGCAATCCCGTGAGTGCGGCATCATCAGCCTTGCTGACACAATCGAAAGCGCATCGCGGAGCCTGGAAAAAGTGACCCCCCAGAAGATAGACCAGTTGATCAACGACCTGATCCAGAAAAGGATCGAGGACCACCAACTGGATGATTGCAACCTGACCCTGCGTGAAATCCGCCTCATCGCCGAGAGCTTCAAATTCACCCTTCGCAGCATGCTGCACAGCAGGATCGCCTATCCCACGGATGCCAGCGCCACGAAAGAGGTGCAAAAAGTCGTTTCGCAGGAAACCAACTCGCCTCCCGTTTCCGCAGCCTAGAGTACACATAGTGAGAATTTTCGGGCATGGAAACGGTCTGGCTGTCGCATTCCTTTTCTGCTTTTCGCTTTTAATCCCGGCTCTGCCCGCATGGGGCGCGCAATATTTTGTGGATGCGTCGACAACCGGCGAAGGAGATGGAAGTTCCGACCATCCGTTCAAAACGATCCAGCGGGGAGTTGACAAGGCCCAAGCCGGGGACACCGTGATCGTGCGCAAAGGCACCTACCCGGAACAGATCATGGTGAACCACGGAGGCACTGCCGAGAAGCCGCTTATCATCCGGGCCGATCCCATCGGGTCTGTCGTTGTGGACGGAGCCGACCCTCTGAAGGGCTTTGAGGAAGATGTGTCCCATCACACGACCGACGGCACCAGGGTCTGGGTCTGCAACGCCTATCATTCCAACTACATCCCGATGGGCAATAGCTTTGATTTGCGCACCGATTGGCTCAAGGAGGGGGAGGAGGGAAAACAACAGGTGGAGCTTCTTTCCCGCAATGACATGGTCTGGCTGGATGGACGGTTTCTTGACGAGGTCGATTCGGCGGATGAACTCCGTTTCGGAACCTTCCGGGTGGACCGGCAAAAGAGCGCGCTTTATGTGCCGCTGGTGGCGGCCGATCGTCCCGAAGATCACCTCATCGAGACGAGCCAGCGTGGCACTCTTTTCGACTGCGGACCCCAAAGCTCCTTTGTCCACGTGCGGGGATTCCATTTCACACGCGGCGGCTTTAATGGAAACGCGGTCGCAAAAATAGGGTCATACACCACCGAGGGCTGGGTGGCCGAAGACAATGTTGCCGATTGGGGCAACTTTTCCGGATTCAAAATTTACGGCAAAAACAACCGGATTTTGCGCAACGTGGCCGCGGACAACGGTTGTGAAGGGATGCAAGGCGTCATCCACGACACGGTCCTCGACGGGAATTCCTCGCTTCGCAACAACTGGAAGGGAATCCGTGACACCTATGAATCGGGCGGGGGAAAATTCACCGAGTCTGACCACGTGACAGTGCGCAATCATCTGGCCGCCTATAACAAAGGCCCCGGCCTCTGGTTCGACATCAACAACAAGAACATCACCGTGGAATATTCCCGGTTTCACGATAACAAATATGCCGGCCTCTTCATCGAAGTCGCGCCCGGCCCCACCGTGATCCGCGAGAATACCAGCTGGGCCAACCAGGGAGGCGGAATCGTGATCGGGGAAAGCAGCAACGTGGTGATAGAGAACAATATCCTCGCCGGCAATGTATATGGAATCGACCTGCGCAATCTTCAGGGGCGCCATGGCCTGTTCGGGAACATCGATGGCAAACCGGCTGAAACGCAGTGGCAGATCTCCGATATCACCATCCGCGGCAATGTGCTGTTGAAAAACACCCGCGCGGGAATTGCCAATACCTCTTATTACCTGGACCCCGTGGCGCAGCGGATCACCTCGGATAACAATGTCTTTTGGGACAACAATATTCTCATGTGGCAGACGCCCGACCCGAAGGGGCCGGATGCAAACGTGCCCAAACCGCCGGGAATCCTGGCAACGATGAATGGCTTCTGGATCTTCAATAATATGTATTCGAAAGACAAGTTTGGCGGCCTGGAGCAACATTCTACGTGGACGGATCCCAAATTCGTCAACAGCAACATGTATGAATTCCAGCCGCCCAAACCCGCCCCTCCGGCCCAATAACCCTCATCCATGGAAATCACCCTCAGCAACCGCCAGAGAAGTGTGCAATTGGATGTGCCATGGCTCCGGCGTTTTTCAAAAATGGCGCTTGCGGAGTGCTTGAAACATCCCGCCTGTCCAAAGCCGGTTTTGCCAGGATTGGAGAGCGTGGACGTCGTGATTGTATCCGACAGGGTGATTGCCGATGTGCATCGCCGTTTTATGAATATCCCGGGGCCCACCGACGTGATCACGTTTGATCACGGGGAGATATTGATCAGTGCGCAGACCGCCGGGATCAACGCCGCGAAATACAACAAGCCCCTTGATCATGAAGCCGGACTCTACATCATCCACGGCCTGCTGCACCTGAACGGATATACCGATAAAATGGAAAGAGAGGCCCGCAAAATGCACAAATTGCAAAACCAAATACTTGACGACTGCCTGAAAAGGAAAGATAGCTCCTTCTGAACCCTATCCCGTTTTTAAGCGATAGATTTCAACTTCACCCCCAGATTCCTCCTATGAAATACAGAATGTGCTTGATCGCCTCGCTGACGATGTTTGCCGCTCCTTTTACCGCGCTGATCCATGCCCAGGATGCGCCACCCGTGGATGTGGCCGGAATATTGAACAGCCTGAAAGTGATTCAAAAACAGCAGTCAACCGACAGCAAGGCCGGCAAACTTAAAATCGCCCAGGAACTCATCGCGACTTCCAGGGACACCAATGCCGCCATCACATATTACGAAGAAGCCATAAGGGCCACGAAGTTCGAAGGGGAGAGCCGTGAAAGCATCCAATTCCAGGAGTGGAAAAAAGGCGAAACCGACCGGATGAAAAGCAAGCCATTCCGGGATGCCCTGTGCCTCCATCTTTTTTATCTGGGGTTGACCATGGAACGCAGCGCGGGCATCGAGGTGAAAGATCTGCTTGCCGACCTGATCAGCTACACCCAGCAAGTCATGCTTTTGGAAGATACGCCGGCGGCCCCTTCATTTGTTCCTGCCGGCAGACCGGGGGGGAAAAAACAGGGTGAGTCCGGATCCGAGACGGACGAATGGCTAAAACAGTCGTTGCCCTCCAGTGTATTCGTCAAATGGCTGCTCCTTTCCGATTACGTTTCCGCCGTTGAGAATTGGGAACTGGCGCCGGGAAATGTCGATGGAATCTATTCAAAAACCATCCTGCCGGAATTCCGGAGGACCAAAAACCCGCAGCTCACCCAATACTGGGACATGAGGATCGCGAGGGAATCAAGCATCGCCGCGAGCACCGGCAAGAACTTTGACACGGATAAATTCAACCAGATCACGATGCCGGACCTTCTCTGGAGCAGGGCCCAGGAGTTACTGGTGCTTGATCAAAAAAACCGCGCGATCATGGACATGGTGAAGAACATAAAATCGTATCCTACGCATCCGAACGTCCCCCAGTGGATCTCGCAGGTGCAGCAAATCCTGCAGCCGCCCACGTCGCCCGATGCGGTCGCGCCCGCGCCTCCCGTGGCCCCGGCAGTTTCTGAGGTTCCGGCAACTCCGCCAGCCGCTGGAGCGGCGGTGACTCCCGCGCCTGTGCCTCAACAACCGGTAATCCCCCCGCCATCCATCGGAAACCCTACGCCGACGCAGTAGGGGCAATTCAGGAGAAGGAAATTAATGCCTTGCGGCGGTATCCATCCGTGCGAAGAATTTTCAATGGGCGATACTGTTGTCGAAAAAGAGACAAGGCAAAAAACGGAGTTCGGCATTCCGTGGAGTGTGGTGGTGCATAACGACCCTGTAAACCTGATGAGCTATGTGACGATGGTTTTCCAAAAAGTCTTTGGTTATTCCCGGGTTCGCGCCGAGCAGCACATGATGGAGGTACACCACAAAGGGCGCTCCATCCTCTGGACGGGCAATCGTGAACCGGCGGAGCATTACGTGCGGGAACTTCACGGCTACCTGTTGCTGGCTACGATCGAGAAATCCCGATAACGTGGAAATCATTCGCACAAACGAGGAAACCGTGGAGATACGGAATATCGATACTTTTTTCATCGAGCTGTTGCGTCAAATTCCCGATGAGACCGATCCGGGTGACGACAAGATTGCGCGAGGGAGGCTTTTCACCAAACCGCACGACGATCCGGAAGACGAGTTAAACGAAGAATGGGAAACCTACGTGGAGCCCGAGTTGCGCCATTTGTTCCAGTCCGCAACGGAAACCGTGTCCCAGGATCTCAAAAGATTTGAAAAAACGAAAAAAGGGGAGGCCGGGGAGGATGCCGAATATTCGCTTTCCATACCGGTCGGGCATATCGAGCGGTGGCTGAACACGCTTAACCAAGCCCGGCTGTGCCTCGCCATGCGGAACAGGTTCACCGACGAGGAACTTGCCGCCGATTTTTCCCCGATCATCAATTCCAAGCGGGACATGCAACTTCTCCAGATCCATATCTACGGATTTTTGCAGGAGGCGTTTCTGCGGGAACTCGACCGGGACGCGGAGACGGATTGACCGCAGGCATGCCTGAAGAAAAAACCATTGCCCGCCCGCTGGTTTCCGAATACGGATTTCCACATGGCAAACGTGGTTTTTCTATGGCATATGCATCAGCCGTATTACGTCAATCCGGTGACACGGACGGCAATGATGCCCTGGGTGCGTCTTCATTGCGTAAAGGGTTATCTCGACATGATTTCCATCATCGAGGAATTTCCGAACATCCGGCCGAATTTCAATCTCACGCCGGTGCTTCTGCTGCAAATCAAGGAATTGATCGACGGCGAGATCAGCGATCTGTGGCTGGAGCTGGCTAAAAAACCGGCGGCCACGCTGGACGAAAACGAAAAATATTCGATCCTGGAGAATTTCTTCAAGATCAACTGGGACAACCTGCTGAAGCCATATCCGCGGTACTGGGAACTGCTCAACAAACGCGGACTTACATTCTACGGCGACGATGTGCGGCGCGGGTTGCGTTATTTCACCACCCAGGAGTTCCTCGATCTGCAAGTCTGGTTCAACCTCGCATGGTGCGGCTATACGGCGTTCCGGCTGTTCCCGGAACTCCAGGCATTGAGGGAGAAGGGGAGGAATTTCACCGAGGAGGAAAAGAGCCGGCTGCTGGAGATCCATCTCGAAATCATGGCGCTGGCGCTCCGGAAATACCGCGAGGCGGAGGAGAGGGGTCAGGCGGAGTTGACGACGACGCCGTTCTTTCATCCGATCCTGCCGCTTGTTTACGATTCGGCATTTGCCGAGCGGTCGTTGCCGGGCCGCACTTTCCCGAAGAGGTTTCACTGGCCGCAGGACGCCGCCGCGCATTTGACGCTGGCGGTGGAGCAGCACGCGGCGCTCTTTGGCAAAAAGCCCAGGGGCCTGTGGCCCTCCGAGGGATCGATCGCGCCGGAGCTGATCCCGCTGATGCAGCAATCGGGGATCGAATATTTTTGCAGCGACGAGGAGAATCTTTTCAACTCCCTGAAGCGTGACCCGGCGTATCAAAATGTGAGGATTGATCATCTCGAGCTTTTCCAGGGGTGGCAGGTCCGGCACGATGGCGCATCTGTAAACGCGGTGTTTCGCGAGAAGCCGCTGTCGGATTTCATCGGTTTCATGGCGGCAAGGAACGATCCCGAAAAGGCGGCGGGCCATCTCCTGCATCACATGCTGCACATTTCGGACATAATCCCGAAGGATACCGGCGTGATACCGCTGATACTCGACGGTGAAAATGCCTGGGAGACCTTTGCTGACGGAGGCGAGGCATTTTTGCGCGCACTTTACGGCGGGATCGATGCGAATGCCGGCCGCCTGCATAGTTGCACTATCGAGGATTATTTCCGGCATCATCCGCCTCAGAAACAGATCACAACCCTGCACACCGGTTCATGGATCAGCAGTAACTTCGACATCTGGATCGGCGAGGCGGAGGAAAATCACGCGTGGGATCTGCTGGGGGAGACGCGTGACTTTTTCCAGAAGCAGGTGGATGCCGGCAAGCTTCCCGAGGACCGGATCAAAAAGGCGCTTCACGAAATCTATGCCGCCGAGGGGAGCGACTGGTTCTGGTGGTACGGGCCGGACTTCAGCACGGACAATGATGATCTCTTTGATGAATTGTTCCGGCAGCATTTAAAAAATGTGTATCTCATCTGCGACAGCGTTCCGCCGCCGGAACTGGATCAGCCGATCACGCGGGCAAAAGCAGCCGTGGTTTACGATTCGCCGCAGCAGCTTATCCGTCCTGCGATCAATGGCAGACGGGACTCCTATTTCGACTGGATCGGGGCGGGGTCTTACAGTGCGGGGTCGGAGCAGGGGGCGATGTACAGGTCCGATCGGTTCCTGGAGAAGATGTATTATGGATTTGATGAAAGCACCCTCTACTTGAGGCTCGACCTGCTGAAATGGGATCACATTTCCGTGGAGGTGAAGTTCTCGCAGCCCCAAGGGTTCACGCTGAAAACAGGCGTCATCACCCGCAATGGCGTTCAGAAATTCACGGTCGCATCGCCGGCGGGGAAGGCGCTTACCCGTGGCACATTTGCCGCGGAGGATATCATCGAATGGAGTATCGGATTGGGCGATCTGGGTGTGAAAGAGGGTGAGCCGGTGAGCTTTCATGTATCAATCCTGCAGGATGGCATTGAGCGCGAATCCTACCCGGAGGGGGGGCCGATACAATTGGCGATTCCGTCGGCGGAATTTGCAATCCGGAACTGGATTATCTAGCGAATTAGTAAATACTTAAAATTAAGATTTAAATACACAAATTGCTTTTGTTATGTGTCTTACATCGCTACATGCTTACTGTTTTAGAGTCCGCTGAGAGATCAAAGAGAGGGAAATCTGGATTCTGTTTCTTGAAGTAATCGAGGGTCCATGTGCTGGGAAAAAGTACCACCGGTTGCTCATCGGCATCGAAGGCGATGCGGCAGCCGGTCGGCAGTTTCAGTGCGTCCAGTTCCGCTGCTGTGGTTCCGGTGCGCAGCCATTTCAGCAACTGCCATGGGGCGGCTTCCAGTCGCGATGGCGCGCCATATTCGGACTCCAGCCGATACTGAACGACCTCAAACTGGAGCGGGCCGACCGCCGCGAGGAGCGGCACGCGTTGCACCGAATCCTTCAAATGGAAAACCTGCACGACGCCTTCCTGCAAGAGTTGATCGACCCCTTTGCGGAATTGCTTGAATTTTGAGGGATTCGGATTGTGAAGCTGCGCGAAACATTCCGGCGGGAATCGCGGGATTTCGTCGTATGAAACGCCGCCATTTTCCGTGAGCGTATCGCCGATGCCGAAGTTTGAGTGGCCGACCAGGCCCACGATGTCGCCGGCAAAGGCTTCATCGACCGTTTCGCGCTCCTGGCCGAAGAGTTTGTGGGAACTGGAGAGGCGGACTTTTTCCCCGGATTGAACATGGGTGACCACCATGTCCCGCTGGAAGCGGCCGGAACAGACGCGCACGAAAGCGATGCGGTCGCGGTGTTTCGGATCCATGTTCGCCTGGATCTTGAAAACGAAGCCCGAAAAATCCGGGTCATCGGGTGCGACCTCTCGCTCTCCGGAGCGGTGGGGCGCAGGGGCGGATGAGCGTTCCAAAAATGAATCCAGCAGCAACTGCACGCCGAAGTTATTCATCGCGCTGCCGAAGAATACGGGGGTGAGCTCACCCGCGAGGACGGCTTCCGCGGAATATTCCTTTCCCGCGAGTTCGAGCATCTCCAGTTCCATCTTGAAACGCTCGTATTCATCAGGATCCACCTGTTCGCGCACGAGCGGTTCGTCGAGGCTGGTGATGGTGACGGGCGCGCGATAGGCGCCCATCCTTGTCCTTTCGAAAAGGTGCATCGCCTTTGCCTGCCTGTCGTAAACGCCCTTAAAGGTGGGGCCGGCGCCGAGCGGCCAGTTTACAGCGAATGCGCCTATGCCCAGCACGCTTTCCAGTTCATCCATGAGCGCCAGAGGATCGCGCGTGGGGCGATCTACCTTGTTCATGAATGTGAAGATCGGCACGCCGCGCCGCCGGCATACCTCAAACAACTTGCGCGTCTGGCTCTCGATGCCTTTGCCGGCATCAATCACCATGACCACTGCATCCACGGCAGTGAGCACGCGGTAGGTGTCTTCCGAGAAATCCTTGTGGCCGGGGGTGTCGAGAAGGTTGATGCGATATCCGTTGTAGTCGAATTGCAATACAGTGGAACTGATCGAAATGCCGCGCTTGCGTTCCAGCTCCATCCAGTCGGATGTCGCGGCGCGCTGTGATTTGCGGGCGGTCACGGAGCCGGCAAGCTGGAGCGCCCCGCCGTAAAGCAGCAGCTTCTCCGTGAGCGTGGTCTTGCCTGCGTCAGGATGGGATATGATGGCGAATGTGCGGCGCCTGGAAATCTCTTCTCGCATAAAATTATGGGACGCGCACTTTCGTGCAAAAGTTCAGCCAGCGCAAGATGCTTTGATGCGTGACTGACGGGTTTCCTATTGTGGGAGTGAAGGGGAAGGCACGCGGGAGGGTGATGCCGCGGGATTCAGGATGGAATTTAAAGTGGAGAGAAGCTGCTTTGTGGAGAAAGGCTTGAGCAGAAAAGCCTGGATGTTTCCATCGAGGCTGGCGATCTTGTTTTGGTTCACGTAACCGCTCATGGCGACGATCTTTAAGCCGGGTTTGATTCCCCGCAGCGTCTCCACCAATGCGGAGCCGCCCATTTCCGGCATCATCATGTCAGTGATTACAAGATCAATCCCGGCATATTCCCGGGAAAAAAGTTGAACGGCTTCCGGGCCGCTACGCGCCGTGAGCACCCGGTAGTTGTAGGCGCATAAAGTCGTGCCGAGCATTTCACTGATTGCAAGCTCGTCGTCCACCACGAGAATTTGCTCGCCATTTCCATGCTTCGGTTTGTTTCCCTCTGCTTTTTTCTTCAAGATCGTCGACTCTCGCGGGATGGGAAAATAGACATGGAATGTCGTGCCGCTGCCCGGTCGGCTGGAGACTTCGATAAATCCTCCATGGTTTTTTACAATGTTCATCACCGTGGAGAGACCGAGCCCCGTGCCTTTGCCCGTATCCTTGGTGGTGAAGAAAGGCTCGAATATTTTGGCGAGCAAATCCGGCGGGATGCCGGAGCCGGTATCGCATACGTTGAGGGTGACGAATGAACCCGTTACAGGCGCGGGCTGCGAGGGGAGTTTCTTTCCGTCCAGCGTTACTGTTGAGGCCTCGATGGTAAGCGAGCCCTCATTCTGCATGGCATCCCGCGCATTCACGCACAGATTAAGCAGAACCTGGTGCAACTGCGTGCTGTCCCCCATTATACAGGGAAGATCATGAGGTATGTTCGAATTCACGACTATGCCTCTGGGAAACGTGTTGTGAACCAGTTTTACGACCTCGGAGACAATATGCCGGATCTGGATCGGTAACTTCTGCCCGGTGACGCCGCGGGCGAAGGAGAGGATCTGCTTTACCAGATCTGACCCGCGCCGGGAGCTGTCGGCGATGGTTTCCAGTAACTTACCATTGGAGTCTCCGAGGGGATCGTCCCGGATGATTTCCACGGCCAGCATGATTGGGGCGAGCACATTGTTCAAGTCGTGGGCGATACCGCCTGCAAGGGTCCCAAGGTTTTCCATGCGCTGTGTGCGAAGGAACTGTGCCTCGATCTGTTTTTTTTCGGTAATGTCGCTGTTAATGTAGAGTACGGATGAGGGTTCGTTGTTTGAGTCGAAGATGAGGGTCTGTCGGCTTTGCACAATCACGGCCCTGCCTTCCCGTGTCACTTGATGGAGTTCACCGAACCACTCGCCTTTGGCGGAAACTGCATTGCGAATCTCCATCCAGTCCAAAGGCGCATCCTTGAAGAGAAGTTCATTGAGGGATCTGCCCGCGACTTCCTGCGGTGTCCAACCGTAAAGACGGGTCGCCCCCTGGTTCCAATAAGCGATCTCTTCCTCCAGGTTGCATACGAAAATCGCATCCTGGGCCTTGTCAAGCAATGCCGCCTGTTCCAGGATTTTGGCCTCGGCGAGTTTATGCTCTGTAATGTCGTGTGCGACCCAAAGCACATAGCTGTCGTTTGGATTATGACGGATGACGCTTCCTTGAGCTTCCACGAAGCGCACATTGCCATCGGATAACACAATCCGATATTCCACGCGCTTTCCAATCCCTTCTGCAATGGTCCGGGTAAAGTTGTCTTTCGCCTGTTTTTTATCTCCGGGGTGGACTTCCGTGAGGAAGTCCGAGCCTGCCGTGAAATGATCCTGCCCAAAAAGCTTTTGGTATGACGGGCTGCGGAGCATCCTGCGACCGTTGAAATCAACCACGGCAATCAAGTCCTCCACGTTTTCCATGATTTCCCGCAATAGCACGTCGCGACGTTGCAGTTCCTGCTCTGCATGTTGGCGGGCAGCGCGTTCGCCCGCCTCGGTCAAGGCCCTGCGCACGGCGGAGACCAGCCGGTCGGGGTGTTGTTTCAGGACATAATCCGTTGCACCCCTTTTCAGGCTCTCGATCGCGGCATCTTCGCCAATAGTACCCGAGAAAAAAATGAACGGCACCGATCTGCAAACCTGCTGGGCTAGTTGCAAGGCTCGCACTCCCGTATAGCCGGGCATAGTAAAATCGGAAATTATGAGATCCGCGTTTATTTCCATCAATGCAGTCTGGAATGTCTTATGATCATCCGCATGAGTGATATTGCACTCTATTTCAGCGGACGAAAGCATCTCGGAGACCAACTCCTGATCGTATAAATTATCCTCTAAATGGATGATCCTCACCATCGGCTTCGGCAAAGTTGAGGGCGTAGTGGTCATGCTTGCAACCCGGCTTGTTGAATTGGCGGCTCGTTGACGACTGCCCAAAAGCAGCCAAGCTGCCGGATCGAATCCATAAACTGTTGGAAGTTTACCGGTTTAACAACGTATGCATTGGTTCCCAGTTTATAGGATTCGACGAGATCGCGATCTTCCCGGGAAGAAGTAAGCATCACTACCGGAACGCTTTTCAAGCTTGGATCGGCTTTCATCTGACGAAGAACTTCCAGCCCGTCAATTTTCGGCATTTTAAAATCAAGCAGGACAACAACCGGCAAGTCGCTCGAACGCCCCGCAAAAGTTCCGCGACGATGAAGATAATCCAAGGCTTCCGCACCGTCATGCGTAATGTCCACATGATTGGCAAGATGGCACTCCTCCAAGGCACCCATAGTGAGCTCGATGTCTTGAGTGCTATCTTCAACAAGAAGAATGCGTTTAATTTGAGCCATCATAACTAAATGGAATCGCCATAAATTTTAGCATGGTTTTATAAAAAAAGCGCATTAAGAATTCTCGATTCCATTTTTTACCTTTGTTTTGCCTGGATTTGGTTGGATTTGGTTGGATTACTCTGAGGATTTTACATGGATTGAGATTGGATTTGGTCCCGCCCATGGCATTGTTTGCGGATTTACTCTGGTACGCCTTGACCGGGCTTGACGGGCCTAGACCGGATGTAAGGGCAAAATTGTTTCGCATGGCTTTTGAGAAGCACTCCAGCGCGAAGGGGGCGGAGAAATTACGATTTCTCATTTGCTTATTGTGCCAAAAACAATAATTAAATGCAAGTTAAATGTTAGTAATATGTTTTTTCCTGCTGGGCTTCCCTTTGCGAGGTAGACGAAAGATTTCCTGCTGGGAAAGGGGAAGGGATCAGATAAGCATTCCGGGATGCATAAACCGCGCACTGTGGAAGCCCCGGGAGAACTCCTTGCCTACCTGTTCTCAGCATGGCCGCTGGAAAAGAAAAAGCAGGTGCGCACGTGGCTCAAATATAAGGCTGTGTTGGTCAACGGCCGCGTCGTCACCCAATTCAACCATCCCTTGAAAACCGGTGACGTGGTGTCGATCCGATCGGATAGATATGCTCCCCCTGAGACTGTGCTGGGCGGCGGAATGAAAATTCATTTTGAGGATGCCACATTGATTGTCATCGAGAAGCCGGCTAATCTTTTAACCATCGCGAGCGAGGCCGAGCAGGAAAAGACCGCGTATTTCCAGCTCACCGATTATCTGCGGGAGCAAAATAAGAATGCCACCGAGCGTGTCTGGATCGTGCACAGGCTGGACCGTGAAACTTCCGGGCTGATGGTTTTTGCCAAGACAGCCGAGGCGAAAAGCGCGTTGCAAACAAATTGGGAAAGCTATGAGAAACGCTATCTGGCCATCGCGGAAGGAAGCCTGCCATCGGACAAGGGAGTGTTCGATTCCTACCTTGATGAGACCAGCCCTTTTAAGGTGTTCAGTGTTCCGAGAAACGATACAACGCGGCATGCGGTCACGCGTTACAGGGTGCTAAAAAGGGGGAAGGGAAGAAGCCTGGTGGAGCTCACCCTTGAAACAGGACGGCGCCACCAGATCAGGGTTCATCTTGCCGATGCGGGTTTCCCGATCGTGGGGGATTCAAAATACGGCGCTGAGGCCAGTTCCTCGAAACGTCTTGCCTTGCATTCGTGTTTCCTGCGTTTCCTCCATCCGGTGACCGGGAAGGAACTTCGTTTTGAATCGCCGTTGCCCAAGGAACTGGCGCGGCTGGTTTGAGACACGGGTTTACAACCCCTCGGGATGCCGGACTACGCAACCATCGGCGGGGCGGCTTTTGGTTGTCCATTGGGGGCCTTTCGGTCCATTCGTCCAGCCCGTGTCATATCGCAATCCCGCCACCACCAGGAAAACGTGATCGCGACGGGCATAGATAGTGATCCAATCCCCATAGCCGTCCTGCCCGTAACGACGGAAGGCCACGGCGGGGATCGCGTCGTGAAGCCTGCCGGCGCCTTCGATCAGAAAGGAGGCGGCTCCGGAGCAATCATAAGCGGTATCGAACTGCCTGGCGTGACCACCTCCCCACGCGTAAGGCAAGCCTGCGATGCGGTTTCCCGCTGCGATTGCAGCCTGCACCTCCGGGGGCGCGGCAGGCGGGGCGATCGCGTATCCATTACTGAGGGTGGCAGTTTTGCCGGGCACATAATGATACACATAAGGTGGTGGTCCCGCGCAACCACCCAGAAAAAAGACGATTCCAAATGAAAAGCAAAATGCAAGGCAACGAAGCATGAGGATCTTATACGACGTGCGAAACATTGCTTGCAAGAATCTGATGTCGCAGATCCGAAAAATCACAAGTCGATCCCAGGCCCGATGTTATTGCGGGTCCATCGCAAACGGGTTGCTTGAGTTTTGGACGGCGTCGTAATATTACGTTAAATCTCTTTATCGCCGACGGCTACGAATCAACAGAGAAACGAAATAAACGCATGAAAACAAAAGTAGTGATAGTGGAGGACCACCCATTGTTCCGGGAGAGGCTGGCGTTATTGATCAACAAGGAGCCGGACATGGAGGTATGCGGGGAGGCGGACAACATCCGTACGGCGATGGAAGTGATCCAGGCGAC
>Ga0302319_10004370_pt1 | contig 29055 bp, 24 predicted proteins | sample Bog_T0_2_FD_203319 | JGI IMG/M metagenome (GOLD analysis project Ga0302319, IMG submission 203319) | Peat permafrost microbial communities from Stordalen Mire near Abisko, Sweden - Bog_T0_2 | ecosystem: Environmental > Terrestrial > Soil > Wetlands > Peat | place: Sweden: Abisko, Stordalen Mire... | reverse complement strand
TCTCGTTATGCAATTGCTAGCTATTAACCCCGAGTTGTTCCAGTTTGCAGTTGTCGATTATGACACGGCATTCGGCTACGATCTGCTGGTTACAAAGGACACTGCTCTGAATTTGAACCAAGCAGCCTTACGCTTTGTGGAGATGAAGCATGAGCTTCGTCGCGATTTCAGTCATTCGTTCGCCAAGCTTGCTGCTGTGATTTGTTGGGATACTAAACTCGCTAACGAGGATTGTCGAAGATCTCACGGGGGAAAAACGAACATTGAAGATAACCGCCCGAAATCCGACTCATCGTTGGAGTACACGAAATACATGTTGGTATCGGACACTGCCCCTCATAATATCGAGCTTATCGTCCTCAAGGACTTCTTGAAGGATAAACTCAAATTGGATTTTCGTTCTCGGACGAAAGACTGACTTGTCGTAACAGCCCTTTGCGCTCAAGAAGTATTCTATCCAGCCTCTCAGGTGAGTCTCGGGAATCGTCCGCGCTAAATAGCCAATATCTGAATGGAGCGCCACCCTCTGACGCGCCCTCGGATTGCCGTGTAACCGATCTCTCGCACGACAGATTGTCACCGTTCGCTCTCTTTACAATCTGTCACCGTTCGGTTACTATCTATACATACAGGTGTGGAGGTGTGCAGAATGCGTATCCGAACCGCTACCGATTTGGGGGCCTTCATCCGGGAGCGCCGAACCACGCTCGGATGGGATCAAGTCTCCCTGGCTAAGAAGGCCGGGACGAGCCGGAAGTGGCTCGTCGAAGTGGAGCAAGGGAAACCTGGAGCCGAAATCGGACTCATCTTGCGTACACTGAAAAGCCTCGAAACATCCATCAGCGTGGAGGCGGATTCTCCGGTCGAAACTCCACCGCAGAGCAAAGCGAAAGCGCCGGACATCAACAGCGTTCTTGACTCGTTGAAGAAACGTCCCCAGAAGAAGCAGATATGACAAATCAACTGATCGCTCTGCTCGATGGCCGCGAAGTCGGTACGATTCACTACAAGAACGCCAGACTCTCGTTTGTCTATAACGATGCCTGGAGGGCCGATCCCAAAGCTTATCCGCTATCGCTCTCCATGCCGCTGGCTTCGGCAGAGCACGGACATGGGCGGATCGAGGCTTTCTTATGGGGACTGCTGCCCGACAACGACCGGGTTCTTGAGAACTGGGGCAGACGTTTTCAGGTCTCACCGAAGAATGTCTTTCCGCTGATTACCCATGTGGGGGAAGACTGCGCTGGCGCTGTTCAGTTTGTTCGCCCGGAGCGTCTTGAAGCACTGCAATTAGACACAGTTGCCAAGGAAGTCAAATGGCTTACAGAGGATGACGTTGCCGAGAGGTTGCGCGCGTTGCGTGCGGATCATTCTGCATGGCGCAGTGCTCAGGACACGGGCCAGTTCAGCCTCGCCGGTGCGCAACCCAAGACAGCTCTTCTTTTCGAGCGCAAACGGTGGGGCGTTCCGTCTGGCCGCGTTCCCACCACGCATATTCTCAAACCGCCCACGGGCGAATGGGATGGCCACGCTGAGAACGAGCACTTCTCGCTGCTGTTGGCCAGGGCCGCCGGACTGATTGTTCCCAACTCCAACGTTCAGCACTTCGGCGACGAGATCGCGATTGTGGTGGAGCGTTATGACCGCGTGCGAAGCGGAGGGCGTTGGTCGCGTATCCATCAGGAGGATATGTGTCAGGCGCTCGGCCTTCATCCCACGCGCAAGTATGAGAGCGATGGAGGGCCAGGAGCGCGTACGATTGCGGAACTGTTGAGGGAGCAGTCGAGCAATCCAGAAGAAGACATACAGTCGTTTGTGGATGCGAACATCTTCAATTGGCTAATTGCCGGGACCGATGCTCATGCAAAGAACTATGCGTTGCTGCTGGGCGGCGGTGGCGCGGTTCGACTCGCGCCCGTCTACGACTTGGCAAGCATTATGCCGTACCAAACGGTTGATCTCCAGAAGGCGAAACTGGCGATGAAGATTGGCGGCGAATACCGGCTGAGAAATATCGGCCTTCGGCATTGGCAAAAGTTTGCAGTCGATTTGCGCCTGCAAGAAGGCTGGCTTATCGAGCGCATCCGAGCAATGGCCGCCTCGCTTCCAGATCATGCGACGACCATCCAGAATGAACTTGAAACGGCGGGACTGTTGCATGGCACGATCTCGCGGTTGGCGCGGAGGTTGAAAGCAAGGGCGTCCTCTTGCCAAAAGCTTCTCCCAGGCAGCGATTCAGTCGCGGGCTAGATCAGCTTGCCAGCCGCGCCGGATGGTCGCCACGCGAGAAGCGCCGCAGATCGGCCACAGGAATCAGTACGCGCGCACCGATGCGGCGAGCAACCAACTGTTTATTGGCGACGAGATAGTCGAGTGCTCTTCGGCTGATTGAGAGCATGTCTGCCGCTTCCACTCTCCCAACCAGGAATTTTTCTTCGGGAGAGATCGTAACCCTCCCCGGACGTTTCTTCTCGGTGACGTTTATGTTTTCCATTAGCAACTCCGGGGATTCTTGAGGTTTCGCTTTTGCGATCAGCAAGACGCTGTGGCTATAGACTCCACGATCACGAGTGCCGCGTCCAATATTTCCTGCCTATGGGACCATAGTTCAAACCTATGGATGTGTGTTGGGAGGTTCTCATTTTTATTGCAAGGCTTCTCGATATGAGGCTAAGTGCGTCCAAGTGCAATAGCTTGCAACTCGCCAGATGCCCTGCAAATGGAGTCACCGAAAAGTCTTTTGAAGCGCGAGGCTGGATTTTCTGAGCATAAAAGAACATTGTGGAGTCTAATGGTGTATGCGTGAAGGAACGAACAACGCCAAGGGCGCAGCGGTATTCGTGCCCATGGCCCGTGAATCTGCATCCATATCCGCTCTACCAGAGATCTGTCGAATCCCCGCCTGCAACATCGCGCATCTCCAATGAATCCGCACCGAAATAGCGAATTTCAACGGCTCTAAGGCCGCAAGCAGATCATGGCCGCAGAGTATGCGAAGGGCAGGTACACCCTGTACAGCGGCCTGGAATTTCGTCATCTCCGTTATTTTGTCGCAGTTGCCGAAGAATGCAACTTCGGTCGAGCAGCACTCAGGCTTCATCTCACGCAGCCTTCACTCAGCACTCAAATCAAGAAGCTGGAAGACTGCATACACGCGACGCTTTTTCGGCGTGGTCGCGCTGGAGCGGAGTTGACGTCCGCCGGCCGGCATTTTCTTGAAGCCGCTAAACGGCTGCTGCACATGAGCACACTTGCCTTTCAGAGCACGTCTTCCGTCCATTCAGGAATCAATCTTCCGCTGCGCTTCGGATACTCGCCCTTCATCAATCATCAGCTTGTGGAGGCTACGGTGAGCGGATACCGAGACCTCGTGCCCGACGGGCAGATTGAGCCGTCGAGCGCGGGCTCGGCGGCGCTTATCGCTATGGTTGCGGAAGGACATCTCGATGCTGCTCTGGTCATCATGCCAATCGGCGACCACAAACTCTTCGTTCCCATAGGTAATAAGTATTGGACACCCCGCGAAGCCGCGCCTAATGTCAGGCACATCACGACTGAAAAGTCGTTGGAGGTGCCAATGTTCCGCATTCGAATCATCCTCACAACGTCAACGATTGAGCGCGCAAAGATATTTGTGGCGCGTGGAGGAGCACTGCTTCTCTGCGTATTGCTCGTCTCAATCGCTGCTCACGCTTCTCCGATTGTCTTTTCCATGAATTCGGACAGTCGCACGGTCGTCGATCTTCGCATGGCGAGGTTCTTATCGCCGCGGGCGGCGATTATATCCAAGAGTTCTTTCAGCGTCGTTGGTGGTCTATCCGGACCAGCGAAGTTCTCGGACAAAAGTGGATGCTGTGTAGTAATTACTGTTCCAATGGCGAAGCGTTGCGAAATCATATCTACCATTTCCTAACTGAAACTACATAGGTATGAATACTGGCTATGCAGATAAAAACGTCTGGAACGCGATCATGCGCGAAGGTATTAACACAAGCAGAGGCTTTTGCGAAACCCTCAGCAATATAACGAAGTATTAGACAGGCTCACAAACTGGTTTATAGCTTCCCTGGAGAAGCTGCTCGATGTCGATCGCCAGAAACTTCGAGCGCCCTGGCAGATCTCTACGGATAAGTCCACCGCGTTTTATCCTTGTCTGAATAGCTCTTGTAGACACGTCGAAGAGATCGGCGACATCATGAACGGTAAAGGCACCCTTCATGGGGAGTGCCCTGTAGGCTAGAACAGTTTCTAGTAGCGGGTATTTCGCGGGCTTCGGGATATCATTGGACATTTTCGTACTCCTTTATCGAGGGAAGTAAGGAGCTTTGAACTGCGCACCTAGAGTGCTTCCCAATTTGCAATCATTCCGTCGTCGGCAAATATGCTGTTCCGGTCGTCGTCCCGGAGTTCCATCAATGCCGAGCTGCGGGCCGAAATGGAGTCAGAGATCCACTTCTGGATCTGGTTGCGTATCCAGAAGTCATTGTAAGATCGAGAGAGCAATATCTGGTCGCTGATATTCAGGTGTCTCTGCACTTCATCTTCGATCGCAAGGAGGGCATCGAGCTTCCTGCAGTCTGGGCATTTCTCAGAGCGGCTTGGAGGAGTCGGGGATTCCCATAGACTGACTGCTTCTTTGAGCGGTGCATCCAACAGCTTGTAGTCGATGTCGATGGCCAATGGCTTAGGCACAAACGGCATGGAGAGGGTTTTCTTGGTGTAGTATTTCCAGGGATCACGTACTACACTGTCGTGTGCCGCGGCCCAATAAAACAATCCGGCTTTTGACACTTCACCGAGCATTAGACCAAATTCGGCAAACAAACTGTAACCAATGCACTGAATCCGATAGACCTCAAGCATGGGGTCTTTTCCATCCTTTGGCTGTGCCGTTTTAAAATCGATTGTCACGATGGTCTTATCGGAAGCCTCGTAAATGCCGTCCGGCTCGCCATACAAAACCACACCAGAGTCAAGCTGGTACTTGAACTTTCGCCAGTCGCGTGGAAATTCAACCCGGCCTACTAGATTACAGAAAGGTGCAAACTCTTCCGGAAGTCTGCCGTTCTTCTTCAGCAGATCTGCGACGATGGCCATTTGGGCCTGTTCCATGTTATTAAAGATGGCGCCGCCGAAGTGATCGAAAGGTGGATGGAAATTCTGCATGAGCAGGTACCAATACCACCGCGGGCAGTAACTGTAGATCCGAATTAGGCCAAGCCTCTTCGGCGTGATTGCGAGGTTGGTTGTCTGTTTCGACATAGGTCTCCAAAAGTCATCGCCGATCGGCGATTCGTAATGCAGTGAGTGGAAGGTATAGTGCTCAATCGCCTTGCCATTAGCAGGCCGCCATGCATGGCGGCACAACTGTGAAGGGAAAAGGAGGTGGAGCTTAGCCGCTGCGTCAGAGGAGCTGAACAGCATTAGGTGCTGATGGTCCATGGCCAGCGAGATACTGGCTCACAGGGGGAGAAACACAGGTTGGTTGCGCATTCCTATCTAGTATAGGAACGCACGATCTAAGTTATGGCATTCCGACAATGTTTCTACATGGCGTATGCAATGGACCGCCTCCCATGCTGTTGGTTGGCACTATTGCTTAGTAAGGCGGACCTTACCTGCGCTCACGTCGCGACTCCAATTCGTGTGGTGCCTGGAAGAGCCCTATGTCGAAAGCTCCGTCGAACCCTCTGATTCCGGCTTGCGCACAGCGCACTTCCCGGCTACTATGACCGTCCTGCACCTTTGAGCAGTTGTACCAAAGGCTCGCGGCTAATCTTTCGGCACGATCCAAAGCCGAGGACGAAAAAGGACATTATCCTTATCTACCAGTAGCTAGGTTGCCGGAGTCGGTTGCAAGCTGACAACATCAGGTAGCCGTGGTCAGAAACCAGATTTGATTCCCGCCATGAACCTACTGATGCAAGCCGAATCCGGAAGGCAAAGCTGCCTCAAGATGGATTTGCTCTCCAGTGATGGGATGCTCGAAATTCAGAAATTGGGCGTGCAGAAAATATCCTCCATCGCCGGGGAGGCCGGGAAGATTATCAAGTGGTTGGCCGTTTACTCCGTACAGACGATCGCCAACCAGGGGATGGCCGATGGAGGCCAGATGAATTCTGATTTGATGAGGGCGGCCCGAATGCAGGCTTACCTCAAATGTTGTGGTGGCTGGGTTGCGTGCGATCACCTCTGCCAAGGACTTGGCCGGTTTGCCACCTGGCTTCGCGGCCCACACGGAACCGAGGCGCGGATGCGGCACCATGCCGATGGGTGTGAGGATTTCGTAGGCGTCGTGCTCGGCAATGTTTTGCGCCAGCGCCCGGTAGATCTTCTGAATTTTGGGCGTGTTCCAGTTTGCCTCAAGAACAGCGGCCGCCTGCGGTGTCTTGGCGAAGAGGACGATGCCACTGGTGCCTCGACCCAACCGGTGGACAGGGTTTGCGTTGGGAAATTGTTTTTGCACCAGGCGCAGAAGGGTGTTTTCCAGGAAGCCCCCGCCGGGAAGGGTGGGCAGCCCGCTGGGTTTGTTGACGGCCAACAGATATGAGTCATCCAACAGGACTTCGAAGTGCTGAGGGGCGTCTGGCTCGATCCAGGGTGGACGGTTCCAGACAAGGGTTTGGCCTGTAGTGATCGATTCGCATCCGGTGGCGGGGACGCCGTTGAGGGTGACTTCGCCGTTGTTCAGTTTTTGTTGCCAAGCTTGTGGGGTTGAGTGGGGATAAAGGCTTGCCAAGTGGGAGAGCAGGGTTTGCCCATGGTGTTTGCTGCCGATGATTGTGGTGTAAGCATAGCCTCGGTTGAGCATCTAGCTTGAGTGTAAGCTATGGCATATCTGCAGCAGGAGTAACCGAATAAGCAGAAGAGAAAATACCAGAAAGCGTTTTAGCTTACGCACTCTGGAGGCGAATGTATTCCTCCGCATCGAACTTTCTGGCCGTCGAAGCCCCGGAGATAGCCCGTACCAGCCCAAAGACAGGGCGATTGAACCAGGGACGGTCGTGCCGCCCCACAACCGCCCAAGCTATGCCCGCGTATCCATTGGGGTCGCGCCCGTCCAGTTGGTAGCGATCATTCAGAGATACCGCCCACTCAAAGGCCCTGGCTGGGTCGGGAGCCCACACCAGAATCATCTTCGCCCAGTACATGCGCATATAATTGTGCATCCAGCCGGTATTCACCATCTCGCGCTGAGCCGCGTTCCACAATTCGTCAGCGGTTTCGGCGCGTTCTAGTTGATCAAGGCTATAGCGATGCGCCCGCGCGTCGCCAGCGTGCTCAATCAGCGTCTTTCTGGCCCACGGCGCGGCGCATTCCCAATTGTCGTAGTTCGGCTCGTGGCGTACGAACAAGACCGCCAGTTCTCTCCACCCGATCAACTGATCCAGGAATTTCTCGCCCGATTCTGCCGTCGCCTTACCCCCGGTCACAGCCTGTTTGATTGCCAGCGCAATGGTGATGGGGCTAATATTTCCAAAGTGCAGATAGGGTGATAGCCGACTGGTCCCCTTCACCTCTGGATGATTGCGAGTAACTTCGTAGTTTCTCAGTTCCAGATTCACAAACTCTCGCAGACGCTTGAGTGCGGAGTGTGTACCTCCAGTGAAGCTGTCCACTGGGCCAATCTTGCGGTCCAGTTTAGTGAAGCCAGCAGTCATATCTTGCTCCAAAGAAAAATTCTCCAACTTCTTCCATGGTTTCCACGGGTGCAGAGGAGTAATATTTTGAGGCTTGATCAGATAGTTATGTAACTCTGCCTTTAGATGCGGTCGGAAGTGGTGCAGCAGCACAAAGCTGCGATTGAAGATTCGCGAAGGAACCACCACATCCGCGTCCACGGTCCAGTAAGATAGCTTCAGTCGCTTCGCCAAAACCCTGCGCCAGCGCTCCGGCTCGCGGCACGGATTCTCGTCGCCGACCAGAAGAGCCGCATCCACTTCTTCAAGGAATGCTTCCAGCGAGTTCTCCGGTGAACGGCGCAGTGCAAACCCTACGCCCCGCTCGGCTGCGTCTTGCGCGACGTCCCTCAATCCCTGCTGTAGAAAGTGGTAATGTCTCAGGTTCGCGCCGGGATAGCGTGGAATTACTTGGAAGTACACCACCACCGGTAGGCCCAACAGGTTGCCCGCTTCAATGGCTACATCCAGCGCGGGATTATCCATGATTCGCACCGCGCGCTGCATCCAGTAAACGACACTCCTTCCGCCTTTGCGCGGCGTAAGATTTCTACGCACCAACACACGAGGCTGGTTGGCAAGTTGCGCCAAATCGCCGTGCGTCTCGATATTGGTTTGTGGCGAATCCATGCGGTGTGAGCCGAGTACTCTATCGATTTTTGATCGCCTTTGCTTCTACGGTTCACGAAGCAAATCGGACACCTGGGCATGAAGTTCTTTATACGTTGCCTCATCGAACGCGCCATTGTGGCGCCAGCGCACCGCACCATGCTTGTCGAGCAGAACCAAGTAGGCGGCATCTGGTGACTGAAATTCCACGCGTTGCTTCCATGAATCAACGCCACCATAAACAGTGATCACGTTCTCTTGATCCTTTGCGGGAGTTCCCTTGCGCATACCGCTATCAATGAACCACTTTCCCAGGCGCGCCATGCCGCCAATCATCGGGATCTCGTAGAACGTGACGTGAGGATTGCTGCCGAAGTCCTTGCGAAAGCGTCCAATCCAGGCCTCGACCGGAAATCTCGAATTGTAAGTGAATCCCAGCGCTAGCAATGCGATGCGGCCTGAAGCAGCATCGGGGAGCTGAGCTTGGCGGCCAGTGAGGAATTCGCCCCGCAGAGGCGGCAGGGTTTCGCCGAGTTGAAGAGTGGAGATCATGGCAGACGCCATCAGAATCATTGGTAGTATACTCATCAAATATGTCCTCCGATGCGGATGAGCCAGTCGGGGATCAGTCCGCGTTCCAGCCAGAAGTTAAAACCGGCTTTCGAGACGAGGGATGCTTGCGAAGCGGCTGCGTTCATTGGTTGCCTTTCTTTGGAAACCACGGCACAAACGTGCTAGTGGACTCTTGATAGCGCCGATATTCCTCTCCGCGCGATCGCAGGGCCTGGGCTTCAGTGGCGGGGATGCCGGTAACCTTGAAGAGGAAGTACAGCATAAGCAAAGGGCAGAACAAAGCCAGATAACCCATTGGCGATGCCAAGGCAAAGAGGGCGAAGGCAACCCAGATCAGCCACTCGAAGAAGTAGTTTGGATGGCGCGAATACTTCCACAAACCTACACGGCAAGTCTTGCCGCGGTTTGCAGCGTTGGACTTGAAGGCATTGAGCTGCATATCCGCTGTGATCTCGCCCGCAATCGACACAACCCACAAGACGACCGCGGCATACTCAAAGATGGAGAATGCCGGCACCGGGTCTTGTGAAGCAAGTAGGAAAGGCGCCGAAAGCACAATGCAGAGCAGGGCCTGAAACTCGAAGAACACAAGAAACTTCAACGCGATATGGTTGCCCCATTGAGTACGAAGCTGAACATAGCGGCCCTCCTCAGGCTGGCCAATGACACGGGTCAACAGCAAATAGCATGCCAGCCGCAGACCCCACACCAAGGCCATGCTGGCAATCAACGCGCGCCGCGGCGCCCAGCCTGATCCCATGACCGCGTAGAGCGCGCCCAGCAAGGCCAAGCCGCCTGCCCAGCCTGTATCAACAATCGCAGCGTTGCGCAGAGGCAGATGAATCAACCACAGCAGAAACATCAGCCCGCTTACTGCCATCGCGCCTGTCAAAATCAAGATCAGCACATCACTCTCCTTTTTCGGGACGGAGTTGAGTTCTTATACCGCAATGTGTCTCTCTCATGCCGCGCGCCTCTGCAGAATCTTCGCGGCTGTTTCATCAGGTTTGAGCTGGAATAGTTGAATCAGCACATAGAAGGATATCGCGATGTTGCCCAGCCCCATGATGAGTACAAGCCACATAGCTCTTGCCCACAGGCTCCGTTCCTTGTAGAAGACCCATACATAGAAAGTTACGAAGCCGAAGTATGAATCGTAAAGCGTGGCCATGGCCCAGGGGTTGGCCGTGTAGCTGGGCCACGTCGCACTGAGGCTGACGGAAAGGCCGGTGCGGATGGTGATCCCAACCATGAAAACGAAGATGCAGCCGAAGAGAAATTTCAATAGAAGTTTCATTTAACTCCCTTTTTCAGCCTGTTCAAATGCAGATCCAACTCGGCAAAGTTCTCTAGAGCGAAGACACGCTCTGCGCCCAAGAAAGGAATCAATCTCTTTACATGGCTTCCGCCCAGCCATAGCTCAGTTCGTTTGGAGAGGCGGGATGCAATCACAGTGATATCTTCGATCGTTTCTTCGCAAGGATCGCTGGCCATGATGCCCAGTACGACGACCTGCTGGGAAGTCCGTGAGGCAGCATCCACAATCTCCTGAGCAGGCAGATTGACTCCCAGATAAAGTGCTTCAAATCCGCTGGCCACGGTCAGCATGGCAGAGACCAGAATTCCAAACTCATGCAGTTCTCCGGCCGGTGTGGCAAAGAGAATCCGCGCTGACTGGCTATTGGACGTGCTCGGGCGAGCCAAGCCTCCCAGCAGGTTGCGCAGGATGGACGAGGTCATGTGCTCCTGCGCAATGGTCATGGTGCCGTCGTGCCAGCGATCGCCAACCTGCTGCATTAGCGGAATCACCACCTCATCCACAAAATCGCGGACCGGCAGCAGCGCGGCCATCCTACTCAAGTGAGAATTTGCCGCCGCGTAGTCGAAAGATTCGATGGCCGCCACAACGGCATGCAGGCCATCGTGCATGCCGCCGGTGGACTCAGGTAAGGCTGGAGACGTGGATGGACCCTCCAGCAGTTGCTGCAATTGGGTGTCCGAAAGCGGGGCAACCTGCCCGATGGCGTGTCCGCATGCAACCACTTTCCTCAGCAGAATGAGCCGCTGGATCTGCTCCTCGCCATACGCCCTGCCACGGTCACCGCGCTGTGGCGTAACCGCCTGGTAGCGCCGCTCCCAGGCGCGCAGCGTGTCAATGCTCAGGCCGGTCAGACTGGCCGTGACGCGGATGGGATACTGAGCTGGCGTTTCTACCTTCACTTCTATAACGTAAACCATGTTTTCTGCGATGTCAAGTAATTGTCATGGACAAATGCTTGACATTCTGATTCAATATGAATTATTCTCAGCGTAGGCTTCGCAGTCGCGTGGCAGAGAGGGCATAAAGGATGCGCATAGCAGTGATTGGCAGCGGCATCGCAGGGCTTGCGGCGAGCTACTACCTGAGCCGCAAGCACGAGGTCTCCCTCTTTGATAAGGACGGGCGTCTGGGCGGACACACCAACACAGCTTTAGTGGAGACCGGCAGCGGACGAACGATTCCCGTGGACACCGGCTTCATCGTCCATAATGACCACACCTACCCCAACCTTATGAAGCTGCTGAAGGAACTGGGCGTGGAGACTCAGCCCAGCGATATGTCGTTCTCTGTGACCAACCGCCAGAGCGGATTTGAGTATTCCAGCCACGGCGTCAACGGTTTTTTTGCGCAGCGATCCAACCTCTTTCGCCCCGCGCATTACCTGCTGCTGAACGAGATATTGCGATTCAATTGCACCGCACCTCAAATGCTCAATCATCCCAAAGCTGCCGCCATGACCATCGGCGATCTGATCGATGAAGGCCGATACCACAGCGTCTTTACTGAGCACTACCTCTACCCGATGTCCGCGGCGGTTTGGTCAATGTCGCTCGACTCGATTCGATCGTTTCCGGCATTCACGCTGCTGCGCTTTTTTGAAAACCACGGCTTGTTGCAATTGAACAATCACTTCGTGTGGAAAGTGATCCGCGGCGGCAGCAATACCTACATCCCCTTGCTCTCCGCGCCCTTCAAAGATCGCATCCATACAGGAGTTCTAGTCGCTTCCGTCAGCCGACTGGAGACAGGCGTGACTTTGAACTTCGCTGATCGTCCGGCAATGGCTTTTGACCAGGTGGTATTAGCCTGCCACGGCGATCAGGCGCTACCGCTTCTGGAAAAGCCCACGGATGCCGAGCGCGACGTGATGGGAAGCTTCAAAACCAGCACGAATGTGGCCACGCTGCATACGGACCGTACGCTCTTGCCACGGCGAAAACGGGCCTGGGCAAGCTGGAACTATAACCTGGGCATGACCGCAAGCACAGCGGCAACGGTGACGTATCACATGAACCGGTTGCAGTCGCTGAATGATCCGCTGGAGTACTGTGTTACATTGAATGGCGAATCGGCCATCGACGCTGCCAAGGTCTTGCGCAGGATTGTCTACCACCACCCGCTCTATACGCAGGAGGCGGTGCGCGCGCAGGGCAGGTGGAGTGAAATCAGCGGCCAAAATCGAACTCATTTCTGCGGGGCCTACTGGTTCTATGGCTTTCACGAAGATGGACTCAACTCGGCGCTGCGAGTGGCTCGCGCGCTCTCCGTGGAGTGTTAGCCATGGAATCCGGCTTCTACTTCGGCACCATTCGGCACCGCAGGTTCAGGCCTGTCCGCCATGAATTCACATACGGCCTTTTCATGGTTTTCATCGACATTGACCGGATTCCTGAGTTGACCCGCATCTCGCTCTTGCTGAGTTACAACCACTTCAATTGGGCAACCTTTGATGAGCGCGATCACTTCGGCGATCCGAGTCTCTCGATCCGCGAGAGGCTGGAGCGCGACGCCCAAACGCACGGACTTTCTCTGCCCGATGGCCCGGTCTTTTTGCTCACTCATCTTCGTTATCTTGGCTATGGCTTCAATCCTGTCTCCTTCTACTATTGCTACGATTCGAGTGAGCGGCTGCAACTCATCCTTGCGGAAGTGAACAGCACCTTTGGCGAGCGCCACAATTACTGGCTCTCACCGGGCAATCAACTGCCAGCGGCGAATTCCATGCGCTATCGGCAATCGAAGGCCATGCACGTCTCGCCGTTCATGTCGATGAATCTCGACTACATCTTCACCTTCACGCCGCCCGGCCAGACGCTGATCGCACACATGGACACGGTCGAAGATGGAGCCGCGTTTTTCGACGCGACGTTGAAACTCGCATACCGCCCCTGGTCCACGCGCTCGCTGCACCGTGCCCTGCTCACCTTTCCCTGGATGACAGCCAAGGTCATCACCGCCATTCACTGGCAAGCCTTGCGGCTCTGGCTGAAAAAAGTACCGGTATTCCCCTTCATTCGCCAAACCCCAAACGAGGTCTGACTCCATGAACCAAATGCTCACATTGTTCGCCAAAAAAATCTTCCTTGCTTCGCTCGAAGGAATTCAAGCAGGCTCTCTCGAATTAGTCACGCCCGGCCAGACGCAGGTATTCGGCGATCCCTCGGCGGAGCTTCGCGCAACCCTCGTCGTAGAGCGCGACCGTTTCTTCACACGCGCTTTGCTGGGCGGCGAGACGGCCATCGGCGAAGCCTACATGGATGGCGACTGGTCAACTCCCGACCTGGTCTCGCTCATGCGGCTGGCCGTGCGCAACACCGCGCAACTTGAGGCCGGCAACACCTTCTTCTCCAGTATCAGCCGTCTCGCCGATCGCATTCGGCAGCGCCTCAGGAAGAACACCGTAGCGGGCAGCAGCCGCAACATCCATGCGCATTACGATCTGAGCAACGATCTCTTCCGGCTCTTCCTCGATCGCAATATGCTCTACTCCTGCGCCTGGTACGAAACGCCGGAGGATTCGCTGGAAACCGCTCAGATGCAGAAGATCGACCGCATCTGCCGCAAGCTGGACCTGCAGCCGCAAGATCATGTGCTGGAAATTGGAACGGGCTGGAAAGCCTTCGCTCTGCACGCCACCCGCAATTACGGATGCAAGGTGACCACAACAACCATTAGTCAACAGCAATATCTCTACGCGAGTGAAAGGTTTGATGCCAATGATCGTGACCTTCGCATCGAATTTCTGTTGCAGGACTATCGCCAACTGCAAGGAAACTTCGACAAGATCGTGAGCATCGAGATGTTCGAGGCCGTCGGCTTCGAACACTATGACGTATTCTTCCGCGCCTGCGACCGGCTGCTGAAGCCGGATGGTTCGATGCTACTGCAAACCATCACCATGAACGAACAGAACTTTGATCAGTACCGCAGGCAGAGTGATTGGATACAGAAGTACATCTTCCCCGGCGGTCAACTGGCATCGATGCGCGGAATCCTGGACTCCGTGGCCCGCTCAACCAACCTGTCGCTCTTTCATGCCGAAGAGATGGGGGCGCATTACGCGCGCACTCTTGCCGCATGGCGCGAGCGCTTCTTTGTGGCTCTCGCTCAGGTCAGAGAACTCGGCTTCGACGACCGATTCATCCGGATGTGGGACTACTATCTGGGGTTCTGCGAGGCCGCATTCCTGGAGCGCCATATTGGCAATATGCAACTGCTGCTGACCAAGAACCACAACCCGAAGCCTCTCTTCCAGGAGCCGTGCCGTCTCGTTCAAGAATCACCAAGGCCTCAATTGGATCCCCAAGTTTCGGAGCGGGTTTACCGCTGACGTAACAGTGAAATCGGTCGTTCTGCCTGTTGTAAGAGCTTTCTCCGATCACGTTTCACGGTTCGGCCCGTGTGCACGGATATGCCCGCACATGATGTTAGGTTTACGCCATCAGCCCATGCGCTCATCCTGCTTGAGTTGCCCGCCGAAAGAGGATAGGTCACCTGAAACGCCTTTTGCAACTGCGATCCTCCCCTGAAGACAAGCTACGTATTCAGGCCTTCGCGTCCGGCGAAATTCAGACCGCTGCGTCCGTGCCCCGAATACTCTCGCACGATTTCCATTTGGTGCGATGCGGCGTATGCGCGTACCACTTCGATCTGGTTCTCTGGGGAGTACTGCTGATGTTCAGTGGGCATGCGCTCGTATTGCGCTGCCCGTAGAGAACGAGGAAGAGGTGTGTTCGTGGTTGCAACAGACGGTTTCTCCATTTCTCTGCTACGAGTACGCGCAGACCCTGGTGCAGCGCAACTTCTATCGGAGTCTGGTTGGATTATGGCAAACTAAAAGCGGTGTGCATCCGTTATAGGAAGGAATTGTTCGAGTGCAAGTCAGTCAGAAAGCAGCACAGTTTACCGAGTCGGTCATTCGTGAGATGACGCGGCAGGCGATCGAGCACAACGCGGTGAATCTGGCCCAGGGCTTTCCCGATTTTCCAGCGCCAGAGGCTGTCAAGCGCGCGGCGCAAGAGGCCGTGGCCGCCGATGTCAACCAATACGCCATCACATGGGGCGCGCAGAATCTTCGCCGCGCCATCGCGGCAAAGTTTGCCCGGTGGCAGAAGATCGAGATTGACCCAGAGCGCGAAATCACGGTCTGCTGCGGCTCGACCGAGGCAATGATTGCCGCGCTGATGGCCCTTGTTGATCCCGGCAACGAGGTCGTTGTCTTCGAGCCTTTCTATGAAAATTACGGCCCCGACGCTATTCTCTCCGGAGCCACACCGCGCATTGTTACGCTGCATCCTCCGACCGGGGAAGACGGCGAGTGGAGCTTCGATCCGGCTGCGCTGCGCGCCGCCTTCAATGCGAAGACGCGCGCCATCATTCTCAATACGCCGCACAATCCCACTGGCAAAGTCTTCACCCGCGCCGAGCTGGAATTGATCCGCGATCTCTGTGTTGAGTTCGACGCTCTGGCGATTACCGACGAGATCTACGAGCACATTCTTTATGACGGAGCGGAGCATATTTCCATCGCGACTATCGAGGGGATGCGCGAGCGCACCGTGACCATCAACAGCCTGTCGAAGAGTTACAGCGTCACCGGCTGGCGCGTGGGCTGGGCGATTGCGCCGCCCGCGCTGACCGCGGCCATTCGCAAGGTGCATGACTTTCTCACCGTGGGCGCGGCGGCGCCGTTGCAGGCGGCCGGAGCCGTGGCGCTGGCTCTGCCGGAAAGCTATTATGAGCAACTCGCCGCCGGCTATCGAGAGCGCCGCGATCTGCTGCTTCACGCCTTGCGCGCAGCCGAATTCAAGACCTTCAAACCCGGCGGCGCTTACTACATCATGACCGATATTTCATCCTTCGGATTTGCAGACGACCGCGCCTTTGCGACTTATCTTGTGCAGCAGATCGGCGTCGCCACCGTGCCCGGCTCCAGTTTTTACAGCCAGCCCAGCGGCGGCGCGCAGCAACTTCGCTTTGCCTTCTGCAAGAAGTTGCAGACACTCGATCGCGCTGTCGAAAAGTTGCAGAAACTGCGGCAAGGCTGATTCCAAAGACCTCAGCGCGCCTCCTGCGCCACCGGCAACTCGATGCTGCTGGCCGCGCCGGGGGCGTGATAGACGCGCTGCGTGGCTTTTTGATAATCGCCCGGCTTGGCCCAGAAGATATTCGGAACAAAGCTCTGCGGGTTGCGGTCGTAGAGCGGGAACCAGCTCGATTGCACCTGCACCATGATGCGATGGCCGGGCAGAAAGACGTGATTCGCGGGAGGCAAGGCAAACCGGTAGGCGAGCGGCTGGCCGGCGGCAATCGCCTTGGGTGTGGAAAAGCTCTCGCGATAGCGGCCGCGGAAGATGTCGGCCGCGATCATCAGTTGGTAGCCTCCCAGATTCGACTGGCCGGCCACTTCGTCGGGATAGACATCGATCAGCTTGACCACCCAGTCGGAATCCGTCCCGCTGGTGGAGGCGACCAGATTGGCGATGGGCTGGCCTTGAATGTGCAGCGGCGAGGTGAGCACCTCCGAGGTAAAGGCCAGGACATCAGTGCGGCCGGAGGCTTCGCGCTGGTCGTCCACCAGCCACTGCGGCCAGGTGAGCGGCGGATCGTAGCCGATGGGCTGGCTGGGACGGGCGCGGTAGGGAACGGGCTTGGCCGGGTCAGAGATGTACTCATCGAAGGCCGCATCAGTGGCCGCCGGCGGCGTAAATGCCAGCTTGAGTCCCGCCTCCAGGTAAAGCGGCGTTGCCGCCGGAGCCACCGGCCACGCCGCCAGCGACTGCCAGCGATTGGCGCCTGTCTCAAAGGCTGTTACCGGAGCAATCTCCGTCTTCGGCGCGTCGTCCTTCAGGTAGCGGTCGAGGAATGGCCGCAGTACATTCTGGCGAAACCACGTGCCCGTGTCGCTGCCGAATCGAATGGGGCCGAGGGCGGCGGCGTCTTCAATCTCCTGGCCGTGGTGCCAGGGACCAATGGCAAGAAAGACCTTGTCGTGATGCGTGTCCAGCGGCTCAATAGCCTTGTAGACGGCCATCGCACCATAGATGTCCTCCTGATCCCACAGGCTGTGCACCAGCAGCACCGGAACCTTGAGCGGCTGGGCGGCTAAAACCTTATCCACCGCCTGATCGCTCCAGAAGGCGTCGTAGCTGGGGTGAGCGAGGATCTTGCGCCAGAAGCCCATCTGCTCCAGGCCATGGCGACGTCCCAGCTCGCCCGCCGAACCGGCCTGCATATAGAGGTCGTAATCGTCGAAGTTCGAGCTCCACCATTTGGCATCGCTGTCGTTGGCGCGCGTACCCTCCTGCTCGTAGATGTAGGCCATATTCTGCTCGCGGAAGGCGCCATTATGGAACCAGTCGTCGCCCATCCAGCCATCGACCATGGGATTCATCGGCACCGCGGCCTTCAGCGCTGGGTGCGGATTGACCAGCGCCATGAGCGGAAGAAAGCCGTCGTAGGAGATGCCCAGGATGCCGACCTTGCCATTGCTCTGCGGGATATTCTTCACCAGCCAGTCGATGGTGTCATAGGTGTCTGTGGCTTCGTCCACCGGGGTGGGATTCTGCGGCCCATGAATCGGCCGGTTCATCACGTAGTCGCCCTCGGAACCATACTTGCCGCGAATGTCCTGCACGACGCGGATGTATCCTCCCTCCACAATCACGTCGGTGGCATTGTCGTAGCCGTAGAGAATCGGCCCCAGGTGGGAGCTGGCGGCGTGACTGGTCATATCCTTGGCGCTGTAGGGAGTGCGCGTCAGCAGAATCGGCGCGCCCTGGGCGCCCTTCGGGACAAGGATCACTGTATAGAGCTTCACCCCGTCGCGCATCGCTATCATCGCCTCGCGGCGCACGAAATCAAAGCTGCCGCTGGCGGGTGAGAATTGCGCTGGAGATTCGCTTGGATAATCGGGATAGGCCGGCTGCGTGGGCGCGGGCAGATTGGATTGCCCAACGGCGGAGAGAACCAAAAACGTGATGGCGGCGATTGCGGCGGTGCGGCAAATAGGAATCATTTGCAAACCTTTCAGCAACGTGTGGAGTAACCTGCTTCAAGAATAACGGTTTCAGCAGACCCGGCAGCGCCGGCTGACTTTATTCGTGGCCGGCCATGATCGGTGGTCAGAATCAGAATTTGGCGAAATCAACCATACAGCCGACGCAAACGGACTCCGCCTTTGACACAACTCTGATGGGTGAGCGTAAACTTGGCCAATGAATCGTCGCCATTTTATTCAAAACACCGCAGCGTTGTGGACTCTTCCACCATTGTTGGATGCATCCCTCTCGGCCTCCTCCAGTGCGCAGGTCGCGGCTTTGCCGTTGTCGCATCTGCCTCACGCCACAGATTCACTGCTGACGCCGATTGACCTGACGCCCGCACGGTGGATCTGGTATCCGATGGGCCGCTGCCTGCCGAGTACCATGGTCCTGTTCCGCCGCGAGATCGTTCTTGATGCGTTTCCCAGCGCGGCGAGCGGGCGCGTGCTGGCCGACAGCCGCTACAAGCTCACCGTGAATGGAGTACGGGTGCAGTGGGGCCCGGCGCCGTGCGATCCGCGCTGGGCCGAGGCCGATCCGTTGGAGCTGACTTCGTATCTGCGCAAAGGAAAGAATGTGATCGGGGCCAGTGTGCTGTTCTACGGCGAAGGCGAAGGCACATGGGTCATGGGCAATCCCGGATTTTTATTTCAACTCAATCTGGCATGGCCTGACGGACGCCGGGAACAGGTGGTCTCAGATGAGCATTGGCAGGCGCACCAGGCGCGAAGCTGGCCTGCGGGCCACCATAAGCGCTGGTACTTGCGAGCCTTTCAGGAAGAGTTCGATGCGCGGCTCTATCCCTATGGCTGGGACCAGCCCGATTTCAGCTCCGGCGAAGGCTGGCGCGCCGCGGCCGTTTATAGCGAGCGTGGCGACAAGCCTGCGATCTGTGGCAGTTCAGCCACGATGATGGATAGCGAGGGCGATGCAAAACTGTGCTCGTTAAGGGCGCGCAGCGTACCCATGCTCAAGGAGACGATGCTCGGTGGCTTCAGCCTCAAGGAAAGCTCGTTGCTCACATGGCATTGTTCGCCGGAGGAGTACTTCGAATGCGTGCCCGCGGACGCTTTCACCGGCGAATGGGCCACGGTGGCAAGAGAAGTCTCCGAGGGGGTTTGGCAGGTGGAAGCGCACTCAGATAAGACTCCTGTGCTCACCTTTGCGCGTGACGAGCAGGTCGTTGGCTGGCCTTGCTTCACGATCGATGCACCGGCGGGAACAGTAGTGGAAATTCTGGTGCATGAAGCGCATGAGCCGCGAGGCTGCTTCCTGCTCAATACGCACTTCAATTCCTGGAGCCGATTCATTTGCAGGGAGGGAGAAAACCGGCTTGAGACATTCGATTTTGAGAGTTTTCGCTGGATTCAGTTCGTCATCCGCAAGCACAACCGGCCAGTCACTCTGCGCAATATCTCAGTGCGCCGCCGGAGTTTTCCATGGCCGGCGCAGCCATCTATCAGCTGTTCCGACACGCATCTTGCCAAGATGCTGGCCGCAAGCGTGAATACGCTGAATAACTCAGCGCAAGACACGGTGGTGGACGGGATGGCCCGCGAGCGCCAGCAATACAGCGGCGACGGCGGCCACCAGCTTCACGCCCTCTACCACGCGTTCAATGAGAACCGGCTGCCAGCGCGATTTGTGAACACCTTCAGCCAGGGCGCAACGGCAGACGGTTACTTTTTGGATTGCTGGCCTGCATTCGACCGGGTATGGCGCGTAGCCCAGCGCAACCTGTCCATGACGAGATGGGGGCCGCTTCTCGATCACAACCTGGGTTTCGCATTCGACTGTTATTTCTACTATCTCTACACCGGCAGGCTCGAGATGTTGAAGGAGGCTTATCCGCGCTTTGCGGCTATGGCCGGCTATTTCGAGACCATCCGCGACCAGGACGGCTTGCTCAAGGTTGAGAATCTCGGCATCCCCGCCGTCTGGATGGACCACAACGCGTATGCCGAACAACGTCATAAACAGTGCGCCTTCAATCTCTATGCCGCGGCTGCCTTCCAACATGCGCTGGCGCCGCTGGCCCACGCTTTAGGCGACGAAGAGGCGTCGCGCAAGCTGGGAGCTTTCGGCCGCGAACTCGAAGCAGCGGCGGTGAAGCGCTTTTGGGATTCCGGCCGGCGGATTTTTGTCGCCAATCTTCCCTGGAGCAGGGAAGAAGGGCGCATTCGCACCTGCGATCGTTCACTGGCCACAGCGATCCTCTTTGATCAGTGCCCGGGAGGCTCGACGGCAGCAGCGCTCAACATGCTGGCGACCTGTCCTCCGGAGATGGGCCTTTCTTACCCCGCGAATGCCGTCTGGCGGTACTGGGCGCTGGCCAAGGCGCGGGCCATGCAGGTGGTGATCGACGATCTCCGTTCCCGGTGGACAATGCCGTCCGTGGAAGAAAACAACACACTGGCGGAGGACTGGGCTCCACGCTACGACTCGAGTTCGCAATGGAGTCATTGCGCAGTGGCGCCACTGATCCTGCTATATCACGGCATTATGGGAGTTCGCCCGACCAGCCCTGGGTATGCGACCTGTGTGATAGCACCGCAACCAGGCGACCTGAAACAGATTGCCTGCCAGGCCCACACGGTACGCGGCACGATACATTTTGCGGTGAACCAGACGGAAGCCGGCTGCGAGCTGAAATTGGAAGTGCCGGCAGAAATCGAAGCTGAGTTGATTCTCGAAGCGGGGAAAAAAGTGCCTCTGCCCGCAGGCCGCGAATCTGCGCCTCCTGGATGCCGCTCTTACCGCTTGCCGAGGGGCGAAGCGATTACGGTGCTGCTCAGCTGAGCTTCAGCCAGAACAGAATGCCCGCGAATGAGGATTCGTGGGGCAGAATAGTCAAGGGCGGAGCAAAAGGGGACCAGTAGGGAAATGTTTACAGCTCGGTCGGCTACAACTTGAAGTAGTTCGTCTCCGGGATGGCGTTATGAGCGCAAAGCATGGCGTCATCCCGGGTGGCGCGTTGGCGCGCTGAGTCCGTATGGAATGGGATCGACGCGAGTGATAAGCGCGATGCCTTGCGTGCCAATATGGCTTGTGTCCCGGCCTGGCGCCTCGGCAGCTGTGGTTGAGTGCGAAGCGGGCTGCTGCGCACCGAGTGAAGCTGCTGCCAACCAACATAGCCAAGCTGCTCAAGTGGTGACTTCTTCGGATTGCTACTTCTTGAGCACATTGGCTCATTGCGAGTGTGTTGTTGCGATGAACCCGGTTATGCTTCGAGCAAAGAAGTTTCGCGCATTTCGACTCGTCCATTGCTCCGCTTGATCACGAGGGTCTTCAACTCCCATGGAGCGAACTGAATGGTCTGGTCAAGCCCGAGCAAGCGGCTTTTGATGCTGGCTCGCGTTGCGTTGCCGGCGCGCTCCTGCAAGCGGATGACTGCACTGTCTTCATTTTCCGCTCGCTTGATGGCTACCACCCACACGTTGCTCGGAGTGACTTCAAGAAAGCTCTGTTCCCACGGCTCGCTGCCTTGATGCACTGAATCCATCACGTATTCCGCGGGCGTCTGCAACTCTTCCGCACGGCGATCCAAGGCCAAATCGGCGTACGAGCCTTTGCCGGCCATCAGCCAGAATGTGCGCTCCTGACGGCCCTGGTCCTGCCATGCGTTGTTATCGTTGTGCGGCACCTGGTTGGGAATGTGACGCGCGAAGGGCGCCGAGCGAATGAGGACGGTGCGGAACAATCCATTCAAACAGTCGTAACTGTAAGTCTGGTCATTGATCAGAGCCACCGTGTATGGATTGCCCGCGGCTGTTCCCTGCACGGCGCCCCAATCCTGATATGGCTCTTCCTCACCATCGACAGCAACTTTCTCAACCGCTCCGGCTACTTTGACAACGACCTGCGGGTTCTTGAGAGCGGTTGGAATTTCGAGCTTTAATATCTGTTCGTGCTCATGCCAGTCAATAACAAAACGCAGCTCAACAAAATCGAGTCCGGCAAACTGAGCTATGTCGAGAACAATTTCGGAATCCTGCCAGCGCGCGCGCTGACGAGTGACGCGGGTGACCGGACCGTCCTCGATCAACGTCGACGAGACCAGCATGGGCCTTCCCATCTCCTGGCGGAATTCGTTGATGCCATGGGACCATGTATCGCTTGTGTCGCTGATCGCGACCAGTCCGAGCGGGCCCGCGAGCAACTCAGTTCCATCCGCGGCCTGGAGGGATGAGATGCCAAAGCCGGTGTTAGATACCTGGCTGAAATTCGAGTAAGGCTCATTTGCGGCAGAATCTCCGTGCGCAAGCTCGAAGACCTTGTAGCCGCAGGGAGGAAGTTCGACCCAGGCCGAGAGCCGCGGCCAGAAATTGCTCATACTCGGCGAGGGGCGCCACTGAATGGGAACCTTCTGCCCATCCTTTGATGCCAGGTGCGTAATGGGCGCCTTGTGCGACGGATTGTCTTCCGTGATGAATTCGAGCAGCGCCTTCCTGCGCCAGGGAAGGGAATTGTAGGCAAACACGGCGCCCTCTTCAACGTGGCTTAAATCAACGCGTCTGGCCATTGTTTCAAGGGCTTCCACCTTCGCAGTCTGGGCGGTTTCGCAGGCGTAGCCAACGCTGTCGCGCACGTCCTGATAATCACTGTAGAGAGAGGTTCCTGCCATCATGTCGTGGAATTGGCAAAACAGAACTTTCCACCAGCTTTCGGCATATTCCGGGCCAGGGTAAGGATGGTTGGCGGTTCGATTTGCGATGAGCGAGATTGATTCAGCCTGCCCCAGACAACGCTCGGCGCGGCGGTTGAGGAATTTGCCTTCGGCATAAGTGGAATAGCATCCCCGCGCGTGATGCTGCAATCCTCCCTTGATGACGGGCAGCGATGCAAAGCCACCAGAGTTTTCAACCTCGCTGAAGAAACTGCCAAGTGTGCTCCAGCGCAACTCGGGAAGATCGGGCTGATCACGCATCTCGATCACGCGCTTGATATTTTCCTTCGTGACTCCGCCGCCATGGTCGCCGACACCCAAAAAGAAAGCCGCGTGGTCGATCCCCGGAGGGAATGCGTTGGCGACCGTGGAGACGATCATGCTTTCAGGATCGGAACCCGCCCATGTGTCATAGCTGCCCCAGATTCTCAGCGCCAGAACGCGCGATCCGTCCGGTCCTTCCCACCAGAACACAATGGGAAGATTCATGTCTTCCGCGGGAGGGCGCATGAAGACGTAATAACCGTAGCCTGAGTTTTTCAGGATTGTCGGCAGGCCGGCTGCGTGGCCAAAAGAATCGGGATTGAATCCGATTTTGACATCGACGCCCAGTTTGCTTTGACAGTATTTTTTTCCATAAAGCGAGTGCCGCACGAAGCTTTCTGTAGAAGGGATGTTGCAATCCGGCTCTACCGGCCAGCCGCCAACCACTTCCCAGCGACCTTGGCGAACCCGCTCGCGAATTTCTGCGAACATGCTGGGGTCGGCCCGTTCCGTCCATCGATAGTGCGCCGAGGAGGAATGGGAATAACAGAAGCCGGGTGTCTCATTCATCCGATTCAGGGCGCTGCGAAAGGTGGCCAGAACTTCATCCGCGCCGTCTCGCCACGGCCAGAGCCATGCCGCATCGATATGTGAATGGCCGATGATGTGCAAGACCCTTGAACTTTTGCCCGATCCGGTTATGCCTGCCAATGCCGGGGCCGCAGCCATCATTCCGATTGCCGCACTGCCCTGGGTGACAAACTGCCTTCGCGAAATCTCGCGTTGCAAGATTTTCATTTGTTAGCACCCCACATCATGGATTTTCCTGTGAATTGAAGTTGAATCTGCTCTCTCATTCCGGCGCTCGCGAGGAGAGCTTCGTCTGCATCTTTTCCAGGGAGATGCCTTTTGTTTCCGGGTAGTACAAGAGCACCACAAAGAACTGAACCACCATCATGGCGGAAAAGAACATGAACGCTTTTCCTCCCGAGCGCGCAGCCACTATGGGATACACGCCGGAGACGATCGCATTCATCAGCCAATGCGTCAGACTCCCAAGGCTGGCGCCTTTGGCGCGAACATCGTTGGGAAAAACCTCGCTCAGGTAGACCCAGATAACCGCGCCTTGTGAGAAGGAGAAGAAACCGATGAATCCCACGAGCAACCATACGAGGAGCGACTGGTGAATGTGAAGCAGGAAGATCGATGAAACGCCGCCGAGGCACACAGCCGTTCCGACGGAGCCTATCAACAGGAGGGATCTCCGGCCGAATTGATCGATCACTGACATCGCAACCATGGTGAAGATGAAGTTGGTAGCTCCGACCGCAACCGCCTGCAGGTTGCTGGATACGGTGGTGAATCCTGCTTGAGCGAAGATGTCATTGATGTAATAGAGAATCGCGTTGACGCCCGAGAGTTGGTTGAACATTCCAAGGGAAATAGCGAGAAAGATTGGGAATCGGTGCGCTCTTGTGAAGAGAACATTGTGCGACTCGGTCTTGTGCTCGTCTCTCGCCTCAATTAACTCCAGAAACTGATCGTGATATTGTTCTCCAGAAACCAGCTTCAATACGGATTCGGCCTGTTCGTCCCTCCCTTTGATGACGAGCCAGCGCGGGCTTTCCGGTATCCATAAGATCAACAGGCCGAAAGCCAGGGCGGGAAGGGCGCTGACGCCCAACTTCCACCTCCACTCTGCATCTCCGAGTGAAGCGAGGCCGATGAGGTAGTTGGAAAGATAGGCAACCAGAATCCCGGTGCAGATATTGAATTGAAAAAGGCCAACCAGGCGACCGCGCCATTTGCGTGGAGAGATTTCCGCAATGTACATGGGGCCAAGAACCGAGGAACCGCCGATGCCCAGGCCGCCCAGCACTCGGAAGATGACCAGGGCTGTCCAGTTCCAGGCAAACGCACAGCCGATCGCGGATATGAAATACAGAGCAGCCAAGGCCAGTAGCGATGATTTCCGGCCCCATCGATCGGCCGGGAAACCTGCGAACATGGCTCCCAGAATGGTGCCTACCAGCGCGCTGGATACAGTAAGCCCCAATGAGACGGGCGAAAGGTGATAGACCACGGTGAGGCTGCGAGTTACGCCTGAAATGACCGCCGTATCAAATCCAAAGAGAAGGCCGCCCATTGCTGCAACTATTGCGCTGACGAGGGCAACGGCTTGCAAGCGGCCCGAAGTGGGATTAACTAACCTCGTCATCAAATTGGCCACGCTCCAAGCATCTTACTGGGTTGGAAGAACTGTATGGATTTACCTGCATGCAACCAATGGCTCGACGTCCCTTGAGTGAATCGCATTCAAATTGAGTTGTCATGAAGCAAACGCCACAGCAGTTTAGCCGCTGGTCGAGTTGACGGCAAAGAAACCCAGTAGCCTTGGCGGCCGCTGCGCGATTGAGCTTCCCGATGGCTTCCTGGCATTTAGAACGCCGGCCTTACCGGCCTCTTTTCGCGAGGGTCGAGGTTGGCGTCGGCGGCGTGCTGGTCGCTCTGGCGGTCCATCCACTCGTCTAGCCGCGAACGCTTGAAGCGCCAGCGGTTGCCCAGCTTGAAAGCGGGCACGAAGCCCTCGGAGGCGTACTTGTAGAGAGTGTCGGATGAGATGCCGAGATAATCCGAGGCCTGGCGAATGTCCATGACTTCGCGCACTTCGGGAACGAGCAGGTTGGAGCGGAGAGCGTTGCTGCGCATGATTGCCTCCTGAAGGGCACGAATGTTTCAGGCGAGATTCCGGCATTTCTGCCAGTACTCTTGTATATAGCGCGGATTAGCCTGGGATTTCAAGGGATTTCAGGCAGTTGGAGGAAATTATCCGGGATTTAACCTCCCGTTTTGGCAGCACTTCGGGAGGAGTTTTGGCGGAAAACGCAGCCGGTTGGGGCGTGGCACCTGTCATCCCCAAGTTCTTGCGTTGTTATGACGGATGGTGCGCGGCCGCGTTTCTCATTAACAGGGCAACGGCTTGCCTCCACGGCGGCGAATAGGAAGTGAAGAAGCACTCCGTCGAAGTCTTCACAGTTTCACAGTAAATAGGGGGGGGTGGGGGGTGGATGTCCCCGGCCGCACAGGTAAACCGGGCGGATAGTTGACAGAACAGACCGGTCGCAAGAGCAAGCACGAGTGACGAAGGAATGCGCTGCGATTGACTCTCGGTTCGACATATTCGGCTCCCATGCCACTCCCAATGACCGATCTGAGTTCAGAATAATCAAAAGCGGGAAATAATCTGCAAAAAAGATTCATGCGATTGCGCTGGCAGTGAAGTGATTTCGGCCCGCGGCCTGCAAAGGGGTTCGATGCGCCGGTTCTGGCTGAAAACGGGGCCAGCTTGACAGCCCCCCGCCCGCGCGTATCTTATCTATGGAGGCACTCTTTTGGAATCTGGCCGGAACGGGCGCGAAAATGGGCGCGGTTTCCGGTTGCGGGCCTGGACGAGTGCTGTGTCGAAGAGGAAGCAGACGGCAGTTGGGGAGCGGTTGGGTGTGCGGGCGCTGAGCGGCAACGCGGTCTCAGGCGAGCGGCAACCGAGTCCACCTCCGAGCGCCTGAGCCGGCAAGATGCAACGGCCCGGGCCACTCTGGAAGATTCCCGGAGACAATTTCTTGGCGCCCGGCGGATGGCCGGGTATGCCTCTGCCCGGAAGAGCGGCGCGTTTGCGCTCGCCTGAGGGGCAAGTAAAGGATGCGTGTGGCAACGAGTCTTGCAGTGATGATCTTTCAGCAGGCAGCCGGCGGGGGAACAAGCCTTCCCATGCTGCTGCCCCTGTTGTTGATTCCAGTCCTGTATTTTGTGATGATCCGCCCGCAGCAGAGGCGGCAGAAGCAGTGGCAGCAGATGCTGGCCTCGATCAAGTCCGGCGACCGGGTGACCACGGCGGGCGGCATTCGCGGCATCATTCTCTCCATCAAGGACGATGTGATCGTCATCAAGGTCGCGCCGGACGGAATCAAGATGGAAGTGGCCAAGAGTGCGATTGCAGCGGTGACAACGGACAGTGAACAGTAGGCAGTGAACGGTGAACAGGGAGTGGTTCTGACCACTGTACACTGATTACTGTTCACTATTTCGAGAAATGGGACGATGAAGAAGAATCTCAATAACAAAATTGCTCTGATTATCGCGGTCCTGGTGATCTTCGTCTACGGCATCATCGGTGTGCCTTCGGGCGTCACCGGCAAGGCTCTGACCGAGGCAGTCACCAAGCGCATTCATCTCGGCCTGGATCTGCGCGGCGGCGCTCACCTGATCTTGCAGGTGGTGGTCTCCGAAGCGGTCAGCGCCGAAACCGACAACACGGTGGGACGCATCCAGCAGGATCTGAAAAAGGCCAACCTGAGCTTTTCCCAGGTCTACAAGCCAGATCCGGCCAAGCCTGAAGCGATCCGGGTTGAAGGCGTGGCGGCGGGCAAGGCCAGTGATATGCGCACGGCGCTCGAAGACAAGTATTCCAACGAATACGATGTGACCGGCGGCGGGGCGGACGCGAGCTTCACGCTGACCATGAAGCAGCCGGTTGAGAAGGCTCTCAAGGACAGGACCGTCCTGCAGGCCATCGAGACCATTCGCGACCGCGTGGATACGCTGGGCGTCAGCGAGCCGGTGATTGCGCCGTATGGCCTGGGCGACTACCAGATTCTGGTGGAACTACCGGGCATCGACGACCTTGACCGGGTCAAGAGCATCATCCAGTCCACGGCCCGGTTGGAGATTCACGCCGTGGTCGGCGGTCCCTACAAGGACGACCAGGAGGCGCTGAGCAGCGCGGGCGGAGCGGTTCCGTCCGACGAGGAACTCGTCCATGGCTCCGGCACGGTGGGCAACGGCTCGGAGTCTGACAGCGTCTGGCTGCTGCACCGCGTCTCGGTGGTGGCTGGCCAGGACTTCCGCTCCGCCGATCCGGGCACCGATCAGAACGGCCGCCGCAATGTTCAGTTCACACTGACCAACGAAGCCGGCGACAAGTTCTACGAGTACACCAGCACGAACGTGGGTCAGAGCATGGCGGTGGTGATGGGCGGCCGGGTGAAGGAAGTGGCCACCATCCAGAGCGCAATCCGCGACCGTGGCGAGATCACCGGCAGCTTCAGCCCGGAAGAAGTTGAAATCCTCTCCAAGATGCTGAGGACCGGAGCGTTGCCCGCGTCTCTGAATTATCTGGAGGACCGTACCGTAGGCGCATCGCTGGGCGCCGATTCCATCCACCAGGGTGTTACGGCGGCCATCGTGGGCGTACTGGTTGTGATGGCCTTCATGCTCTTCTACTATCGCGGATCGGGCATCAACGCCGATCTGGCGCTGTTCCTTAACTTGGTGATTCTGCTTGGCTTCATGGGATTTTCTGGCGCAACTTTGACGCTGCCCGGCATCGCCGGAGTGATTCTGACCATAGGCATGGGCGTGGACTCGAATGTGCTGATCTTCGAGCGCATCCGCGAAGAGGTGCGCGCCGGCAAGGCGCCCTCGGCGGCCGTCGATCAGGGCTTTGCTCATGCCTGGGTCACCATCGTTGATACTCACGTGACCACCATCGTTTCGGCGGCCATTCTGTTCATGTTTGGCACCGGCCCGGTGAAGGGCTTCGCGGTCACGTTGACCTTTGGTCTGCTGGCCAACCTCTTCACGGCGGTCTATGTCTCGCGGGTCATCTTTGATGCCCATTTGAACAAGTTGAAGCCCGGCGAACTGGTCTCGATCTGACGAGGGACAAGGGACCAGGGAACAGGGAATAGGGAGAGATACAAGTGGAATTATTTCGCGGCGTCAATGTGGATTGGCTGAAGTTGAAGTGGTACTTCCTCGGCTTTTCTATGATCTTCAGCGTGGCTGGCTTGATTGCCATGGGCATGAACTGGGCCAGGATCGGCAGTCCGGTGCCGCTGGGCG
>Ga0302319_10004368_pt1 | contig 29066 bp, 30 predicted proteins | sample Bog_T0_2_FD_203319 | JGI IMG/M metagenome (GOLD analysis project Ga0302319, IMG submission 203319) | Peat permafrost microbial communities from Stordalen Mire near Abisko, Sweden - Bog_T0_2 | ecosystem: Environmental > Terrestrial > Soil > Wetlands > Peat | place: Sweden: Abisko, Stordalen Mire... | reverse complement strand
TCGGGCGGCAGGGCGTCGCCGGCCGATTCCGGCACCGCCGGGCCCCATTCGGCCAGGAAACGTCGCTGGGCGGCTTCCCGCGTCCTGTCGCGCGGCGGCAATGGGTCGGGAATCCACAGATTGAGCTGAAACGGTCGATCGCTGCCGGCCCGCACCAAGGCGGCCCAGGCGAGGATCTCGGCCGGTTGCATCGGCAGGGCACCGCAAGCGCCCAGCCCGCCCGCCCGCATCACGGCGACCGACAGTCCCGGCGCCGAGGCGCCGGCCATCGGCGCCAGCAAGATCGGCAAGGACAGGCCGAACCGGTGGCAGAATTGTTCGCAGCGGGCGAGGACGGGCGACATGGCAGAATTTCCAAACGACGAGAGGAGATCCTCACACTCTACCGCTTGTCGCAGCGCGGCGCTGTCGCGATTTGCGCAACTGGCAATCGGACGCGGTTCCTGCTAGGACAAACCCGTCAAAGCCAGGGAGCAGGCCCATGCGCCAAGCCAGCGTCGAGCGCAGCACCAAAGAGACAAAGATCAAGGCCCGCATCGATCTCGACGGCCAGGGCCGCTATGCGATTGCCACCGGCATCGGCTTTCTCGACCACATGCTGGAGCAATTGTCGCGGCACAGCCTGATCGACATCGCGCTGGCCGCCGAGGGCGATCTGCATATCGACGCGCACCACACCACCGAGGACAGTGCCATCGTGCTGGGCCAGGCGGTGGCCCAGGCGCTGGGCGACCGCGCGGGCATTGCCCGCTATGGCGCCGCGCTGATTCCGATGGATGAAACCCTGGCGCGGGTGGCGATCGATCTGTCGAACCGGCCCTATCTGGTGTGGCGGGTCAGCCTGCCGCGCGACAAACTGGGCAGCATGGATACCGAATTGTTCAAGGAGTGGTTCCACGCCTTTGCCCAGGCCGCCGGCGCCACCCTGCATGTCGAGATTCTTTATGGCGAGAATACCCATCATATGGTGGAAGCGACCTTCAAGGGGCTGGCGCGCGCCCTTCGGCAGGCCGCCAGCATCGATCCCCGCCAGAACGACGCCGTGCCGTCCACCAAGGGAACCTTGGGCGGCTCCTTGTAGATGACGGTCGCGGTCATCGACTATGGCTCCGGCAATTTGCGCTCGGTGGCCAAGGCGCTGGCGCGCGCCGGGGACGGCGCGCCGGTGCAGGTTATAACGGATGCCGATCAGCTGCGTCATGCCGACCGTATCGTGCTGCCCGGGGTCGGCGCCTTCGCCGACTGTCTGCGCGGACTCGACGCGCTGCCGGGCATGCGCCAGGCGCTGCGGGAACGGGTCATCGACGCCGGTCGGCCGTTTCTCGGCATCTGCGTCGGCATGCAGCTGATGGCCGACTGGGGTCGCGAACATGGTGATCACCGAGGTCTCGGCTGGCTGGGCGGCGAGGTGGTGGCCTTGACGCCGAAGGATCCCGCTTTGAAAGTGCCGCATATGGGCTGGAACCAGCTGACCCTGCGCCGGCCGCACGCGCTGACCGCCGGCATTGCCGACAAGTCGCACGCCTATTTCGTGCACAGCTATCATTTCCAAGGCGCTGACCCGGACCAGCTGCTGGCGGAAACCGAGTATGGCGGCAGGGTGGCAGCGCTGGTCGGGCGCGATAACCTGGTCGGTACCCAGTTTCATCCCGAGAAGAGCCAGGCGGTCGGTCTGCGGCTGATCGCCAATTTCCTGGCCTGGCGGCCATGAGTCTGACCCTCTATCCCGCCATCGACCTCAAGGACGGCGCCTGTGTCCGGCTGCGCCAAGGCGATTTGGCGGAAGCCACCATTTTCAACGGCGATCCGGCGGCGCAGGCGCTGACTTTCATAGCGGCCGGCTGCCGCTGGCTGCATGTGGTCGATTTGAATGGCGCTTTCGCCGGCCGGCCGGTCAATCGCGCCGCTGTCGCGGCGATCCTTGCCGCCTGCGCCGACCAGCCCAGTCCGCCGCGACTGCAGCTGGGCGGCGGCATCCGCGACCTTGCCACCATCGAATTCTGGCTGGCCGCCGGAGTCGATCGCGTCATCCTCGGCACTCTGGCGGTCAAGCAGCCCGACTTGGTGCGGCTGGCCTGCCGCAGGTTTCCCGGCCAGATCGCGATCGGCATCGACGCCCGCGCCGGCCGCGTCGCGGTTGAAGGCTGGGCCGAAACCAGCGCGATGAGCGCGCTCGATCTGGCGCTGCGCTGCGAGGAGGCCGGCGCCGCCGCCTTCATCTATACCGATATTGAGCGGGACGGCCTGCTGGGCGGCGTCAATGTGGCGGCCACCCGTGCCTTGGCCGAGGCGGTAACCACGCCGGTGATCGCCTCCGGGGGCGTCGCCGGGCTGGAAGATTTGCTGGCGCTCGCCGCGGTCGCGCGCTCGGGCATCGAAGGGGTGATCTGTGGCCGCGCCCTCTATGACGGCCGCCTCGATCTGGCAGTGGCGCTGGAACGTCTGACGGAGACGGCGTCATGCTGAAGATGCGGGTGATTCCCTGTCTCGACGTCAAGGATGGCCGCGTCGTCAAAGGCGTCAATTTCAACGATCTGGTCGATGCCGGCGATCCGGTTGCGCAAGCCCGCTTTTACGATCGCGAAGGCGCCGACGAACTGACCTTTCTTGACATCACCGCCTCGGTCGACCGCCGCGACGCGCTGTTCGACGCCATCAGCCGCACTGCCGAGCATTGTTTCATGCCGCTCACGGTGGGGGGTGGCGTGCGCACGGTGGAGGATATCCGCAAATTGCTGCTGGCCGGCGCCGACAAGGTGTCGATCAATACTGCCGCGGTGCAGCACCCCGAATTCGTGCGCGCGGCGGCGGAGAAGTTCGGCAGCCAGTGCATCGTCGTGGCGATCGACGCCAAACAGGTCGGTGCCGACCGTTTCGAAATCTTCACCCACGGGGGACGTGAGGCAACCGGCCTCGACGCTGTGGCTTGGGCCGAGCGTATGGCGGCGTTCGGCGCCGGCGAGATCCTGCTGACCTCGATGGACCGCGACGGCACCCGCGCCGGCTTCGATCTGGCACTGACCCGCAGGGTGGCGGACGCGGTGTCGATACCTGTGATCGCCTCGGGCGGAGTGGGAACGCTCGACCATCTCGCCCAGGGAATCCAGCAGGGTCACGCCACCGGCGTGCTGGCCGCCTCGATCTTCCATTTCGGCGAATTTTCCATTAAGCAGGCGAAAGCGTATTTGGCAAGGGCGGGGATCCCGGTACGCCTGGAGTGAAGGGCATGCCGAAGCACACCGACAGCACACTCGACCGATTGTTCGACAGGCTGCAAAGCCGGCGTTCGGCCGATCCGGAGCACTCCTACACCGCCCGTCTGTTCGGCCGCGGCCGCGCCAAGATCGCCCAGAAGGTCGGCGAAGAAGCGGTCGAGACGGTGATCGCGGCGCTGACCGAAACGCCCGAACGGGTGATCAGCGAGAGCGCCGATCTGCTTTATCATCTGCTGGTGCTGTGGGCCGACTGCGGCATCACCCCGGCCGAGATATGGCTGGAACTCGACAGCCGCAACCACCGCTCCGGCATCGACGAGAAGAAATCGCGCAAACCCTGAGTCCGGCACAATCAGCGAGGCACCGATGGCCTATGACCCCGACAACATTTTCGCCCGCATCCTGCGCGGCGAAATTCCCTGCAACAAGGTCTATGAGGATGAGTTCGCGCTGGCCTTTCACGACATCAGGCCGCAGGCGCCGGTGCATGTGCTGGTGGTGCCCAAGGGCGATTTCGTCTCGCTGGCGGATTTTTGCGCCGGCGCGCCGGACGCCCTGATCACCGGCTATTTCCGCGCCATCGGCCGGGTGGCGGCCCAGCTTGGCCTGGTCGAGCACGGCTTTCGCGGTCTGTTCAATGTCGGCACGGATGGCGGCCAGGAAGTGCCGCATCTGCATATCCATTTGTTCGGCGGCAAAAGGCTGGGGCCAATGCTGGTGCGGGGCTGAGCGGATTCTCGGCCGCGCCAGCACTGTCGCGCCACGCGGTCACTCCGCCACCTCTGCCGCCGCGGGTGCCGCCGGCAGCTGCCGATAGGATAAGGCCTCGGCGATGTGGACCCGGCCGATGCGCTCAGTGCCGTCGAGATCGGCCAGTGTGCGGGCCACCCGCAACACACGATGGTAGGCCCGCGCCGACAGACCGAGACGCTCGCTGGCCTGACGCAGCAGCTGCGCGCCCACCGCATCCGGTTGTGCGCAGGCGGCCAATACGGCGCCGTCGGCTTCGGCATTGCAGCTGACTGCGCTTCCATGCGGGCGATAGCGCCGGCGCTGCCGGTCGCGCGCGGCTGCGACCCGGGCGGCGACCGTGGCGCTGGCTTCGGTCGGTGGCGGCAAAGCCAGGTCGGCGGCAGACAGCGCCGCTACCGGCACGGTCAGATCGATGCGGTCGAGCAGCGGCCCGGACAGCCGGGCGGCGTAGTCGTCGCCGCAGGCTGGCGCGCGCCGGCATTGTCGGCCTGGGTCACCGAGATAGCCGCATTTGCAGGGGTTCATCGCCGCCAGCAGCAGGATGCGGGCAGGAAAAGTGACATGCGCCTGGGCGCGGGCAATGGTGACGCTGCCGCTTTCCAGCGGTTGGCGCAGCGATTCGAGACAGGCGCGCGAGAATTCCGGCAGCTCGTCGAGAAAAAGCACGCCGCGGTGCGCAAGCGAAATCTCGCCCGGCCGCGCCCTGCCGCCGCCCCCCACCAGCGCCGCCGCCGAACTGCCGTGATGGGGGGCGCGAAAAGGCCGGCGCCGCAACAGCCGTCCCTGCGGCAGATCGGAGGCCAGGCTGTGGATCAGCGACGCTTCCAGCGCCTCCTCCGGTTCGAGCGGCGGCAACAGGCTGGGCATGCGCGCCGCCAGCATCGATTTGCCGGCGCCGGGCGGGCCTATCATCAGCAGATTGTGATTGCCGGCCGCCGCTACCTCGAGGGCGCGTTTGGCGCTCTCCTGGCCTTTGACCTCGGCCAGATCGGCGAACGGCCCGCCGTCTTCCGCCACCATTGGCACAGGCGTGGCCAGCAATTGCCGGCCTTTGACATGATTGATCAGCCCCAGCAGGCTGTCGGGCGCCAGAATCTCCGCCCCCGACCAGGCTGCCTCGGGACCTTGCGGGGCCGGGCAGATCAGGCCCTTGCCGAGACCCTGCGCAGCGATTGCGGCCGCCAGCGCGCCATTGACCGGTGCCAGCCGTCCGTCGAGCCCAAGTTCACCCAGGGCCAGGAAGTCGTGACCGAGATCGGCCGGCAGCACCTCGATGGCGATCAGCAGCGCCAGGGCGATCGGCAAATCGTAATGACTGCCTTCCTTGACGCGGTCGGCTGGCGCCAGATTGACGGTGATGCGCTTGGGCGGCAGCGCCAGCCCCAGCGCCGACAGTGCCGCGCGCACCCGTTCGCGGCTCTCGGCCACCGCCTTGTCGGCCAGCCCGACCACCGCAAACCCCGGCAGGCCATTGCCCAGCAAGCATTGCACATCGATGGGGACCACCTCGATGCCTTCGAATGCGACGGTGCCGACGCGCGAGATCATGGACAAAACGTGCCAAAATGGAAACTATCGGCACTCTAAGGTGAAGCAGCCGCAGGGCGCAATGTCAATTCGGTGGCGCGCCGTCCGATCGGCTTTGGTCCAGCACCATCGCCGCCGCCGCCAGCACACTGTCCGGGCTGATCGCCGACATGCAGACCGGCAGGCTGCAGGCCGACTTGCGGTGATTGGCGGCCGACACGCAGGGCGAACAGGCCAGCCCCGCGCTCAGTGCCTGGCCAAGCCCCAATGGGCCATACAGCGCCGGCGTCTCGGGGCCGAACAGCGTGATGGTCGGCATGCGTGTCACCGAGGCGAAATGGCCGGGTCCGGAATCGTTGGTGATCATCAGCGCCGCCAGGCCGTAAAGCGCCGGCAACTGGTCGAGTCGGCTCAGTCCGGCGAAATTGACCAGACGCGGGTCGTCGACGCGCCGGCGCAATTGTTCGGCCGCTTGCCATTCGTTGGCGGCGCCGGTGATGAGAATAAGAAAATCGGGCCAGCGCGCCAAAATCGTCGTGGCCAGAGTGGCAAAATGTTCGGCCGGCCAGCGCCGCTGCGGCAGCATGTCGCTGGCATTGGGGTTGAGCAGCAGCAAACGTTGCCGTTGCGGCTCGAAATCGGGCGCCACCTGGCGGATCTGCGCCAGCATGGCGCTGGTTTGGCTGTCCGGCACCGCCACCTGGTCGATGACGATCTCGGAATCGGCGATCAGCGTCTTGGAATAGGGAAGCTCGGCCGTTGGCGCCGCCAAGGCGTTGATCAGGGCGATGAAGTTTTTGGCGATGTGGATATGCGGATTATAGGCAACGCGATGGGTCAGCATCGCGCCGCGATAGAGTCCTTCATTGTGGAAGCGGTGGAAGCCGACCCGCAGGCCGGCGCCGGCCAGACCGGTCAACAGCGCGGTGAACCGCGAGAACAGCTCGAGATCCACCACCGTGTCGATCTGCCGACGCCGCGTCCAGCGCAGCAGTTCCAGTGTGTCGACGCCCAAATGCCACAGACTGTCGACCCGCAGCGTAAAAATATTGTCGACCGGCACGGTGCGCAGGAAATCCAAGGACGGGCGGTTTTCCCGGAAGATGACGAAGAACAGCTGTGCGTCCCACAGGCGCTGCGCCTTCTTCATCGCCGGATCGGCGAGGATGGTGCTGCCCATCTCGGACAGTTCGATGAACAGAATATTTTTCGGGGCAGTGGGCAGTTTGCGGCCGATTCCCGCCAGCCTCACCAGCCAGCTTGCCAAGAAACACAAGGGAACGCCGGCATGGCGGTCGATCAGCCGCATGCTGTCGGGGTTCATTGCGCCCGCTTTGCCTCGATGACGTCCCAGATGGCCGCTTCCAGACAGGTTCCGTCGAAGCGGTCGATCTCCTGCAGACCGGTCGGCGAGGTCACATTGATTTCCGTCAAATAGTCGCCGATCACGTCGATGCCGACGAAGATCAGTCCCTGGCGCTGCAAGGTCGGGCCGATGGCGGCGCAGATTTCGCGGTCGCGTGTCGTCAGTATCGCCTTTTCCGGCCGCCCGCCGACATGCATGTTGGAGCGCGTCTCGCCCGCCGCCGGCACCCGGTTGACGGCACCTCTCGGCTCGCCGTCGATCAGGATGATGCGCTTGTCACCTTGCCGCACTTCCGGCAAATAACGTTGCACGATTACCGGCTCAGGTGATCGCTCGCCGAACAGATCGAGCAGCGCCGCCAGATTGCTGTCGTCGGGGCGCAGATGAAACACGCCGGCGCCGCCATTGCCGAACAGCGGCTTGACGATGATATCGCCGTGGCGGCGGCGAAAATCGGCAATCTGGGCGCGGTCGGCCGAGATCAGGGTGGGCGGCATCAGCGCGCTGAAATGGGTGACCAGCAGTTTTTCCGGGGCATTGCGCACCGACACCGGGTCGTTCACCACCAGGGTACCGGGCTGCAGATGCTCGAGGATATGGGTGGCGGTAATATAGGCCATGTCGAACGGCGGATCCTGGCGCATCAACACCACGTCGATGGTGGACAGGTCCAAGATGTGCGCCGGCCCCAGCGAATAATGATTGCCCTTCTGGCGCCGCACCGAGAGAGCGCTGGCGCGCGCCAGGACCTTGCCTTCTGCCAGGGACAGGGCTTGCGGAAGATAATGGAACAGACGATGGCCGCGCGCCTCGGCCTCCAGCGCCAGCGCGAAGGAACTGTCGCCATCGATGTTGACGGACCCGATCGGGTCCATCTGCAAGGCGACGGTGAGAGAAGCACGGCTCATCAGCTGTTTCGGCGCGGATCGGTCTTGAGCACGATGTGATTGACCACCTTTTTTACGTCGGACAGATTTCGCGCCTTGTCGATCACGCGGTCCATTTCGTCCTGGCTCTGGGCGATGCCCATCAGATAAACCACGCCGTTCACCACATCGACGGTGTAATTGATGTTCTTGACCTTGCCGTCAAACATCAGTTGGGTGCGCAGCTTGTTGGCGATCCAGCTGTCCTGCACCGCGGAGACGAAGCCGGATTCGTCGGTCACCTGGATTTCGTCGATCACCTGGCGCACCCCTGCCACTTGCCAGGTCAGACGCACCGCCTCGATCCTTGTGTCTTGCTTGGCAACACTGCCGGTCAGCATGACCCGACCCTCGGTGACGGTCAGCGTCACCTCGCGGAACAGGGCGACGTCATGATCAATCCATTGACCATTGATGGCGGCGCGGATCTTGGTGTCGTCGACCGCGCCTTCGAAGCCGCGTTCCTCGGCAGCGCCCATGCCGACGGCGCCCCCGGCGCCGGCCACGGTGACGGTGACGGGGTCGCAAGCCGCCAGGACGCAGGCGGTCAACAAGAGCGGGAGCAGGGAGGCAGGAAGTTTCAAGGCGATCCTCTTCGGTGATGAAATACCGGCAGTTTAGACGGCTACTCCCCCTCACGCCAAGCGTCGATCATATGCACGGGCCAGCGCCGCGGCGCCAACAGCATGACATCGAAGCGCACGCTATGGCCCGTCAGCGCCGGTTGCCGGGCCAGATAGGCTTCAGCGCCGCGGCACAGCCTTTGCCGCTGGCGCGGCGTCAGCGCCAGGGCGGCGTCGGCGAGTTCGGCGCGCGCCTTGACCTCGATGAAGGCGATCACACCACCCTTGGCGGCGATGATGTCGATTTCACCGACGCCGGCAGCGCCTATCCGCTGACGGCGCGCCAGGATCCGGTAGAATTTGAGGCGCAGCCACAATACCGCCCAGCCCTCGGCGCGGCGGCCGAAGGCCTGGGCCGCCAATTTACTTCGCCCGCGCCTGCGGTTATGGTCACGGCTCATCGCGGCTTGGACGCCTGGAGACCCCGTCTTGCCCTCGACATTCCAAATGGTTCCCCCCCTGCTGCTGGTGTTGTTGGCGGCCTGCAGCCAACAGCCGTCGTCCTCCGTCAAGCCGGTCACCGCCATGCCGGCTCTCGCTGCGTCCGCCAAACCTGCCCCGCCGGTCCCCGCGCCGCTGCCGCCCAGGGCTGCCTCCGCGCCTATCGGGACAGCGACCGGCGGTAGCCGCGTCGGCCTGCTGCTCCCGCTCAGCGGCGCGTCCGCCAATCTGGCGGCGGCGCTGCTCAATGCCAGCGAGATGGCGCTGTTCGATCAAGCCGGTGCCGAGCTTACCTTGCTTCCGTTCGACAGCAAAGGGACTGCCGAGGGTGCCGCCGAGGCGGTTACCGCGGCGCTGGCGCAGCATGTCGAGATCATCGTCGGCCCCCTGCTGGCCGTCGAGGTGCGTGGCGCCGCCCCCGCCGCTTCCGGGGTGGGCGTGCCGCTGCTCAGCCTGTCGGCCGACCGTTCGGTTGCCGCACGCGGCATTTATGTTTTGGGATTTACGCCGGGATCGCAGGCGATCGCGGTCGCCGATTACGCCGCCAGCCAGGGCCGGCTGCGCCAGGCGATCCTGGCGCCGTCCAACGATTATGGCCGTACCGTGGTGGCCGCGGTGGTGAACAGTGCGCCCGCGCTCGGGATCACCCTGGCGCCGGTCGAATATTACGACCCCGCCGCGCTCGACCTCAGCACCCCGCTCAAGAAGCTGCTGGTCAATCGTAAAGCCGACGATGCCGGCTTCGATGCGCTGCTGCTGCTCGACGATGGCCAGAGGCTGCGCCGGGTCGGCGAACAGTGGGCGGCGCAGGGCTTCAGCATCAACAGCGTCGCCCTGCTCGGTACCATGCTGTGGGAGGATGCGCGGCCCGGCGACCAGTTTTCCGGCGCCTGGTTCGCCGCCGCCGCGTCGACCGGATTCTCCGATTTTGCGCGGCGCTATGCCAAGGCCTTCGGCGCGCCGCCGCCGCGACTGGCGTCTTTGGCCTATGACGCGGTGGCGCTGGTGGCGGTGCTGGACCGCCGTGCACCCCATGATTTCAGCCCGGCGCTGCTGGTCGATCCGGACGGGTTCTCCGGCACGGACGGCCTGTTCCGCCTCAAGCCGGACGGCACTGTCGATCGCGCCTACGCCATCAAGGAACTGGTGCCAGGCGGGCCGCCGCGGGTGATTCTGCCGGCCGCCAAATATTTTTCGGGGTGATCGACTGGTTGGTCTGCCTGCCGTCAGGCGATCTCGGCGACCGGTCCGGCACGACCATAATGCTCGCTGTAGGTCTGTGCTGCGCGGTTGCTGTGAAACAATGCCTGGTGCGCGTGAGTCTGGGCTATGCGCAGGGATTCGGCGGCGTGCTGATAATCTTTGTCTCTGCCGTGCTTTTCCGCCTGGTTGAGGTGATGCCCGGCCTGTTGATGATGCGCCGCGGCGGCATCGTGTTGTGTTGCCAGAGTCTTCGGCACCGCGGTGGCTGTTGCCCGTTCCACTTCCGCCGAGGGTTCTGGTAGGGTTATTTCGGGATGCGCTTTGGTGTAACGCTTCAGCGCGGCGTCACCGTGATCGATCGCCATCAAGCTGTGGCCATGAGCGTTCAAGGCCAGATGCGCCGCATGCGCGTAATCTTTGCCGATCTCGAAATGCCGGGAGGCCTCGCGATGATAGTGCGCCGCATCTTCGTGATGGCCGGACGCCAACGCGTGATGGTTATTCTGGGGATGACGCTCCGACATGGCGTGCTCCAAGCGATGATACCAAAGACGCGGCAGTCTAGAGCGGGAACGCGGCGCGCTGGAGACCCGGAAACTACCTAGCCTGGATTGCCTCTCCGAAACGTGATGCTGACGGTGCCGGTGTGAGAAATCCAGGCTTGCCTCAGGCCGCTTGGTCCGGCAACAGCGCCAGAATCACCCGATTGAGCAGCAGACGGCCGCGCGGCGTGGCCTGCAGCATCTCGCCCTGCCAGCGCAGGAAGCCGCCTTCCAACATGTCGGCAAGCCCGTCCGCCGCCAACGCGCCGGTCAAAGCTGTACCGCTTTGGCGGCGGAACCTTGCCGCCGAAATGCCCTCGGTCAGGCGCAGCCCCATCATCACCAGTTCGGTAACCCGCGCCGCCTGGTCGAGCGTGACGGCTTCTGCCGTGCCGTTGCCGCTTTTCAGAACTTTTTTGCGCCAAACCTCCGGCGCACGGTGGCGGCGGGTGCTGCGCGTGATACCGTCCGCACCGGTCAGCCGGCTATGCGCGCCGGGCCCTATCCCAAGAAAATCATCGCCCTGCCAATAGAGCAGATTGTGCCGGCATGCCGCGCCGGGGCGGGCATGGTTGGATATCTCATAGGCCGCGAGGCCGGCCGCGTCGGTCATTTCCTGGGTCAGATCGAACAGCGCCGCCGCTTCGTCATTGTCGGGCAGAATGAAATCCCCGCGTGCCGCCATCGGCTGAAAGGCGGTCCCGGCTTCGATGGTCAGCTGGTAGAGCGACAGATGGTCGGCCGCCAGATCGAGCGCGCGACTTAATTCATGCCGCCAATCGTCACAGCTCTGGCCTGGCCGGGCATAGATCATATCGAAGGAAAGGCGGGGAAACAGGCGGCGTGCCAGCGCCAGCGCGGCGATCGCCTGCGCGCTGTCATGAGCACGACCCAAAAAGCGCAACTGGTTGTCGTCGAGCGACTGTACCCCGATCGACAGCCGGTTGACCCCGGCGGCGCGGAAGCCGGCGAAACGGTCGGCGTCGATGGTGCCGGGATTGGCCTCGAGCGTAATCTCCGCCTCCGCCGCCAGCGACCAGCGCGCGGCGATCCGCTCGATCAGCGCAGTCACGGTGGCGGGTTCCATCAGCGAAGGCGTGCCGCCACCGAAGAAGACGCTGGTCACGCTGCGGTGCGGCGTGGTCTGCGCCGCCTGTTCCAGTTCGGCCAGCAGTGCCGTGCGCCACGCCGCCTGGTCGACGCGGTCCGCCACATGGCTGTTGAAGTCGCAATAGGGACATTTCGACAGGCAGAAAGGCCAATGCACATAAATGCCGAAGGGAGCGCTCATGGCCGGCGGAAGCAGCGCGCCACCAGCTGCGTAAAGGCGTCATGGCGATGGCTGAGGCGATGCTTGTCGGCGGGCGCCGTCTCGCCGAAGGTCAGGGTCTGGCCGGTCGCCACGAACATCGGATCATAGCCGAAGCCATGGCTTCCGCGCGGCGGCCATACCAATCGCCCGGCCACCATGCCCTCCACCGCCTCTTCATGGCCATCCGGCCAGGCCAACGCCAGCGCGCAGTGAAAACGGGCCCGGCGATCCGCCTTACCGGCCAACGCCTGCTCGAGCTTGGCCATGGCAGCCGAGAAGTCACGGGCCGGGCCGGCCCAGCGCGCCGAATAGATGCCGGGTTCGCCGCCCAGCGCGACAGCCGCCAGACCGGAATCGTCGGCCAAGGCAGGCAAGCCGGAGGAAAAGGCGGCGGCCCGCGCTTTCAACAGGGCGTTGTCGATGAAGCTTTGTCCGGTTTCCTCGGGTTCTGCCAGTCCCAGCGCCGCGGCCGAGACGATTTCGGCATCGAATGGTTCCAGCAGCGCCTGGATTTCCGTCACCTTGCCCGGATTGTGGCTGGCGATCACCAGGCGCCCGCCGGTCCAAGACCGCGCCGTCACGACCCGAGCGCCACCCTTTGCGCCGCCACCAATTGCGCCACGCCCAGTCGGGCGAGGTCGAGCAGCGCGAGAAACTGGTCCTGGCGAAAGGCTTCCTGCTCGGCGGTGGCCTGAATCTCGACGATACCGCCGTCGGCGGTGAGGACGAAATTGGCGTCGGTCTGGCAGGTGCTGTCCTCGGCATAATCGAGATCGAGGACTGCCTGGCCTTGATAGAGACCGCAGGAGATCGCTGCCACCGGGCCGGTCAGCGGCAGTGCGCTGATTTGTCCGGCTTCGACCAGTTTGGCCAAGGCGATATGCAGGGCGACATAGGATCCGGTGATGGCGGCGGTACGGGTACCGCCATCCGCCTGTAATACGTCGCAATCGATCTTGATCTGCCGTTCGCCCATCAGCGGCAGATTTGTCACGGCGCGCAGGCTGCGGCCGATCAGGCGCTGGATCTCCTGGGTGCGGCCGGTCTGTCGGCCCTTGGCCGCTTCGCGGTCGGTTCGGCTGTGGGTGGCGCGCGGCAGCATGCCATATTCGGCGGTAACCCAGCCTTTGCCGCTGTTGCGCAGGAAGGGTGGCACCTTTTCGTCGACCGAGGCGGTGCACAGCACATGGGTATCGCCGAAGCGCGCCAGACAGGAACCTTCGGCATGTTTGGCGACGTTTGGTTCCAGCCGGACGGCACGGAGCTGGTCGGCGGCGCGGCCGGATGGGCGGACGGGGAAGGTCAAGATTCTGGTTCCAACCGTGACAAAGCGGGGACGTTAGTCCGACTAAGGGGGATCGTCCAGGAAACAATGTCGGACCGCCTGCGATTGACGGAGCCTTTTGCCGTCGCTAGATAATAGCGCGATCGAAGAAGGGGTCGCGCCAAAGTGTCGGTTGGCAAGAATGTGACGGAACTGAGCGAACGATCGCGTGAGATTTTTCGCGAGATCGTCGACGCTTATGTCGAAACCGGAGAACCGGTCGGCTCGCGCACCTTGTCCCGCCGGCTGTCGGTGGCGCTGTCGCCGGCGACCATCAGGAATGTGATGGCCGATCTCGAGGAAGCCGGCCTGCTTTACGCGCCGCACACTTCGGCCGGCCGGGTGCCGACCGAAGAAGGCTTGCGCCTGTTCGTCAATGGGCTGCTGGAACTCGGCACGCTGCGGGACGAGGAGCGCGACCGCATCGACGGACAATGCCGCGCCAACGGCAAGAGCGTCGAAACGATGCTCGAGCAGGCGCTGTCGACTCTGGCAGGGCTGTCGCGCTGCGCCGGGCTGGTTTTGGCGCCGAAATCGCAAATGGGACTGAAACATATCGAATTCGTGCCGCTCGGCCCCGGCCGAGCGCTGGTGGTGCTGGTCACCGAGGACGGCAGCGTGGAGAACCGCGTGCTGGACTTGCCGCGCGAAGTGACGCCCTCGGCGCTGGTCGAGGCCGGCAATTACCTCAACGCACGCCTGGTCGGCCGCACCCTCGAGGAGGCACGCGACCAGGTGCTGGCTGATATCGAGAACAAGCGCACCCAGCTCGACGCGCTGACCGGCAAGGTGGTGGCGGCCGGACTGGCGACCTGGGCCGGCGGCGATCAGGGCGGTCAGCTGATCGTGCGCGGCCAGTCGCATCTGCTCGAAGATGTCACCGTGCTGACCGATCTCGACCGCATCCGCGCTTTGTTCGCGGCGCTCGAGACGCGCGAGCAGCTGTTGCGGCTGCTTGATCTCACCAACAGCGCCGAAGGCGTGCAAATTTTTATCGGCGCCCAGAACGCCCTGTTTTCGGTATCCGGCTGCGCCCTGATCGTCGCGCCCTATATCAACAGCGTCGACCGTATCGTCGGCGCCATCGGCGTGATCGGGCCGTCCCGCATGAACTATGCCCGCATCATTCCGCTGGTGGACTATACCGCCAAAGTGATCGGCCGATTGATCGGCTAAACGAAAGGAAGATCATGACCGATATCAACGACAATGCCCCGCCTCCGAATTCCTCCGACGACGCCTCGGAGGCCGTCGCGCCGGGCGAAGATCCGACGGTCGCGCGCATCGCCACGCTGGAAACGGAGTTGGCTTCCGTCAATGACAAGCTGCTGCGCGCCCTGGCGGAGACTGAAAATGTGCGGCGCCGCCTGGAACAGGCGGCCGAGGATCGCGGCAAGTTCGCCGTCAGCGGCTTTGCCAAGGATTTGCTGCCGGTCGCCGACAATTTGCGGCGCGCCTTGGACAGCCTGCCGCCCGACGCCAAGGAAAGCGATCCTTTAGCGGCCAAATTGATCGAGGGCGTCGAATTGACGGAAAAATCCCTGCTCAGCGCCTTGCAACGCCATGGCGTCCAGCGGGTGGAGTCGGTCGGTCAGCTGCTGAATCCGCATCTGCACCAGGCGATGATGGAAATCGAGGATGCCAATCACGTGATCGGCACCATTCTGGCGGAAATGCAGGCCGGCTATACCCTGCACGGGCGGCTGCTGCGCGAAGCGATGGTCGGGGTCGCCAAGGGCGGCCCCAAGCCCGGCGCCGGCGACTCCGGAGTCGACACCCAGGCGTAAGTCGGAGGTCAGACCGGCGTGGTCTTGCCCCCGAGCGGGTAGCGGGCTTCGATCCCATAGTCGGGTGGACTGCCGATCGACGAAAACAGCATGAATTCGTCGATCGGCGCGCTGTGCTTGAACAGATTATGGCCAGCGATAAAGGCCTGCAGGCGCGGCGCCGGGGTGTCCCGCAGCCGCGCCAGGGTGATGTGCGGGCGGAAGCGGCGCTCCTCGGGGGCCAGTCCGGCACGCACCGCGGCGCGCTCGATGGCGGCTTGCAGATCCGCCAAGGGCGGCGTGGCGGCAACGCCGACCCACACCGCCTCAGGGCCGCGCCGCTGCGCGAAAATGCCGCAGCCGCTGATGGCGAGCTCGAAGTCCGGCTTGTCGATGCCGCACAGCGCTTCGTCGAGCGAGGCTGCTTGCTGCTCGTCGGCATCGCCGATATAGCGCAGGGTCAGATGCAGATTTTCCGGCGCCAGCCAGCGTGCGCCGGGCAGACCGGTCATCAGCGGCGCCAGGCTGACGGTCAGAGCCGGCGGCAGGGCTAGCCCGACGAACAGCCGGATCATGACAGGATCAGCACCAGAACGCCGGTAAAGGCATAGAGCCGGTCATGGCAAAATTCGCCCTGGCCGATGATACCGATCAGCGGAAAATCGCCCAAACAGTCTCTGATCATCGTCACTTCCCCGTCCATCGAACCAAACATGCCGTCGCCGCGGGCGACACAGGATATGTAAAGGCCGGCTCTTATGGCCCTCCCCAGCCGCCGCCGGGCCAGGTCGGCCAGCATCCGCCGCATGTCCTGGCGGGCGCTGTCAGCGTCCCGCTTGACGAACAACAGCGCGTCGCCGACCGCCAGGCGTCCCGCCACCGCCAGCCAGCCGCGGGCCGGATCGATGGCGCGCAGCGGCCGCACCAGATAATCGGCGCGGTCGCTGCCGGCCACCGGCAGGCCGATGTGAATAATCCCGGCGGCGCGCCGCAAATCCCGCGCAATTTCAGGATCGGCCTGCTCCTTCAGCATATCGAGCGCCGGTCGGCCGTCCAGACTCATGATCACCCCGTCAATGGCTTGGCTGACCCGCAGCATCGGCCCGAGCGGCACGCACCCCTGGGTGAGTCCGGTCAGCAAGCTCAGCGGCGCGCCCAGCAGAACACCGGACAGGCCGCCGGTCGGCGTTTCCGCCACGGCGCCGACGATGAAGGATTGGGTGGCAGCGGACATTTCCCGCAGTTCGGTCGGCAGGTCAGCGGCGTCACCGTGCAGCAGTGCCAGCTTGATGGCCTGGTTGTTCAGCCAATCGCGCTGGCGAGACAGAAACTGGCTGCGCCGAGGCTCTTGCCAACCCTCGAAAAGTCGGAACGACTCGCCGGGCAGCGTCGCCACCAGCGCCGCCAGCGCCCGTTTACCGCGCCTTGTACCGAGCGGGCCGATCACCCCTTCGCCGGCGGCGCCGACCCACTGTTTGATCGGCGTGGTCTTCTTGAGGAAGGTAAGGATCGATGTAATGTCGCCGGCCAAACCATTGGTGCCATAAACCAGTCCGAAATTGGCATCATTGGGCAACGGCCCCAACGCTGTCAGCGCCGCCTTGACGGTGCCGCCCCAATCGTCGCCGCTGGCCTGGGCGGCACGCAGGAACGGGATGGTCATGGCTTGCCGGCGGGCACCGGCGGTCCCAGCCAATCGGTGACCATCGGCAGCAGGCGGCTGACCATCACCCCCACCCCTTGGACGGTCGGATGCATGCCGTCCGCCAATTGCAGCTCGGGGTGGGTGGCGACGCCGTCGAGAAAGAAGGGATAGAGCGGCAGATGGTGGCGTTGCGCCAGGCTGGTGAAAATGGCGTTGAAGCGGCTCTGATAGTCGGCCCCCATATTGGGGGGCGCCAGCATGCCCGCCAGCAGTACCCGGATCTGCGCCGCTTGCAACCGCGAGACGATGGCATCGAGATTGGCCGCGGTGATGGCGGGGTCGACGCCGCGCAATGCGTCGTTGGCGCCCAGTTCGACGATGGCGTGGTCGGGGCGGGTGCCGCTCAATACCCAATCGAGCCGGGCGCGGCCGCCGCTGCTGGTATCACCCGAGACTCCGGCCTGGATCACCGTGACATCATAGCCACGCAGAACCAGGGCTGCCTGCAGCTGATCGGCAAAGGATTGTCCCGGCGGCAGATTATAGCCGGCGGTCAGGCTGTCGCCGAACGCCAGCAAGCGGATCGGTGCCGCCGCAGCGCTGCTGGCGTTGACAATCGCCAGCAACAGGCCATATGCGATGAGGCTTCCTCGTCTCGGTCCGACATTTCTGCAGGATCTCATGCCTCCGTCCTTCCCGGCCGCCGCCGATCCAGCCATCCTGCTGGAAAATCTGTCGCTCACACTGGCCGGCCCGGCCGGCCCCGTCAATATCCTAACCGGCATCGATCTGGTGGTGCCGGCGGGCGAGGCGCTCGGCCTGGTGGGGCCGTCGGGCTCGGGAAAATCGAGTCTGCTGATGGTGGTGGCCGGACTCGAGCGCGCCAGCGGCGGCCGCGTCCAGGTGGCAGGCCGCGACCTGGCACCCCTCTCCGAGGATGGGCTGGCGCGCTTCCGCCGCGACACTCTGGGTATCGTCTTCCAATCCTTCCAGCTGATGGCGACCATGACGGCGCTCGAAAATGTCGCCATTCCGCTGGAACTGGCAGGTCACAAAGCACCGCTCGAGGCGGCGGCGCAGCAGCTGCGGCGGGTCGGGCTGGCACACCGGCTCACCCACTATCCGGCGCAATTGTCGGGCGGCGAGCAGCAGCGGGTGGCGCTGGCGCGCGCCTTCGTCCTGCGCCCGAAGATCCTGCTGGCCGACGAACCAACCGGCAATCTCGATCAGGCTACCGGCAAAATGATCGTCGATCTGATGTTTTCCATGCATCGCGAAGATGGCAACGCACTGCTGCTGATCACCCATGATCCGATGTTGGCGGAGCGCTGCGACCGGGTGGTGGGATTGGCCGACGGCCGCCTGCTGAACCGGGATGGCGGGACATGATCGGTCTGGCACTGCGTCTGGGCTGGCGCGGCCTGCGCGGCGGCCGTCGCGGCTGGTTCACCATCATTGCCTGCCTGGCGCTCGGCGTCGGCGCCGTCGCCGCCTCGCTGTCGCTCGATCAGAGCCTGCGCCGGGCGCTTTCCGACGATGCCCGCGCCCTGCTGGGTGGCGACGCCGAGCTGCGGCTGACCTACCGCCCTTTCAGCGCCGCCGAACAGGACTTCGCCGCCGGTTTCGGGCAGATCTCGCTGTCGGCCGAAACGCGGGCGATGGCGCGCGCCGGCGGCCGGCAGACGCTGGTCGAAGTGAAGACGGTCGATCAGTCCTATCCGCTGTTCGGGGCGGTCACCCTGAAGCCGGATCAGGGTTTGGCGCAGGCGCTGGCGGCCGACGGCTCCCGCTGGGGCGCCGCCGCCGAGCAGGAACTGCTGGACCGGCTGGGGCTTCACCTCGGCGATCCCGTCACGATCGGCAACACCACCCTGGTGCTGCGGGCGGTTGTGGTGCGGGAACCGGACCGCGCCTCGGCCAATTTCTCGTTGGGACCGCGGCTGCTGGTGGCGCCGGCGGCGCTGGCCGGCAGCGGTCTGATTCAGCCCGGCAGCCTGGTGCATTACCTGGCGCTGGTGAAACTGGCACCCGGCATCCAACCCACCGCTTTCCGCCACGCGCTCGACGCCCGTTTCGACCCGCCGCCCTGGCTGTTCCGCGATGCCGCCGAGGCGACGCCTTCCCTGAAGCGGCTGCTCGACCGGACCACTTTGTTCCTCACGCTGGTCGGCCTGACCAGCTTGCTGGTGGGTGGGATCGGCGTCCATGACGGCACCAAGGCCTTCGTCGAGCAGCGGCTGACCGACATCGCCCGGCTGAAATGCCTGGGCGCCGACACTGAATTGATTCTGACCGGCCATGCCGTGCAAATCGCCGTGCTGGCCAGCCTTGGCATCGTGCTCGGGCTGGCCTTGGGCGCCGTCACCCCTTGGCTGGTGGTGGTGTGGCTGGGCGACCGTCTGCCGGTCGCCCTGCATCTGGCGCTGCAAGGCGCGGCGCTCGGCAAGGCGGGGCTGTTCGGCGCGCTCGCCTGCCTGACCTTCGCCACCCTGCCGCTGGCACGCGCCGCCGCCGTGCCGGCGGCGCAGCTGCTGCGCGCCCAGTTCGCGCCGGTGCGGCTGCGGCCGGCACCCTTCGTGGTGGTGGCGCTGGCGGTCTCGTCGCTGGTCGGCCTGACCGTGTTTCTCAGCGCCGATCGCCGTCTGGCGAGCGGCTTCATGGTAGGCGGTGCCGTCGCTTTCGCCTTGTTCTCGGTCGGCGGCCGCGGGCTGGTGGCCCTGGCCCGCTTGTTGGCGTCGCGCTCGGCGGTCGGCCATCTGCCACTGCGCCTGGCGCTTTCCAGCCTGTCGCGGCCCGGCGCGGCGACCCAGGGCGTGGTGCTGTCGCTCGGTCTCGGTTTGTCGCTGCTGGTCGGCCTGACCCTGGTCGAGGTGACCCTCGAACGCCAGATCGACGAGCAACTGCCGGCACGCGCGCCCAGTTTCTTCTTCATTGACATCCAGACCGACCAGGCCGACCAATTCGACCGGCTGGCGCGCCACGCCGGCGCCGACCAGATCACCCGCGCCGTGATGATCCGGGGCCGTATCACCCGCATCAACGGCGTCCCGGTGGCGCGCGCCCATGTCGCCGAAGACGCGTCCTGGGCGGTCAAAGGCGATCGTGGCCTGTCGGTTGCGGCGCAGCCGCCGGCCGACGCCAACATCACGGCGGGCGACTGGTGGCCGGCCGATTATGACGGACCGCCATTGCTCTCGCTCGACGCCAACATCGCGCGCGGATTTGCGGTGGGTGTCGGCGACAGCATCACCGTCGACGTGCTGGGGCGCGAAATCACCGCCCGCATCGCCTCGCTGCGCCGCATCGACTGGGCCAGCCTGGGCATGAATTTCACCTTCGTGCTGTCGCCCAATGCGCTGGCTGGAGCGCCCACCAGCGAGATCGCCACCGTGCATGCGCCGCCCGACAAAATGGCGGCGGTCGAGCGCGCCGTCAGCGATGGCTTGCCCAGCCTGTCGGTCATCCGCATCGCCGATGCGCTGGCCCAACTCAAGCGGGTGGTGGACGGCATCGGTCTGGCGATCCGCGCCGCCGCCGGGGTGGCACTGTTGGCCGGAGCCCTGGTGCTGGCGGCGGCGATCGCCGCCGGACAGAGGCAGCGCATCAGCGAGGCGGTGCTGCTCAAGGTATTGGGTGCCGCCCACAGCGATCTGCTGCGCGCCGTGCTGTGGGAGTTCCTGTTTCTCGGCGCGGCGGCCGCCCTGGCGGCCGCGCTGGTTGGCAGCCTGATCGCCTGGGCAGTGCTGACCCAGGTGCTGAAGCTCGACGCGGTATGGCTGCCGCTGCCCGCCCTGCTGACCCTGGCGGCGGGGGTGACCGCGGTGTCGGTGGCCGGACTGGCCGGCACCTACCGCGCGTTGCAGGCCCGCCCGGCGCCCTATTTGCGCGGCGAATAATCGGTTGCATACCGCAGCACTTGAATATGTTAAGCTTGATCCAATATCTTCACGGACAGTTTTAACCTCTTTGCATGAGGATCGTCATGGCTTGGGATACTGAACGCACCGCCTGGGTTGGCGGCCAGACGGCGGCGGCCGAGATCGATGTCGGCCTTCGCGCTTATATGCTGCGTGTTTACAACTATATGGCCTCGGGCGTCGCCCTGACCGGACTGATTGCCGCTTTGGTTGCCAACAGTCCGGCGGTAACCGCGCTGTTCTTCCAGGTGGGCGTCAATGGCCGCCTCGGCATGACCGGTCTAGGCTGGATCGCCACTTTGTCGCCTCTCGCCATCGTGCTGGCCTTTTCCTTCGGCATCGCCCGCATGCAGGCGGCGACTGCGCAGGGGCTCTATTGGCTCTATGCCGGGCTGATGGGCATTTCGATGGCGTCGATCTTTTTCGTCTATACCGGCACCAGCATCACCCGGGTATTCTTCATCAGCGCCGCCTCTTTCGCCGGTCTCAGCCTCTATGGCTACACCACCAAGCGCAATTTGTCGGCGTTCGCCAGTTTCCTGATCATGGGGCTGATCGGCGTCGTGGTGGCGTCTCTGGTCAATATGTTCCTGATGAGCTCGATGCTGCAATTCGTGATTTCGGTGGTGGGTGTGCTGGTGTTCGCCGGTCTCACGGCCTACGACACCCAGAAAATCCGCGACATGTACTGGGTCGGCGACGCCTCCGAGGTGGCCAGCAAGAAGGCGGTGATGGGGGCGTTTACCCTCTATCTCGACTTCATCAATCTGTTCATCATGCTGCTGCGCCTGTTCGGCGACCGCCGCGACTAGAATTTGGTCGTGGCCTGACGTGCAAAGGGGCGGCATCAGTCGCCCTTTTTCATTCTTCGCGCAGCACTTGCATCGCCTGATTGAGCTGGCTCATGCGGGAATGGCTGCCGAGATCGCTGTCCGGGTGGTGAATGGTCGCCAGCAGCCGGAATTTGGCGCGCATTACCCGCAAATCGGGTTTGGCGCCGGGTGGGAAACCCAGCACATGCAGCGCGTCGTTGCGGGTGCGGATGCCGTCCGGCAGCGGATCGAAAGACAGAGCGCCGATCACGGTGCGCAATCGTTCGATGAGGTCGAGCACCTCCCGCTCATCGATCTGCGGCGCCGGCGGCGCGGCGGCAATGGCATCGGCTTCGATCAGACTGACGCGCAGCCGCTGGTCGGCCAGCGCCAGGGCCACGCCGAGGGCGCGCCGGATGGCAGGCACGGTGTGACCAGGCGGCAAGCGCACTTGCAGGCGCGGCTTGCGTCGCCAGGGACGCCCCTTGGCGGGGCCGGATTTCAGCAACACCGTCTCACGGTCCAGCGCGGCCGGTTCGCCGGGATCGGGAAACCCGTCGATCAAATCGGCGGGCAGCATCAGCAGCACCGAGCGGGCGAGGTCGCCGGCATTGACCTGGCGTGATGCCGCCAGTGCCTCGACCGCCTGGCGAAAGGGTGTGGCGCACGGCACGGTGTAGGAATGTTTGAGAGACGCCGCCATTTCCGCCCGCTGCCTGCCCGAAGGGGAGATGCGCCACGCCGCAGCGCGCCACCTGCGATAGCAGGGTTTTCCGCAGTTTGCCAAGTGTTTGCCCAGACTGTCGGGTAAATTATTGAAATCGGTATGATTCCGATTGAACCTGGACCGGCTGGCGTGGCATTTCCCGGTTGACAGCGAGGCGCCCGCTTCGCCTAATCTAGGCAACCGCACGGGTTGGGGATCGCAGACTTGGGCAAGGCGTCTCTGCGCCGAGGACAACGAATTCCCGCAGGACTGAGGCATCGAGCCTTCGCCTGTCTCGCCCTGCTGTTGGTCAATATTCTGCTGTCGCCGCTGCTGGGCGCGCGGCCGATGACCTTGTCGGGCGAAAAAGGTCTGGTCATCTGCACCAGCCAGGGCCGCGTGCAGCTGGGCGAAGACGATCTTCCCGGCGGCACCCCACCGGCGCGCGACGATCATCTGTGCGGCTATTGCCTGCCGCTGGCGTCGCCCTCATTCCTGACCGCCCCGATTCCCGCGGTCGCGCCACCCGACAGGGCCCGGCGTCTCTCTTTCCAAGCCGACGCCGATCCCGCTTTGGCGCCTGCCGCGCACACCGGCGGATCGGCGCGCGGTCCCCCTGCCTTGGTCTGAGCCGGCCTGCCGCCTGATCCGGTGTTTGGACCGGATCGCTTTGCACTGCAAGACCCAAGGACCATCCCGATGAATTACCCTGCCCTCCACTCGGCGCGTCCGCGCGCCGGCAACACGGCTGTGCTGGCGCTGGCCAGCCTTTTGTCGCTGTCTCCGACCGCTCTATGGGCATGCGCCTGCGGCTGCGGTATTTTCGATGTCGGTGCCGGCACGCTGATGCCGACCGACGCGCAATCCGGCATTTCGGCCTGGTTCCGCTATGCCACGATGGACCAGAATCAGAACTGGGAAGGAAGCTCCAAGGCTTCGGCCGCCGACAATGCCGACAAGAAGATCAGCACAAGTTTCTATACCGTCGGCGCGCAATACAGCATCACGCCCAGCTGGATGGTGATGGCCGAGCAGCCGGTCTATTCCCGCTCGCTGACCACCACCGACGACGGCACCGTCGCCGGACCGGCCGGCAGCCTCTATACCGGCCACATCACCGATCTCGGTGATCTGCAGGTCAGCGCGCTCTATACCGGGTTCACTGAAGACAATTCAACCGGGATTTCCTTCGGCTTCAAATTGCCGACCGGTAACTACACCGGCCCCACCGGACCGTTGGGCGGCAGCGAATTCGACCGCGACACTCTGCCCGGCACCGGCAGCACCGATGTGATGTTCGGCGGCTACCATGTCGGGGCGCTGAACGAGACCGGCAGTTTGGTCTATTTCATCCAGGCCCGTTATCAGGTTGCCTTCCTCGATCGCGACTTCTATCGTCCCGGCAACGAATTCGATGCCGCTTTGGGCGTGACCTACGATTTCGGCGAACATGGCCCGCTCGGCAAAATCGCGCCGCTCGTGCAACTGATTGGCAGCGATCGCGCCCGCGACAGCGGCGCCAACGCCGCTCCGCTCAATTCAGGCTATCAGCGCCTGCTGGTGGCACCCGGTCTCGAACTGCGGTTCAGCCAGCTGCGGCTCTATGCCGACATCGAATTGCCCATTTACCAATATGCCCATGCCGCATCGAGCCCGGCGGTCGATGGCACGGCGGGTCAGCTGGTGGCTTCAAAATTGTTCAAAATGCAGGTGGCGTACGATTTTTGAGCGGTCGCCTCAAATGCCAACCTGCATCAGCTGCAGGAAATATTCCGGCGGCAGGGTCTCGGACTTCTTGCCGAAATTGCTGTGGCGGGCGCGTTCCAAAGAGATGACGTCGGCGATCTTGTCGGTGACACGGGCCAGCGCTTCGGTGCTGCTGATCTGGCCCTTGTCGACCAGTTCGGCGGCGCGCAGCCGTTCCGAGGACAGCGTGGCCACCAGGTCGGGATAAGGACAATCGACATCCGCCATCGCCGATTGGAAGGCGGCATTGACGCAGAGCGCGCTGTCGACTCGGGTCGGACCATGCCTGGCGCCGCAGCTCTTGAATTCCTCGGTCATCTGTTCCAAGCGCGCCTTGACCATTTCGTTTCGTTCGGTCTCCGCATCCAGCCCGAGCAGGCTGCACCCCGACAGCAGCGGCACAACGACGGCAAGTGCGGTCAAGACGGACTTTTGCATTGTGGTTCCTTTCCCGACCTGCGCGCGCCCGCCGGCGCGCGCAGCGCTTCTGGTGACTGATGGGCTGCCTATTTAGGCGGAACCGCCAACAAGTCAAGAATTAACAAAGGCACGCTCGGCAAGATAGTCGTGCACCCCCCTCTCCGTAACCGAGCGTGAGATCGGCGACGAAATGGCTGGCGGACAGCAGCTCGCGCACCGCAAGCATGGCAATGTCGACGATGACATGGCGGAAAAATTGCAAATCGCCGGGTGCCGTCCAGGCTTCTTTTGCCGTGATTTCCTGCCGATGACAGCGCACCAATTCATAAGCGGTGCGGCCCGCGGACGCAGTTGAATCGTCTGGGCAAATCCGACTATTTTTGGCGAACAAGCGGTCGCGCCAGACGACCGCGACAGGGAGGACGCCAATGCCAATCAATACCGCCACCGGACCGCTCGAGCCGAGCGCGCTCGGCAAGACGCTGATGCACGAACATCTGCTGATCGGCATGTCCGGATGGGACAGCGATACTGTCTGCGCCGGCTCGTCCTTCCACGACAATGTCGCGCTGTGCTGCGACAAAGTGGCCGAGCTCAAGGACGCCGGATTTTCGTCGCTGCTGGACCCCTGTCCCAACGATCTGGGGCGCGATGTCCGTTTGATGGCCGAAGTGGCCAGCCGCAGCGGGTTCAATATCGTCTTCGCCACCGGTCTCTATCACGCCCAGTACGGTGCGCCCTATTGGCGACTCAATTTCGAGTTCGACCCCGACGCTGAACAGAAACTGACCGATCTGTTCGTCACTGAACTGACCGAAGGCGTGTCCGGCACCGGCATCAAGGCCGGAGTCATCAAGATTGCCACCGCCGCCGAATTCACCCCATTCGAGAAGATGGTGTTTCGCGCCGCCGCCAAGGCGTCGCTCGTCACCGGCGCGCCGATCACCACCCACACCGACGCGGTGTTGGGCGATGTTCAGCTCGACATGCTGCGCGCCCTGGGCGTGCCATCGCACAAGATCATCATTGGTCATAGCTGCGGCTCCAAGGACGGGCACTACCATCGGCGCATCATCGATGGCGGCGCCTATATCGGCTTCGATCGGTTCGGGCTCGAGATGATCTGTCCGGATCAGCAGCGCGTCGAATCGCTGCTGCGCCTGGTGCGACAAGGCAGCATGGCACAAATCATCATCAGCCATGACAGCGTCTGGTGCCAGCGCGGCAAAGCGGTTCCCGACGCCTTTCTGGCGCCGATGGTCGCGGCCGGACAGGCGATGCGCTTTACTCGAATCATCGCGCCGATGCTGAAGCAGGCCGGCATCGCCCAGACCGACATCGATTTCATGTTGACCGAGAACCCGCGGCGCTATTTCGCGGGAGAACCGCTGCCTGCCGCATAGCCACCCATTGCAGTCCGGCAAGGATGACGGCCAGCTGCAATCGACTTGGTCGCCATGATGACACCGTCATTGCTTGACCGGACGTCGAGAGAATCTGCCCAGTATGGCGACTCTAACGTCGAGTCTCATTTCCCGTCGGCGGTCGTCGGCTTGGCGCGACCATTGCCGCTATTCTTTCCGCCGCCGCTTTGCTTGTTGACCACAGCCCAGGCGCGGCCCGCGGCTTCGTCCGGGCTGACACCGCGTTCCTCGTAGCTCGCCTCGATGTGGTGGGCTTGACGCTTCCGCTTATCGGTGTAACTCGATTTATCGCCGCGCGGCATAGCACCATACTCCAGCTGGAAAATCAGGGGACGATTAAGTGTCGCGGAACCAGGCTCAGCTCAGCATCACACTGAGGCAGCCTTGGGCCGCAAAAGCATGACAACTGCCGGGTTGTCGGCCTATTGGGCGGCCTCCGTGCGGTCCGACGCCGTCCAGCCGCCGCCTAACACCTTGTAGAGGGTTACCAGATTGGTCAGTTGCGCCTGCCTGATGGTTACCAAGGTCTGCTGGGTGGCATAGAGCGTTCGCTGAGAATCGAGCGCGGTCAGAAAATTGTCGATGCCGGCATGAAATCGCATCATCGCCAGCCGATAGCTGTCGGCTGCCGCATCGGCCAGCGCCTGCTCCGATTGCAGCTGTTGGCCATAGGTGCCGCGCGCCGCCAATCCATCCGATACCTCACGGAAAGCGGTCTGGATCGCCTGGTCATAGCGGGCCAGGGCCTGCTCGCGGGTAAGCCGGGCGGCGTCCAAATTCCCCTGATTGCGGCCCCAGGTGAATATCGGAATATTAATTTGTGGCGAAAACAGCCAGGTGGTGGCGCTGCCGGTGAACAAGTGATTGAGGGAATTGCTGGCCACGCCGTCGGATGCGGTCAAGCTGATGCTGGGGAAGAACGCTGCCCGCGCCGCGCCGATATCGGCATTGGCACTCAGCAAATTATGTTCGGCCGCCAGGATGTCGGGCCGTCGCGTCAGCAGGCTGGACGGCAGCCCGGCCGGTAAATTGGCAAGCAGGCGCTGGTCGTCGATAGCACTGCCCGACGGCAGATCGGCCGGGATCGCCGTACCCAACAGCAGCGTCAGGGCATTCTCGTCCTGCGCCAACTGGCGGGTATATTGGGCACAATTGGCGTTGGCGCTGTCGACCAGCTGCTCGACCTGGCGCAGGGTCAACAAGGTGGTGACGCCGCCGTCCAGCATCAATGATGTCAGGCGATAGCTGTCGCTCTGACTGGCCAGAGTCTCCTGGCTCAGCCGCAGCAGTTCCCGATCGGCCAGCGTCGCCAGATAACGGCTGGCGACTTCCGCCACCAACGAGATCTGGGTGCTGCGGCGCTGTTCCATCTGCGCGAGAGTGGTCTCGTAGGCAGCGCGCGACAGGCTTTGCAGCCGGCCGAACAAATCAAGTTCATAGGCGGTGAACCCGACGCCGACACTGGTATAGCGATAGATATGGTGGCTGGCCGCGCCGCCGGTCAGGCTCTGGGTGCTGCCAGTGACGGTGCCGGCGCTGACCGGCGGCGCAGCGCTTGGCGTCGGCACCGCGGTGCTGGCAGGAAGTCCCTCATAAGCGCCTGACGCCGTGGCAGCGATACTCGGGAACAGGTCGGCCCGCTGCACCCGGTACTGCGCCTGGGCGATGCCGATATTGAGCGCCGCAATTCGGAGGTCGCGATTATTGGCGATCGCCAGCGCGATGAGCGCCTGCAAGCGTTGATCGGTGAAAAAGTCGCGCCAGTCGATCGCGTCGACGGTAACCGGCGGGTCGGAATTCCGGCCTTCGCCGATACCGTCCTGCCGATAGGCCGGACCGGTGGGATAATCGGCGGCGATCGGCGCACCCCTGCGCCCATCATCGGGATCAAGCGAGCAGGCGGTCAGCGCCGACGCCACCAGCGCCAAGGCAACGCGAATCATGGGGCAGGCTTCCGGGCGGACGGCGCTTTGGTCTTGCGGTGCGGGCTGGCCGGCACCGCCGCCAATGCCGGCCGGGCGGTCACCCGGAACAGACCGAGCACCGAGACAAAAAACACCGGTACGAAAAAGATCGTCAGCAGGGTTGCACTCAACATGCCGCCGACTACCGCCGTGCCGATGGCATTCTGCCCGCCCGAGCCGGCACCGGACGAGATCGCCAGCGGAAATACGCCGAGAACAAAGGCCAGCGAGGTCATCAGGATGGGACGAAGGCGTTCCTCGGCTGCCAGCAAGGCCGCGGCGGCAAGGTCCTTGCCCTGGTTGAAGGCTTCATCGGCAAACGCCACAATCAATATCGCATTCTTGGCCGACAGGCCGATGGTGGTCAGCATGCCGACCTGGAAATAGACATTGTTGTCCAGACCGCGCAGCAAAGTACCCGCCACCACACCCAGCACACCCAAGGGCACCACCAGCAGCACGGCGAACGGGATGGCCCAACTCTCATAGAGAGCGGCCAGGCTGAGGAACACCACGGCAATCGACAAGGCATAGAGAGTGATCGTCTGCGAACCGGCCTGTTGTTCCTCGTAGGACAGACCGGTCCACTCATGGTCGAAGCCGTCCGGCAGTTTGGCGGCTTCTCTTTCCATGGCGGTCATGGCTGTGCCGGTGCTCTGGCCCGGCGCCGGGATCCCAAGAATCTCGATCGACGGCACACCGTTGAAGCGTTCGAGAACCGGCGATCCGCTGGCCCAAACCCCGGTGGCGAATGTCGAAAAAGGTGCCATGCCGCCGTCGGCGTTGCGCACGAACCAGCGGGCGAGATCGTCCGGCTGCATGCGCGACTCGATGTCGCCCTGCACATACACATGCTTGACCCGCCCGCGATCGATGAAATCATTGATGAAATTCGATCCAAAGGCGGTTCCCAGCGTGTTGTTGAGGTCGGCCAGCGTCAGTCCCAGGGCGCTGGCTTTCTCGCGATCGATGACCAGTTTGTATTGCGGCTCGTCGTCGGCGCCGTTGGGCCGTACCTGCTTCAAAAGCGGATTGCTTGCCGCCAAGCCGAGCAGATGATTGCGGGCCTCCATCAGTGCCGCATGGCCCTTGTTGCCGGGGTCGACCAGTTCGAAGTCGAATCCGCTGGCATTGCCGAGTTCGATCACCGCCGGCGGAGCGAAAGCGACGATCTGCGCCTTCGGATTGCCGGCAAAATGCACTGACGCTCGGGTAGCGATGCTCTGAACCCGGTTCTTGGCGCCGGACCGCTTGCTCCAATCGCTGAGCCGAACGATCGCCAGGCCCGAGTTCTGGCCTTGGCTGCCAAAACTGAAGCCGGTAACCTCGAGAACACCCTCGACATTGCCTGCCTCCGTGCTGTGGAAATAGTCATAGACCTCGTCGAGCGCGCCCTGGGTGATGCCGCTGGTGGCGCCCGGCGACGCGGTGACC
>Ga0302319_10004366_pt1 | contig 29076 bp, 22 predicted proteins | sample Bog_T0_2_FD_203319 | JGI IMG/M metagenome (GOLD analysis project Ga0302319, IMG submission 203319) | Peat permafrost microbial communities from Stordalen Mire near Abisko, Sweden - Bog_T0_2 | ecosystem: Environmental > Terrestrial > Soil > Wetlands > Peat | place: Sweden: Abisko, Stordalen Mire... | reverse complement strand
CGTTCAAGGACATCATTCGATTCTGGCTGGAGCGCGGGGTGGGAGGATTTCGTTTCGACGCGATTAACACGCTGTACGAGGATCCAAACCTGGCGGATGAGGGAGTGGTCAAGGACAAGGACGGCAATCCGATCATCAATGCCTTCGGCGACCCGACTCTGGACGACTCCAAGACCAGCAACCTGCCGGGATTGCACCCTGTGGTGCATGAAATGCGGGCCACGATGGATACGTTCAATGCGAGCAGGTTTCCTGGAACGCGGGTGCTGATTGGCGAAACCTACATGCCTAACATTGCGGAACTGGCAAAGATGTATGGGTCTCCAGAAGCGCCGGAGTTTCATCTGCCCATGGATACGCAGGTGGGCTTCATCAACAAGCTGGACGTGGCCGCATTCCGCAGCAAGCTGACCGATGTGGAAACCGAGATCGGCGACAATATTCCGCTGCTGCTGTTCGACAACCACGACAACCCGCGCATCGATGCGCGCTACGGCGACGGCGTGCATGACACGGATATCGACAGGGTGATCTCGACGATTCTGTTTGCGAGCCGAGGGACGGCACTGTTCTATTACGGCGACGAGATTGGGATGAAGACCACGCCGCCCACGCGCAAAGAAGATGTGAAGGACCCGATCGGCATCACGGGATGGCCGAAGGAAAAAGGGCGCGACGGCGAACGGACGCCGATGCAGTGGAACGATGGCAGGAACGCAGGCTTTACGACAGGAACGCCGTGGCTGCCGGTTCCTCCGAACGCCGCGACTGTCAACGTGAAGGCGGAGAAAGCTGATCCGGCGTCGCTGCTGACGTGGTACCAGAGCCTGATTCGGCTGAAGAAGGCGAATGCGGCGTTTGCGGAAGGACGGATGGAGCCGTTGGATACAGCGAACACGAAGGTGCTGAGCTGGGCGAGGATGACGGACGGCGCAGCGCCGGTTGTGGTGTCAGTGAACTTTACGGCAGAGCCGCAAACGGTGAGCCTGAGCCTTCAGGGGGTGGGCGGAAAGCTGAAGACGCTGCTGAAGACGCCGGGGACGGCAGATCCGATGTCGCTGGGGGCGATTGAATTGGGGCCGTATGGGGTTTATATCGGCGAAGTGCGGTAGGGGTGAATGCGTAGTTGCGGACTCAGGTGTTTGATCGCGTAAATTCGCTTGTTGAGGATCGTGCTTTCCCATGTCCCAAAAACGGGACATGGGGCACCCGCCATAGTACATAATCCTGCGGTCAGAGACCAAACGTCACCGAGCAGACGAAGAGGGGCGAGTTGACACACTCGGATTTCGAGCGGCACGACAGGCATTCAAGGCGCCGCTGGCGAATCGCATGGTTGCTCGGTATCGGCGTGCTGGTGAACTATTTCGACCGGGTGAACCTGTCTGTTTCGCAAGCGTCACTCTATGCGACGTTTGGAATTTCAAGCATCACTTTTGGTTATCTATCCGGCGCTTATAACTGGACGTACATGCTGTGCCAGTTGCCGATTGGCGTGGTGCTGGACAGGTTTGGCGTGCGGCGGGTTGGACGGGTCAGCACATTCCTCTGGAGCATCGCATCTTTCGGCGCGGCGGGCACACCGACTTTGGGCGGATTGTTTGCAGCGAGGTTTGTTCTGGGAGTGGGAGAAGCGCCTTCCTTTCCCGCCAACGCAAAGGCGATCGGCAACTGGTTTCCGGCAAAAGAACGGGGGCTGCCGACGGCGATGTTCGATGCGGCGGCAAAGTTTGCTCCGGCTGTCGGAGTACCGATCATCGGCCTGGTTCTGCTGGCAGTGGGATGGCGCTGGAGCTTTGCGGCAACGGGACTGCTCAGCTTTCTTTATTTTTTACTGTTCTGGCGAATCTATCGCGATCCGGAAGAAGACGCGGAGTTAGGCGAGGCGGAGCGCCAGTACATTACGGAAGGTACTGCAGGGCTGCGCGCACACGGGGAAGCGCCGGCAGAGGCTGTGTCGCTCGGCTATCTTCTGAAACAACCCAAGGTGATTGGACTGGCTGTGGGCATGGGTTCGTATAACTATGTCTTCTATCTGCTGCTGAACTGGCTGCCGAGTTATCTTTCCTTTGCGCTGCACATCGATCTACTTCACTCGATTCTTTACACCAGTGTGCCGTGGCTTTTTGCGACGCTGACGGACATTGTGGTGGGTGGCTGGCTGGTGGATTTTCTGATCGGGCGGGGCCTGGATGCAAGCCGGGTGCGCAAGACGATTCTGGTTTGCGGTACTTCGTGCGGGCTTGGCATTCTTGGAGCGGCGCACGCGCACAGCGCGGCGCAAGCATTGATCTGGATCAGCATTTCGATTGGCGGGCTCTCCGCGGCTTCTCCGGTGGGCTGGTCGATTCCCTCTCTGATTGCGAGCGGCAAGAATGTGGGGAAGGTGGGCGGGATTGTGAATTTTTCAAACCAGCTTTCGGGGATTGCGGCGCCCATTGTGACGGGGTACTTGTTTGCGGCGCGGCACTCTTTTGCGTGGGCCTTCAGTGTGCCTGCGGTCTACCTGGCGATTGGAATCACGGCTTACATTGTGCTGCTGGGGAGGATTGAACTGGCGGACGGAAGCGGGAGGGTGGCCGGTGTTCTATCCTGAGGGGCGAGCGGTGCATGCCGCTTAGAATGAGGTTGAAGTTTGTGGGGGATTCAGCGCGGCAGCGCGCGCGTTGTTTCGACGGAACTGTTTCATCCATGGTCCATCCGCTTTTTGAGCGAATCCCTCCGGGGCTGAAGCCCTCTTTTTCTAAGGCGTTTCTTCGGCACGACTGAAGTCATGCCCTGTTACAAAGCGAGTGCCCGGCTGGACAACAAAACTGGTCTATGACAGAAAGCCGGATTATGGCGCATGGCCGGTTGATGAAATGAGTTGCAGTGAGACTGGAGATCAGATGAAGGCGTTGGTACTTTCCGCATACAAGCAGCTGGACCTTGTGAACATGCCGGAGCCGCAGCCAGGCGAGGACGAGTTGCTGATTCGCATACGGGCCTGCGGGATATGCGGCAGCGACGTGCACGGATACGACGGAAGCACGGGCAGGCGGCTTCCTCCGGTGGTGATGGGGCACGAGGCGGCGGGCGTGGTGGAGGCGGTGGGCAGCGCCGTAGAGAACTTCAAGATCGGCGATCGCGTGACGTTCGACTCGACTGTCTATTGCGGGAAGTGCTTCTACTGCCAGCGCGGGCAGATCAACCTGTGCGATAACCGCGAGGTGATTGGGGTTTCGACACCGACCTTCCGGCGCATGGGGGCGTTTGCAGAGTATGTTGCCGTGCCGGCGCGGATTGCTTACGCGCTGCCGGACGAGATGCCGTTTGCGCATGCGGCGCTGATTGAGGCGGTCTCCGTTGCGGTGCATGGCGTGGGGCTTACGCCGATTGTGCTGGAAGATACGGTGGTGGTGGTGGGCGCGGGAATGATTGGCCTGCTTACTTTGCAGGCGGCGCGCCTGGCGGGCGCCGGCAAGGTGATTGTGCTGGATGTGGATGACACGCGGCTCGAACTGGCTAGGAAGCTGGGCGCGACAGAGACATTCAACTCAAGAAGCGCCGATGTTGTGGATCGAATCAAGGAGCAGACCAACGGGCGCGGGGCAGACGCAGCACTGGAGTGCGCGGGCAGTACGATTCCCGTTAAGCTGGCCCTGGAGAGCGTGAGAAAAGGCGGCACGGTGACGCTGATTGGCAATGTTGCGCCAACGATTGAGCTGGGGCTGCAATCGGCGGTGACGCGGCAGATCCGGCTGCAGGGATCGTGCGCGTCGTCGGGCGAGTATCCGGCGTGCATCTCGATGATCTCGCGGGGCGCGATTCGCGTGGACCCGGTGCTTTCCGCAGTGGCGCCGCTTGAGGATGGAGCTTCGTGGTTTCATCGTTTATACGAGCGCGAGCCTGGACTTTTGAAGGTTGTTTTAGAGCCGTGAGTTAGTAACACCGAGGAAATAATCAATGACTGATGCTTTGTTTGACTTATCTGGCAAGGTTGCTCTTGTTACGGGAACCAGCCGGGGTTTGGGACAGTATTTTGCGCGGGCACTGGCACGCGCCGGGGCCGATGTTGCGATTACGAGCAGAGACAAAGCGACGCTGGCGGAGTTTGCGAGCGAGATTGAAGCGCTGGGACGGAAGGTGTTTTGCACGTCGCTGGATGTGCGCGATTACGCGAGCATTCAGCAAGGGGTTGCGGAGATCGAAGGGCACTTCGGCAAGATCGATATCCTGGTAAACAATGCGGGGTGCAACATTCGCAAGCCTGCGCTGGACGTGACGTGGGATGACTGGAATACGATTCTGGACACGAACCTGCGCGGATCGTTCTTTGTGGCGCAGGCGGTTGCACGGGGCATGAAAGAGCGCGGCTATGGACGGATTATCAATATTGGTTCGGTGACGAGCGTGCAGGGGTATGCGGGACTGGGGCCGTATGGTGCGAGTCGCGGCGGCATACGGCAACTTACGATGAGTCTCGCCGATGACTGGGGCAGCGCGGGGATTACGGTGAACTGTCTTGCGCCGGGCTGGTTCAAGACGCAGCAGAATCGAGTGCTGTATGAAAATGCTGCGTGGGTTGAATATATCTGCGACCGGATTCCGATGAAGCGGCCGGGGCGACCGGACGATCTGGATGGAGCGGTTGTGTTTCTGGCTTCGGAATCGAGCCGCTATATTACGGGACAAACACTGCTGGTGGATGGGGGCATATCGACCGGAGCTACCAAGGCAACGGTATAGAACGCGCGGATCGCGACGCAAACACTCGCGAGTTTCCAGAGTGCTGAAGATGGAGTGGCGCGTACGGCCTGGGCCGGTTTGCCCGAGGGCGGGCAGGCGTGTTTGACTGGTGGCCGAAGGTGGACCCGAAAAGATGGCTTACATTCTTGCATTGGACCAGGGGACGACGAGTTCCCGCGCGATTCTGTTTGACGAGGGAGGCGCGATTGCCGCGGTGGCGCAGCATGAGTTTGAGCAGTTTTACCCTGGGGCGGGATGGGTGGAGCACGACCCGACGGAGATTTTGACGAGCCAGATTTCGTGCGCGGTGGAAGCGCTGGGGAAGGTTGGAGCGCGGCCGCGGGATATAGCGGCGATTGGGATTACGAACCAGCGCGAGACGGTGATTGTGTGGGAGCGAGCGACGGGCAAGCCGATTCATCCGGCGATTGTGTGGCAGGACAGACGGACGGCTGGGCGATGCGCGGAGCTGGAGGCGGGCGGAGTTGGCGAGACGGTATCCGCCAAGACCGGGCTGGTGCTGGATCCTTATTTTTCGGCGACCAAGGTGGGATGGATTCTGGACCACGTGGAGGGTGCACGGGCGCGGGCGGAGCGGGGCGACCTGGCCTTTGGGACGGTGGATAGCTGGCTGATCTGGCACCTGACGAGCGGGACACGGCACGTGACGGATGTAACGAATGCCTCGCGCACGCTGCTGTTCAACATTGTGAAGGGCAAGTGGGACGAGGAGCTGCTGAGGATCTTCGGGATTCCGGCGAGCCTGCTGCCGGAGGTGGTGTGGTCAAGCGAGCCGGTGGGTGATTGGGCGGCGCGGTGATTGCGGGGATTGCCGGGGATCAGCAGGCGGCGCTGTTTGGGCAGTTGTGCTGGGGCGCGGGCGAGGCCAAGAACACGTACGGGACGGGATGCTTTCTGCTGCAGAACGTGGGAGGCGAGTTTGTGCGGTCGAAGCACAGGCTGATTACTACGGTGGCGGCGAGCGCGGAGCATCGGCTGGAGTACGCGCTGGAGGGGAGCATTTTTATCGGCGGGGCGGTGGTGCAGTGGCTGCGGGATAACTTGCGGCTGATTGGGGCGTCGAGCGATGTGGAGGCGCTGGCGGCAAGCGTACCGGACGCGGGTGGGGTGGTGTTTGTGCCGGCGTTTGTGGGGCTGGGCGCGCCGCACTGGGATGCGCACGCGGGCGGATTGCTGATTGGACTGCGCAGAGACACCAAGCCGGGACATATTGCACGGGCGGCTCTGGAGAGCATTGCGTTCCAGGTGGCGGACGTGCTGAAGGCCGTGGAGAGCGAGACGACGGCGCTGGCGGCACTGCGCGTGGACGGAGGGGCTTCAGTGAACAATCTGCTGATGCAGTTCCAGGCCGATGTGCTGGGCGTGCCAGTGGTTCGGCCGCAGGTGACGGAGACGACGGCGCTGGGGGCGGCGTACCTGGCGGGGCTGGCCACGGGATTCTGGGCGGGACCGGCGGAGTTGCGGGCGAAGCGCGAGGGCGATGTGCGGTTTGAGCCAGTGATGGATTCCAGCGAGCGCGCGGAGCGGTTGGGACGTTGGAGCCGGGCGGTGGAGCGGGCTAAGAACTGGACGGAATGAGAAGCAGCTTTTAGCCGCCAGCTTCCCAGCTTCTAGCTAAAAACTTGAACGCGTACGGAAATGGGAGAGAGTGATGCGCAGGGACGAGATGGTGCGCAGGATCAGGGAGCGGGCCAGGGAAAACGACCCGTGGGATTTGGCGGTGATTGGGGGCGGGGCAACCGGAATGGGTGTGGCTGTGGATGCGGCTTCGCGCGGGCTGAGCGTGGTGCTGGTGGAGGCGCATGACTTTGGCAAGGGAACGAGCAGCCGCAGTACGAAGCTTGTGCATGGCGGGGTCCGGTACCTGGAGCAGGGGAATATTCCGCTGGTGATGAGTGCGCTGAAGGAGCGGGGGCTGATGCGTCAGAATGCGCCGCACCTGGTGCACGATTTGGCGTTCGTGGTGCCGAACTACTCGTGGTGGGAGGCGCCGTTTTACGGGATCGGGCTGAAGCTGTATGACCTGCTGGCGGGCAAGTACGGGTTTGGGGCGTCGAAGCTGCTGAGCAAGGAGGAGACGCTGGAGCGGCTGCCGGCGCTGGAGCCGGAGGGGCTGGTGGGCGGGGTGGTCTATTACGATGGGCAGTTTGACGATTCGCGGCTGCTGATTCATTTGGCGATGACGGCGGCGGATCATGGAGCGACGGTTGTGAATTACTGTCCGGCGACGGGGCTGCTGCGGGATGCGGACGGGTATGTGAATGGAGTTGCGGCGCTGGATGCGGAGACGGGTGAGGAGCTGACGATTGCGGCGCGGATGGTGGTGAATGCGACGGGCGTGTTCACGGACTCGGTGCGGCGGATGGCGGAGCCGGAGGCCGAACCGCTGATGGTGACGAGCCAGGGGATTCACCTGGTGTTTGATCGCTCGTTTTTGAAGGGAGACACGGCGCTGATGGTGCCGCGGACGAGCGATGGTCGGGTGCTGTTTGTGATTCCGTGGCATGGACACGCGGTGGCGGGGACGACGGATACACCTGTGGATGCGCCGAGCCTGGAGCCGCGTCCGCTGGAGGAGGAGATTGAGTTTGTGCTGGAGACGGCGGGGCGCTATTTGACGCGGCCGCCGACGCGGGCGGATGTGCTGGCGGTGTACGTGGGGCTGCGGCCGCTGGTGAAGGGCGAGGGGAAGACTTCGGCGCTATCGCGGGACCATGTGATTCAAGTGGATACGTCGGGGTTGCTGACGATTACCGGCGGGAAGTGGACTACCTATCGGCACATGGCCGAGGACTGCGTGGACCACGCGATTACGCTGGGGCGGCTGAAGGACGTGGAGTGCCGGACGAAGAACCTGAAGATTCATGGGTATGTGGAGGGCTCGGAATCGCTGGGGAGCCTGGAGGTTTACGGGGCCGACGCGGAGACGATTCAGGAACTGGCGCGAGACAAGAGGCTGGCAGTCCAACTGCATCCGGAGTTGCCGTATATTGCCGCCGAGGTGGTGTGGGCGGCGCGGGCGGAGATGGCGCGGACGGTGGAGGACGTGCTGGCGCGGCATACGCGGGCGCTGTTTTTGAATGCTGCAGCGGCAAAGGCGATGGCGGAGCCGGTGGCGAGGCTGCTTGCGGCGGAACTGGGGCGCGATGAGGGCTGGGTTGGGTGCCAAGTGAGGGAGTTTTGTGAATTGGCGGGGCAGTATATGGTGGTTTGAAGGTCTTCCGCGGAGTCCCACATCTCAAAGGCGAAGTGTGGGGCACCCGGCATCTGGGACAGGTCACGGGTGAAGCGGAGTGCTTTGGAGGTTACGATGGCGGGTACATGCAGTCATGTGGCGGAACACTTGAAGAAGGTGAAGGCGCGGACGAAGGGATGCGAGGAGTGCTTGAAGATTGGCGATTCGTGGGTGCATTTGCGCATGTGCCTGGAGTGCGGGCAAGTGGGTTGCTGCGACTCGTCAAAGAACCGGCATGCGCGTGCACATTTTCATGAGACGCAGCATCCGCTGATCCAGTCCGCTGAGCGTGGGGAGGATTGGAAGTGGTGCTATATCGATGAGACTTATTTATAGAGTTGGCGCCGCGACGGAGAAACAGACTTTGCGGATTCGCGAGTTAGCGAGCCGCATTGGAATGACCGCAAGATAAGCGGCGTGTGTGCTCGCAAGTTTGATAAAAGGAACCATCAATGAAAGAGAAGGTTATCTTCTGCTGGAGCGGCGGCAAGGATTCGGCGCTGGCGCTGAACCGGATTTTGCGGGATGAACGCTACGAAGTGACGACGCTGCTGACGACATGCAACGAGCATTTTCAACGCGTGTCAATGCATGGGGTAAGGCTGGAGTTACTTGAAGAGCAGGCGAGAGCTATCGGCTTGCCACTGGAGAAGGTTTTTGTCAGTGAGCGGAGTTCGAATGAGGAGTACCAGGAAAAAATGTCGGCGTGCCTGCTGGCGCACAAGGAGCGGGGCGTGACGGGCTGCGTCTTTGGCGACATATTTCTGGAAGACCTGCGGCGCTGGCGGGAGGAGAATCTTGCAGTAGTGGGAATGCACGGAATTTTTCCACTGTGGAAGATCGATTCCACTGAATTGATCCGTGAATTTATTGCGCTGGATTTCGGCTCCGTGGTGTGTTGCGTGAACGATGGCTATCTTGACGAAAGCGCTGTGGGACAGAGGATTGACGCGGAGTTTGTGAACTCGCTTGCGGAGGGGGTTGACCCGTGCGGTGAGAACGGCGAGTTTCATTCCTTTGCTTTTGCGGGACCGATTTTCAAGCGGCCGGTGCGATTCATGGTGGGCGAGAAGGTTTACCGTCCGATTGAGGTGACGCATCCCGGCGATTCCAATTCTTCGTATGTTTGCCCGCCCGGCGCGCGACCTACAAAGGGATTCTGGTTTTGCGATTTGCTGCCCATGGAAGATTGAAAGGCGCCAATGCAAGATTGGGCAGGCTGATGGTGTTGCTACGGCGAATCGTTATGGAAGATAGACTGACTGCGGAGCGAATCCAATGAACAAGCTTAGAATTGTTTCGTTTCTGCCGGCCGCTACGGAGATGGTGTATGCACTGGGCCTGGGCGAGCAACTGGTTGGAGTTACGCACGAGTGCGATTTTCCTGCGGAGGCCAGAGGGGTGCCTGTCGTGGTCCGGCCTGCGATGGCCCTGGAAACGATGAGCTTGCGCGAGATTGATGTGGCCGTAGCGGAACGGATTGGCAGCGGCGGAAGCCTGTATCAAGTGGACGACGCGCTTATGTGCCGACTGAAGCCGGACTTGCTTCTGACGCAGAATCTTTGCCAGGTGTGCGCGACGTCAGGGAACGATTTGGCTTCATTGCTGAAAATCCTGAAGCCGGCGCCAGATATTGTGTGGATGAGCCCGCACTCGCTGGAGCAGATTTTCGATAACATACGCGAGTTAGGGCAAGTTACAGGTCGATCGGATGTGGCCGAGGCACTTATAGGGGATTGCCGCGGGCGGTTGGAAAGGGTCGCCGCGCGCAGCAAACAGGCTGCGAGCCGGCCACGAGTGTTCTGCATGGAGTGGGCCGATCCGGTGTATTGCGCGGGACACTGGGTTCCGGAGATGGTGGAATTGGCGGGCGGGACAGACGAGTTGGCGCGCAAGGGAACGGATTCCGTGCGCATTGCCTGGACAGACGTATTGCGATGGGCGCCGGAGGTGATCGTCTTCTCGCCGTGCGGTTTCAATCTGGAGAAGGCACTGGAGCAGGTTGTGTATCTGGAGGCACTGCCGGGTTGGGCGGAGTTGCCGGCGGTGCGCGACGGGCGGGTGTTTGCGGTGGACGCGAACTCTTATTTTGCGCGGCCCGGGCCACGGGTGGTGGAGGGGACCGAACTCCTGGCGCACTTGATACATCCGGAGTTGTTTGACTGGCATGGGCCGGCGGATGCGTTTCAAAGGATTTCGACGGCGGAGGCGGGTGCAGCGGAGGTACGGAGGAAGAGCTGCCCGCGGTGCGGGGAGAGATTCGAGTGCAGGATGGGCGGGTGTTGGTGCGAGGAATTGCCGGTGCTGCCGCTCGAGGGAGTTCCTGAGTCGGATTGCTTGTGTCCGGTTTGTTTGGCGAAGGCGGTCGGAGTGGAGCCAAATGTTCGCCCCGATGGTTTGTAGACAGCGCTACAGGTTGAAGGACGTGGTAGCAAAGGTTTTCGCCCACTTTATGCAGGGCTGAAACCTCCATGTCCAACCGGAGACAGATGAAGCGCTGATAGCAACTCAGTTTGCACAGTGCAATAGAATGCACATAAGTTCCTGGTGATTGCGATGCGTGCTGAACGGGACGATCCTTCTATACCCGCCTGGAGCCGAGATCATCTCGACTCACCCGTCCCTCCGGAGATTGAGGCTCCCTATTTCGACGGCGAACTTCGAGCGTGGGTGCTAAGCAGGCACGCGGATATTCTGGCTGCATTTCGCGCGTCGAGCCTCGCCATTGCCAGCCCCGATCACCGGAAGGCCCAGGAGCCACCCGACGAGGAAGGCCGGTTGAAGATGCGAGCGGAGTCAGTGGAAGCGCTTACTCCCGCACAGCTCCGTGTGTGGCGTGCACAGTTGACGCCGGAGGTCCAGACTCTGGGCGGAACGTTGCCGATTGGGGAGCCGATCGACCTGATGCAGACGTACGCGCGGCCGCTTTGTCTTTTGTTGGCATCGATCGTGACGGGTATCTCGTTGCAAGACGCCGAGCGCCTGGAGGAAAATGCTCGCCGGGTATCCGTGGCTGCCGCGGAGCCATATGATGCCGCTCTCGCTGTCGGCGCGAAGTCCGCCAACGCCGAGCTCCAGGGCTGCTTTCACTCTGGCCCTCTGACCCTGCGCGATCCAGCATTCGTTGCACTCGCTCAGACCATGCCTTGCATGTTGGGTAATGCATGGTTCGCCCTGACGCAATTTCCGCAGGAGTGGGAACGGCTGCATCGGAATCCGGAATTGATGGAGCAGGCGATTGAGGAATTGCTTCGTTACGCAGGCCTGGTCCGCATTCTCGCAAGGACCGCCCAGGCGGACATGGACCTGAACGGTACTCTCATTCGCAAAGGCGAGCGGGTACTGCTGAGGATCATCGCAGGAAACCGCGACCCGGAGCGCTTCAGCAACGCGAACCAGGTGGATGTAATGCGCCGCGATGGAGGCCACTTTACGCTGGGAGCGGGCCCGCACGCATGTGTGGGAGCCAACCTGATTCGCATGGCCGCGATTGCCATCACGCATCCGCTGGTGCAACGGTGTCCCAGTGCGAATCTTGCGCGCCCCGTGTCCTGGCAAGGCGGATCGGGTTTTCGTTTTCCGGAATCTCTGTGGGTCAATCTGGGTTCGGTGACTGGTGAGCCTCAAATCGCCAACGGAGAATAAAGACGAGTGGCGATGGTAGAACATCTCGAATGCCTGGTGTCATTTCAGAGATTGGCTGCGCGGTTGGCCAGGGAAACGAAGCCCGAATATCTTTATATGAACTCTGCTTGCGACATGCCGCTCGGCTGCCTACGGTTCAGGTGAAGCGCGAAGTGGGCGACAGCCGTTTTGGCGTAGCTGACCTATCCATCGCAATCCCAGGTCTCAAAGTCGAGATCTGGGGCACTCGGCCCCGGCGTTTTCCATGGGCTCTCAGTTCAAGACAGCTCGACTTCGATCTTTTTGGAATCGGGGTCTAGCTTGAGGATTTTGAAGGTGCGGATCTGGCCTTCGGCTAACGGGTCGGGTTTGGCGGATGCGGCTGGCGCATTCCCTTTCCACCGCGCGCTCAGGAGCGACGTCAAGGACGAAAGATCGGCTTTGGCTTCGGGCTTTGTCTCCGCTTCCGGAGCGGCCTTCACGGTTGCCTTCAGGCGGCACTGCGCGCGAATTCCCTCCCCTAGCTCGACTACCCCTGTGCCAGCGCCCAGCTCGATAACGCGGCCGGAGACTTGATCTCCTGCTTTGTGCTCGGCGATGTATTCGTCGATGCTGGTGGGGATGAGCTGCTTCATGGAGAGCTTGATCTGGCGCTTTTCGACGTCGATGGCGAGGACCTGGGCTTTGACGATCTGGCCGGCGCGGAGAACGTCTTGGGGGTGGTTGATACGCTTGGCGGCGGTGATCTCGCTGACGTGGACGAGGCCCTCGATGCCGTCGACGAGCTGGACGAAGGCGCCGAAGTTCATGAGCTTGGTGACGGGGCCTTCAATCTGCGAGCCGATGGGGAATTGGTGCTGCGCGGTGGACCATGGGTCAGTGAGGGTTTGCTTGAGGCCGAGGGCGATGCGGCGCTCTTCGGGCTTGACGGAGAGGATGACGGCGTCGACGGTGTCGCCGGGCTTGAGGATGTCACTGGGGTGACGGACCTTTTTGCCCCAGGCCATCTCTGAAATATGGATGAGGCCCTCGATGCCGGGCTCGATTTCGACAAAGGCGCCGAAGTCCATGAGGCGGGTGACCTTGCCGGTGACGCGCTGGCCGGCCTGGAGACGGGCGGGCGCGGTTTCCCAGGGTTCGGGCTGGAGCTGCTTGAGGCCGAGGGAGAGCTTTCTGCTTTCCGGGTCGATTTTGAGGATTTTGACCTGGAGTTCCTGGCCGACGGTGAGCACGTCTTCAGGCTTGGTGATGCGGGCGTGGGCGATGTCGCTGACGTGGAGGAGGCCGTCGATGCCGCCGAGGTCAATGAATGCGCCGTAAGGCATGAGGGTGCGGACGGTGCCGGTGACAATGTCGCCCACGTTGATTGAGGCCTGGAGAGCGTCGCTGGTGGCCTGGGTAAGGGCGCGGGCCTGCTCCTCAAGGACGACGCGGCGATCGACGACTACGTTTTCGTCGGTGACTTCGAGCTTGGTGATGCGGCAGGTGATTTGGGTGCCGACGAGTTTCTCGAGCTCGATGGCGTCTTTGGTTCCGCTGCGGCTGGCGGGCATGAAGGCGCGGACGCCGATGTCGACCGAGAGGCCGCCCTTGATGACTTCAGTGACGGTGCCGACGACGGCGAGTTTTTCCTGGAATGCGGCTTCGAGGGCAGACCAGTCGCGGGGCTGGGCGACTTTGAAGCGGGAGAGCTCGTAGTAATGCTCTTCGTTGCGGCCGGTGACGGAGACGGGGACGGTGTCGCCGGGCTTGACGCCTTCGGCGTTGTTGGGAAAGGCGGAGCGGGGGAGCACGCCCTCAGTTTTGTAGCCGATATCGAGGAAGACCTGGTCGGCGGATAGGGAGACAACGGTGCCTTGCAACTGCTTTGCGCCGGGGTCGGCCTTGTGGGAGTGGGTCTTCTCGAAGGCAGAGAGGAGGTCGGCGAAGGACTCTTCGGGTTCTTCCGGGATGGGCTCGGGGAGGGGCGCGACTTTTGCAGACTCGACCTTTACGGGCGCGGCAATCGCTGGCGTGGCAATCGCGGGCGGGACCGGGGCCGGCTCTTCTTTGGGCGTGTCTTCCTCGGGAGCGGGCGGGTCGATGCTGGGTGGCTCGTCCTTTGGTGGCTCGTTGAGCGGGGGATCCTGGGTGGGGGGATCGCTTACGGGCGGCTCGGCGACGGGAGGTTCTTCGACGCGGGGCTCTTCGACTGGGTCTTGAACGGGCTCAGGAGGGATGGCGGATTCTGGAAGCGGCTCGTTGGTCATGGTGGGTTACAGCTTCATTCTCCCATGATTGAGCGGGGAGCGTGGAGGACGGGGTTGAAACGGGGTTGTTGGGGATCGTGGGATCCCACCCTTGCGCTAGAAAAAAGCGCAAGGATGGGGCACCCATCGTGGTGGTGAGGGGACGTGCGGGAGACGGTGAAGCTGTGCCAAGCGCACGACCTGGAGTTCGTTACCTCTCCACCGTTACCAGATGTAGGTGCCGACGGACTCGGATTGCAGTGTGGTTGTGAGGGTGCTTCCGTGGTAGGCGATGTGAAATGTCCTGGGGAAGTTGCCGGTGTTTGCCACGACGAGGACGACTTTGCCGTCGGGAGTGAGGAAGGCTGAATTCGGGAGCTGCTCGAGTTCGTTGGATCCGACGTGGATGGAACCGTGGGGCACAAACCTGGAAAAGTGCGCGACGGCATAGTAGGCGACGTTCAATGTCGCGTTGTCGCCGTCGAGGGTGATGGCGCCGACGCACATAGTGCAACCGCCGTTATCGGTGTGCGGGCCGAAGTGGGGGTCGGCGGCGAGATTCCAGAGAAGGACGTTGCGGGCCCAGTTGCGGGTGCCACCGATGAGCACGCGGCTGACGGGTTCGGCGATGCTGATGGATGAGGCGCTGGGACGCCCGCCGACCGATTGCTCGGTGAGGTAGAGATTCTTGTTGGGATAGGCATTGTGCACGTCGGTGAGCGTGCCGACATCGCCGCCGTAGAGGTGAAACGCGGTTCCGGCGACGTACTTATTGGCCGCGGGGTCTTCAAGGATGGACAGCGGATAGGAGGGCACGTCGGGATTGTGATCGTACAACTGGATTTCGGTCTTGATTTCGGCTTTCTCAAAGGCGGGGCCCAGGTATTTTGCGATGAACGTGTCTTCCTCCTGCGCGAAGACGACCATGCTGGGCGTGTTCTTTGGATTGAGCGGCTCGTTTTCGACGGTGATGGCGTTGATGGTGATGCCTTCGGCTTGCATGGCCTGGATGTACTTCACGAAATACTGGGCAAAGGCGGCGTAAAACTCGGGCTTGAGGTTGCCTCCCTTCACGTTGTCGTTGGTTTTCATCCATGCGGGAGCGGACCAGGGAGAGCCGAGGATCATGATGCGGGGATTGATGGCGAGAATTTCCTTGAGGACAGGAATGACATCGGCGCGGTCGGGAGCCAGGCTGAAGTTGGCGAGACCGGGATCGGCTTGCCCGGCGGGTATGTCGTCGTAGGAGAACACGTGGTCATTCATATCGGACGCGCCGATGGTGACGCGGATGTAGCTGACGCCGATGCCATTGCCGTCCGTTGTGAAGAGCTGGTTGAGGAGTGCGGTTCTGCGCGCGGGGGTCATGCGCAAGAGAAGCTGCGCGCTGCCGCCGGTGAGCGCGAAACCGAAGCCGTCGATGGGCTGGAACTGCTGCATGTCATTCACGGTGATGGTGGGCACGGCGATGCCGGGGAGCTGATCGGCGGATGGGGAGAAATGCAGGGGCGCAGCTTGAGGAGACAGCAGTGCGGACTTGTCGGAATTGGTGAGCCAGAGTTGCGCGTCGGGAATGCTTTGGGCGATGGATGCGAATGGAAGGAATGCGAAGGCGAGAGCGAAGATTCGTTTCAGATTCATGAGGTCTCCTGCGAGCGGCTGCGGCGTTGGCGCGATGTCCTGGCCTGGCGGTTGTGCCGGCCGAGATAAGACAACCGATTGTTTTCAGGGCAATAGCAACGCGCGCTCAAAATCGTCACTGATGAAAGCAGGGAATGCCAGTGGCTGTCAAGCGGGCTGACTGATTTGCGATGCGCAAGCGGAATCGATTACCAGCGTGATGCCGAGCCCGCGGCGCAGGCCGTTGGTTGTATGGACACGGGGAGGTATGAACGGCGAGAATTGCCGTCGCATCGGGAGAACACTGTGAAACTACCTTCAATGAATAGACGAGATTTTGTGCGGCTTGGGGCGGGCGCTATTGTGGCGGGCGCAGCGGTGAACGCGACGTTGTTGGAAACACCGACGCTTGCTGCGCAGACAGTTGCCGGCGGGGCTAAGGGCAAGAGGATTCGATTTGCGTCGATCGGTACAGGGATTCGAGGCTGCGATTTGCTGCGGGCTGCACGGCAGGTGCCGACGGGAGTTTGCGTGGGGACGGCGGACCTGTTTGACATGCATCGGCGGGCCGGGGTGGAGGCGTGGGGCTCGGATGTGGCCAGTACGCGCGACTACCGGGCGCTGCTTGATCGCAAGGACGTGGATGCGGTGATTGTGGCCGTGCCGGACCACCAGCACAAGCACGTGGTGCTGGACTGCGTGGCGGCGGGCAAGGACGTGTATTGCGAGAAGCCGATGAGCCACAACGTGGCCGACGGGCTGGCGATGGTGGACGCGGTGGTGGCGGGGAAGCGGATTTTCCAGGCCGGCAGCCAGCGGGTGAGCAACATTGTGTACAGGAAGGCGGCGGAGATTTATGCGTCGGGGCGGCTGGGCGAGGTGCACCTGATTGAAGGGCATTCCGACCGCAATTCGCCGTCGGGGGCGTGGGTGTATCCGATTCCGCCGCACGCACGGCCGGACACGATTGACTGGCCGATGTTTCTGCGCGATGCGCCGTCGCGGCCGTTCGATGCGGTGCGGTTCTTCCGCTGGCGGTGTTTTGCCGATTATGGCGAGGGCGTGGCCGGGGACTTGTTTGTGCACCTGCTGTCGGGGATTCAGGGCGTGACGGGGATCAACGCGATTCCGAGCCGCGCGTATTCGACCGGGAGCCTGACGCACTTCAACGACGGGCGCGATTTTCCTGACCTGCTGGCGACACTCTACGACTATCCGGGTGTGACGGTGAGCCTGCATTGCAACCAGAACAACGAGGCGGGGGAGCCGATCATTTTTTATGGCTCCGAGGCCACGATGGTAATCAACGGCAATACCTTGACGGTGACGCCGCAGGACACGAGCGCGCGGCCGGAGGGCTACAGCCTGAATGGCTGGACGGCGGCGGCGAAGCAGCAATACCTGGACCAGTGGCACGAGGCTCATCCTGCGGCAGCGGCGAAACTGGGCGAGGTGGAGAGCTACTCCGCTCCGCAAGGGTACAACGATACCGCTGACCACATTGCCAATTTTTTCCACGCGATTGGGACGCGGGAACATGTGCAGGAGGACGAGGTCTTTGGGAATAACGCGGCGATTGCATGCCATATGGCCAATCACTCTTATTTCCATAAGGGCGTGGCGACGTGGGATGCGGGGACGAAGACGATCAAGGGGTGAAAGTTGCGGCCCAAAGGAGAATCAACTGATGAGCTTTAATTCACGCAGGACGTTTTTGAAGGCTTCAGGGGCGGCTTTGGCCGCGACATGTGCGGGCGCGGGGCCGCTGGGTGCGAGCCCGCTTCGTTTGCCGATCGGGCTGCAGTTGTATTCGGTGCGGGAACTGTTGCCGAAGGATTTTGACGGGACTCTGCGCAAGGTACGCGAGGCAGGGTACACGGAGGTTGAGGCAGCGGGCTACTACGACCGGACTGCGGCGGATTTTCGCAAGGCGATGGATGGGGCCGGGCTGCGGTGCATCAGCACGCACCATCCGCTTGCGGTGCTGAAACCGCGGCGCGACGAGCTGATTGAATATGGGCAGAAGCTGGGGTTGGAGTACATTGTGTGCCCATCGCCGATGCACCGCGACCCGGCAGCCAAGGGGCCGCTTACGCTGGACGACTGGCGGTGGACCGCAGGCGAGCTGAACCTGATTGGCGAGAAGGTGAATGCGGCGGGAATGCGGTTCGGCTACCACAACCACGGGCCGGAGTTTGGCAGCGAAGGCGGCCTTGTGTTCTACGACGAGCTGCTGCGGCTGACCGACCCGAGGCTGGTGTTCTTCGAGATGGACTGCGGATGGGTGGCGTCTGCCGGGCGTAACCCGGTGGACTATCTTAGCAAGACGCCGGGACGGTTTCCGCTATTGCATGTGAAGGACATGGTGAAGGGAGCGACGGGGCAGATGCACTCGACTGTGATGGGGCGGGGCGTGGTGGATTACCGGCCGATTTTGCGCGCGGCGACGGGGTTGAAGCACTATTTCATCGAGCAGGAAGAGTTCGACATGGACACGATGGAGGCGCTGCGACTGGATGCGGAGTATATGCGGAAGCTGGATGTTTGAGGCGGGTGCTGCCGGATGAGGGTGAGATCAGCGCCGGTTTTTCGGGTAGGCTTTGGATATGAGCGTATTCGACGAGAAGCGGGCGGAGTTGGAGCAGCACGAGTTCATGATGGGCGTGGAGCGGGGCAGGTTGGCGGTGGCGCTGGACCTGCTGACCGATTCGCTGATCATGGTGGGGCAACACGGGGTCTATTGCGCATCCAGCCGGAACCCAGCCAAGCCAGCGCTGGATTTGCAGGCGGTTCTGGGCGGGCTGGAGGGAGCCAAGGCGCTGATCCAGAGCGTAATGGAAGAGTTGAGGAAGAGCCGGGAGCAGGGCCCAGGGATGGGGAACTAGCGACCGAGGATTTTGGACCAGGGGTCAGGGGTTGGAAAGCTTTCTTGTGCTGAAAGCGCTGGATAATCTGGAATCTCCATGGAAAAACCAATCCAATTCAATCTTCGTTTAGCGACGGAGGAGGATGTTCCGGCGCTGCACGGGCTGGTTGAGGCTTCGGTGCGCGGGTTGCAGGCGGGCGACTATACGCAGGGGCAGATTGAGGGGGCGCTGGGGACGGTGCTGGGGCTGGATACGCAGCTGATTCGCGACGGGACTTATTTTGTGGCGGAGGTTTCCGACGAGCCGGACGCTCTGGACCAGAAAGCAGTGCCGAAGCGATTGGCGGGGTGCGGGGGATGGTCTAAGCGGAGGACGCTGTTTGGGGCGGATCGGGGGCCGGGGCGCGAACCGGAACTGCTTGACCCGGCGACGGACGCGGCGAAGGTGCGGGCGATTTTTGTGCATCCTGAGTTCGCGCGGCGGGGGCTGGGATCGCTGATTCTGGCGCGCGTGGAGGCGGAGGCTGCGGCGGCAGGGTTTACGCGGTACGAGATGGGATCGACGCTGACGGGCGTGCCGCTCTACCGGCTGAAGGGCTACGTGGAAGTGGAGCGGATTGGGGTTCCGCTGTGGAATGGCGAGGCGCTGTCGGTGGTGAAGATGGTGAAAGCAGCTGGGGTGGGGTAGACGCCGCTTCGCGGCAGGGACGATGGGACGACGTAGGCGAGCTTTGCGCGAGGATTGGAGGATGGTCAAGACGAGAAGCACGTTGGCCAGATCCGCAATGGAGCGCATGGAAGGTTGCCCGGGTCCCGCACATTCCTGGCAAAGAACGATTAAGCGGCCGGAAAAGCACCAATATAAGTGAAATACAAGCTAAGAAAACCGGCGCCTAAATGCCCGGGTCATTCCTGCCGATAGGTGATTCTAGAGAATCCTCAAAGGGCCGAGGCGCGAGTGCAGGAAACCGTTATCGACATCGTGGTCCTGGGACTGCTGGTCTTCCAGTTCGCGTCTGTCGCATGGGTGCGGCCGGATAACCGTCTCCGGTGCTGGGTAGCCGGCTGGCTATGTATTCTGACTCACTTTGGAGTCGAGCTATGGCAGCCAACAACCACCCCGTTGCAGAGCCTGCAAGCCTGCATGGCGGTGGATACGCTTGCGCTTGGCGGAATCCTCTTTGTGGTATCGACGATGTTGCTCATCGATGGGCTCAAGCGGACATTGTGGGTTTCGGTCGCGATCACAATCGCCACACTTGTTTGCCTGAACCTTGCAGCAACGGGATACGGAAGTGCGCGGTGGTTATGGATCGCTGTCCTCACACGGCAAATGCTGGCAATTCTTCTGGGAGTTCAGGGACGCAATCGATACGAGATTAAAGCTCTGCGGGCGCTTGTGCGCCTGACGACGACGGCCTGGATGTATTACTCGATTCAGTCCGGTCATCCGGAGGTTGTGGTCCCGGCCCTGCTGGCCGAGCTTTTCCTTGTGGCTGCAATCAATTTTGGGTGCCACAACTGGCGGCGCTCTTTGGCCACATACACCATGATCGTAAGCCTGATCGCCTGGGCCGCGGTTTTTCCGATTGGATATTTTGTTGGGCGGTTTTGGCCCGGGGTCGCAATCGACAGCGATTTTTGGAACATTCCCAAGCTATGCGTGGCAGCGGGCATGATCCTGCTGGTGATTGAGGAACAAATACGGGCAGAACGCACGCTGACCGACGAATATCGCCTGTTGTTCGCCGGAAATCCGCGCCCGATGTGGATTCTGGATGTGGAGACGTTGCGAATTCTGGACGTAAATCAGGCTGCACTGGATCTGCACGGCTACACACGCGCGGAGTTTCTCCGGCTGACGTTGTCGAACATCCTGGAGCCGGGAATGGTGGATGAGGTGACGCGACAGGTCAGATGGCAGGAACCATCTCCCACGCGCGCTTCGCGGCACATGCGCAAAGACGGGAGCATAGTGCCCATGGACATCACCGCCCACAGCATTGAATTTCGTGGCAGACGCTGCCGCCTGGTGATGGCGCTGGATGTGACTGAGCGGGAGGTACTGGCGCTGCGGCTGATCGACCAGGCGCAACACGACGCGTTGACCGGACTTGCCAACCGCGTGCTGTTCCAGGAGCAATTGACACAGGCTGTGCAGCGATTGAGCGGGGTGGAGGAGAAGGTGGCAATTCTCTGTCTGGACATCCATCGGTTCAGGCGTGTCAACGATGTGTACGGGCCACGGATCGGCGACGCGTGCATGCAGCACATCGCCGAAATTCTTCGCTCCCGCGTGCATGCCCTTGACGTTGTGGCCCGCACCGGCGGCGATGAGTTCTCGTTGGTTCTGATCGGGATCAGGAGCGCGGCTGCGGCCGAACAAGTGGCAAACGAGTTGCGAGAGATTCTGACCCAGCCACTCCAGGTGAATGATTACAGAATCCAGCTCTCTATAAGCGTGGGATTGGCCGTCTGTCCAGATGACGGCACGGATGCCGATGCGCTATGGCGAAGCGCGGAGAGTGCACTACGGCGAGCGCAGGCAGCGGGGGGCGGCCAAATTGTATGGCTGTCGCCAGAAGTGAGCAAGGCGGCGGAAAAGCAGATCGAAATTGAAGCCTATATGCGCGGGGCACTCGACGAGGGCGTGTATTATCTGGCGTATCAGCCGCTCTATGGCTTCGATGGCCAGGTCCGGGGGCTGGAAGCTCTGCTGCGCCTGAACCACCCTCAATACGGACCGATAAGTCCGGTCGATTTCATTCCTATCGCCGAGGAGACGGGGCTCATTGTTCCACTTGGCCAATGGGTCATTGAGCAAGCCTGCCGCCAATTGCTTCTCTGGCAGGATCAAGGAATGCGGATGGTGCCCGTGGCAGTGAACCTTTCGGTGCTGCAGCTGATGCGTGTCGATTTCGCGGATGGCCTGATGGAAACGTTCAAGAATTATGGCGTCGACCCGCGATGGATTCACCTGGAAGTGACCGAGACGGCAGCCATGCTCAGCCTGGATGAAGTCTCCAAACAAATGGCTGCAATCTCCTCACTGGGCGTCACGTTTTCGCTGGACGATTTTGGCACCGGTCATTCTTCCCTTGCCCGGCTGCACCAGTTGCACCTCTCGGAGCTGAAGATCGACCGTTCCTTTATTAACGATCTGCGGCTGCACGCGGGGACCTACTCCATCGTGCAATCGATTCTTTCCATGGCTCATTCCCTGGGGCACCGTGTGGTTGCGGAGGGAGTGGAGACGGAGGAGCAGCTTGACTGCCTGCGCGAATTGCATTGCGACCTGCTGCAGGGCTTTCTGCTCTCACGACCAGTGCCGCCGGAGGAGATCCCCGCGCTGGCGAATACAGCTCACCCGGCTTTCGGACGGGATGAGTACACGAAAGCTTCTCCGCTGCGAGTGTTGCCGAAACACGTGGAGGCTGAGCTCAGGGCGGGTTAACAGCTCGATTCTGCTGGCGGAACCAACCGCCGCGGCGTTAACGAGATAAGCGGGCCGACGCACGGCGCTGGGTGCGGAGGCGCTGATAAGATGTTGCGCATGGAAATCATCCAATACAACCTGCCGCCAGACCGCATTCCGAAAGCCTGGTACAACATTGCCGCCGATTTGCCGAAGCCGATGGCGCCGCCGCTGCATCCGGGGACGCTGCAACCGATTGGGCCGGACGACCTGGCGCCGCTGTTTCCGATGGCGCTGATCATGCAGGAAGTGAGCCAGGAGCGGGATATCGAGATTCCCGACCCGGTGCGGCAGGTGTATGCGCAGTGGCGGCCCTCGCCGCTGTTCAGAGCCAGGCGGCTGGAAAAGGCGCTGGATACGCCGGCGAAGATTTATTACAAGTACGAAGGTGTGAGCCCGGCTGGGAGCCACAAGCCGAATACGGCCGTGGCGCAGGCCTACTACAACAAGATGGAAGGCACGAAGCGGCTGACGACGGAGACGGGAGCGGGACAGTGGGGATCGTCGCTGGCGATGGCGTGCGCGTTTTTTGGCCTCGAATGCAAGGTGTACATGGTGCGGGTGAGCTATAACCAGAAGCCTTACCGGCGGGCGATGATGGAGGCTTTTGGAGCTTCAGTTACGGCGAGCCCGAGCACGGAGACCGAGAGTGGGCGCGCGATTCTTGCCGAATTTCCTGAGACGAACGGGTCGCTGGGGATTGCGATTTCAGAGGCTGTGGAAGTGGCGGCGAAGGACCCGAACACGAAGTACGCATTGGGAAGCGTATTGAACCATGTGCTGCTGCACCAGACTGTGATTGGTCTGGAGACGCTGGAACAGATGGCGCTGGCGGACGATGAGCCGGATGTGATTGTGGGGTGCACGGGCGGGGGATCGAACTTTGCGGGGCTGGTGATGCCGTACCTGGGCAGAAAGATCAAGGGGCAGTGCCATGCGCGCGTGGTGGCAGTGGAACCGGCGGCTTGCCCGAGTTTGACAAAGGGGCAGTTTACTTATGATTTCGGCGACACGGGGCACCTGACGCCACTGGTAAAGATGCATACGCTGGGGTCGACGTTTATTCCGCCGGGGATTCACGCAGGCGGGTTGCGGTATCACGGGATGGCGCCGCTGGTGTCGCACGTGAAGGAGCTGGGACTGATTGAGGCTACGAGCGTGCAGCAACTGGACGCGTTTGCCGCGGGAATTCAGTTTGCGCGGGCGGAGGGGATTATTCCTGCGCCGGAGGCGAACCACGCTGTGGCTGGGGCGATCCGTGAGGCGTTGGAGGCCAAGGCAGAAGGACGGCCGAGGACGATTCTGTTCAATCTCTGCGGGCATGGGCATTTCGACATGCAGTCGTACATTGACTACACGGCGGGAAAGCTGGAGAACTACGATTACCCGGCGGAAGAGATTGCTATGGCGCTGGCTGGGTTGCCGGCGGTGGGATAGAGGCGGGGAACACGAGAGACGGTCGAGGATCGTGGGATCCCAGGTCCCAGAAGCGGGACCTGGGCCACCCATAATTTGTCGCGATGGACGAGTGCTTTACTCCATGTTGCCGAAGGGGTCATCTAACGACGGGCTTTGGGGAGTTAGTAACTCGGAGCCGGATTCGGTGACTAACAGGTCGTCTTCAAGACGGATACCGAACTCGCCCTTGATGTAGATACCGGGCTCGTCGCTCAAGAGCATGTTGGCCTTGAGGCGGGGCTTGAGGTCATAGCCATACATATTGTTTTTTACGAAGTAGGGCCACTCGTGCATGTCCATGCCGATACCGTGGCCGAGGCGGTGCGAGAAGTAGGTGTAGCCGGGGCCATAACCGCCGTCAACGATGACTTTGCGGGCTGCGGCATCGACATCCGCGGTGGGAATGCCGGGGCGGGCAGTTTGAATGGCCGCTGACTGCGCGCGGTGGACCAGATCGAAAACGGATTTCATTTTGTCAGTCGGCTTGCCGAGGACGAAGGTGCGCGTGATGTCGGAAGTGTAGCCTTCGACAGAGCAGCCGTCGTCGAGCATGAGGATGGAGCCCTCGCGGAGGGTTTGCGGCTGGCGCGAGCCGTGGGGGAGGGCGGTGAACTCGTCGATGTTGAGGCTGGCCTCGCCCTCGAAGCCGACGCGCTGGTAGGCGGCGACGATGAGAGCGTGCACGTCGGCGGTGGTCATTCCGATTGCGAGCGACCGGGCGACGGCGCGGTAGACCAGCAGCGTGGCGCGACAGGCGAGGCGCAGGCATTCGATTTCGTGCGCGTCCTTGATCATGCGGCAGCCGGCGGTAACGGGCGAGGCGGAGACGATGGTGAGATGGGGGTTGGCGGCGCGAATGCCTTCAGCGAAGACGAACTTCATGTTCTCGTCGAGGCCGATGGAGCCGGACGTGAGGCCGCGGGCGGCGAGGCCTTTGCCGAGAGCGATGAAGGGGCTTTGGTCCTCCTGCCAGATGAGGACGTCCGCGTCTTTGCCAAGTGGGCCTGCGTCGAGGAGTTCGCGGGCGCGACCTTCTTCAAATGCGGGACAGACGAGAAAGGGCTTGGCTCTAGCGGGCAGGACGATGGCCCAGAGGCGCTCGCTGCCGTTGAGGCGGAAATCGGCGAAATAGACGGACGAGGTGGTCGAGTTGGCGAGGACAATGGCGTCGATTTTGGCCGCGGCCATGAGGGCTTTGGCGCGATCGATGCGGGCGAGGCGCTCAGCGTTGGTGAAGGGGTGCGGGAGGGCGGAGAGAACGGGCAAGGCGGCGATGGCGGGAGGCAGTGGGGATGCTGACTCGGGTTTTTTGGATTGCGCGCCGGCGAAAGCGGATGTGGCGGCAAGGGCTGCGCCGGCCCCAAGAAAGTTACGCCGTGAGAATGTTCCTCGCAAAGACAGGTCCTCCCTGAGGCGGTTGTGTCTCTAAGAGTATCGCCTTCAGGATCGCATCCCAGGATTCAACAGGGAGGGTTTTCGCGACCGTACCGCGATTCGAGGGGTTCGGGGCGCGGTTTCGCATGCTTCCGCGATAAGGCTGCGGGGGGATGGACGCCCGGGATTTGTAGATTCATGAGAATTGTGGAATTATCGTGCATCCCCCTTTTCAACGCTCACCTGGTTTGCCATCCGACGGCGGTTGATAGACTGGGTTGTTTCCCGTTTCATGGAGGCTTTTCTTAATGCCAAGCACAATGCAAGCGGTTGTGAAGGCTCACGCCTCGGCTGGCGTCGAGTTGCGTGAGGTTCCGGTTCCCAGCGCGGGCCCTGGCGAGGTGCTGGTGCGGGTTGAAGCGGCCAGCGTTTGCGGGACCGATCTGCACATATTCAATTGGGACCCCTGGGCGCAGTGGCGCATCCATCCGCCGCTGATTCCGGGGCATGAATTCGCGGGAGTGGTAGCCGGGGTGGGCCGCGATGTGACGACAGTGAAAGAAGGCGACCGGGTTTCTGCGGAGATGCATGTGGCGTGCGGGAAGTGCGTGCAATGCCGCACCGGGCAGGCGCACATTTGCGAGCACATACGCATTCTGGGAATTGATGCGGACGGGGCGTTTGCGAGCTACGCGGTCATTCCTGAAAGCAATATCTGGAAACTGCCGGATTCGATGCCACCCGAGCATGGCTCCCTGCTGGATCCGCTGGGAAACGCGGTGCACTCTGTGATGGCGGGACCCATTGCGGCGCAGACTGTGGTGGTGACTGGTTGCGGAGCGATCGGGCTGCTTTCCATTGCCGTGGCAAAGGCCTGCGGAGCGACAAGGGTCTATGCGATCGAGGTAAACGCCCGAAGAAGGAGCCTGGCCGCGACGATGGGTGCGGATCTGGCGCTGGACCCCGCTACAGACGATATCGAGGAACAGATATCGGAAGCTACCGGCGGGACCGGCGTGGACGTTTTGCTGGAAATGTCGGGACATCCTGCGGCGACCCGGATGGGCTTTGGACTGTTGAAGAAGGGTGGGCGGGCGTCGCTGCTGGGGATTCCCTCTGAACCTTTTGAACTGGACATTGCGCGCGACATCATTTTCAAGGGCGCCGTTGTGCACGGCATCAACGGGCGCAAGATGTACGAGACGTGGTATCAGATGGAGGCGCTGCTGGCTTCAGGGAAGCTGAACCTGGAACCGGTGATTACGCACCGGCTAAAGCTGAGCGAGTTCTCACAGGCGATGGAACTGCTGCGAAAGGGCGAGGCTATCAAGGTGGTGATGCGCCCGGAGTGACGGTTAGTTTTCCCAATCGACAACTGCGGGACGTAGACCGCGGACAGCGTTGGAAAGATAGATTGCCTCAGCGTGACGGAGATCGTGGAGATAGATCAGTCTCTCTTCCGCGCTGGGTTCCGTTTGCAGTACGTGGCGGCGTTGAACACCGGCGAGCAGGCCGCACTCGATGGGTGGCGTGAACAAACGACCGTCTTTCCTGATGAAAATGTTGTGGATACCGGCCTCAGTAACCTCGCCGCGCAGATTCAAAAACAAGACATCGTCATAACCAGCCCGGACGGCGGCCTGGAAGGCTTCAGCGTAGTGGGGGCGGTGCGTGGTCTTGTGGAAGAGCATGGGATTCCGCGGATCGGTGCGCTGGAGCGCAATGCGAACACGAAGAGGGGTCTCGAAATCCGGCAGAGATTCGTCCGTGATTTGCAAGGCGCCGTCCCGCTGAAGGAGAAGGCGGACCTTGCGGGGTTCCTGGCTTCGAAATGCAGCAGCGTGGGCATGGAGGGCTGATTTTGTTTCGGTGCGATTGCAGGGGAATGCGAGGTAGTGAGCTGAGTCTTCAAGACGGTCGAGATGGAACTCGATAAGTGGATAGCCGTTGTGCCAGAGCAGGGATTCGACGAGAGAAAAGCTCTCCGACAGGCTCTGCGGAGTTCGAGCGAGAAAATCGGCCTTCAAGAGGCACTCGCGGAATTCCGAGGCCGGATCGGAATCGATGACGATCCCGCTGCCGACGCCCATTGTGCCGCCCATGCAGTCGGATTCTTGGGATCCGGAGTCCAGCTCAAGCGTGCGAATGGCCACGCTGAAAACGGTTCGCTCTTTTGAGAAGAAACCAATCGCGCCTGTGTAGATTCCTCTTGGCTGGCCTTCGAGGTCTGCGAGCAGTTGCATGGCCCGGACCTTGGGCGCTCCGGTGATGGAACCGCAGGGAAAGAGCGCGCGGAATACCTGGTGAAAGTCAACTTGAGGGCGGAGTTCGCCGGTGATGGCAGAGGTCATCTGCCAGAGGGTTGGGTAACGCTCGATGGCAAACAGCCTATGGGCGCGCACGGACCCGTAGCGACAGAGGCGGCCGAGATCATTGCGGAGCAGATCGACGATCATCACGTTTTCGCTGCGGTTTTTAGGATCGTTGCGGAGCCATTCCGACTGAGCGCGATCTTCGCTGGTGGTGCGGCCACGGGGCGCGGTTCCCTTCATGGGGCGCGTGAGGATGCGGCGGGTTTCGCCTTGATTTTCCAGACGGAAAAAGAGCTCTGGCGAAAAGGACAGGATGCGGCGGTTCGGCTCAGTGTGCAGGAATGCGCAGTAGGGAGTGGGCTGGCGGCTACGGAGATGCTGGTAAAGTGCGGCGGGGCTGCCCGAGACCTGGATGCGCAGGGGAACCGTGAAGTTGAGCTGATAAACGTCACCGGAACGAATCAGCTGGTGGATGGCATCGATGTGCCCGGCGTATTGCTGCTCGGTCAGGGCAAGTGTGGCATCAAGTTGGAGTTGGAGATCTGGGCGCTGGAGATCGACGGGGGTGGTGGCCTGCTCCAGGCCAGGTGGATTGCCCTCGGGGAAGACTCCAGTGCAATGATCGAATAAATGGGGGCGATCGTAGATGCCGAACCATGCCAATGGCTGGCCGGGAAGGCTGGGAAGCAGGTTGGCTTTGGGTTCAAAGAAGGCGGCGGATTCGTAGGCGAAGAACCCTGCAGCGTAATGACCGGCGGCGACCGCGCGCTCAATTGCCGCGAAGAGCGGGCCCAGTTCGTCCGGCTGGTTGGCTACGCACACGCGCAGGGGTGCGGTGAATAGGCGCGTGCAGGGCTCGAGTGGTGAGAAGTCTGAAGGGGGCTCGGTGGCCTCCGGCCTGGCACACTCCAGGAGCACCGTTGACGGCGCCTTCTCCACCATCGCGTAGAGTTCTGCGGGTGGGGAGTGCCAGCGGATCATGCAGGCTGTACTACTGGACGGTCAGCGCGAAGGTGGTGTTATTGGTGATGGCGGTGACGCCGTTGCTTGTCTGCGCTGTGACGGTGATGGTGTACGTACCGGCGGGAGTGGCAGGATTGGGCGGCGGACCGTGGTTGAGGTAGTCGTAACGGGGATTGCAGGCGGTGGTGCCGAGCATGGTAACGAGGCCGAGCAGGGCCAGCAGCGAGAGCCGGTTGAGCCAGGGACGACGGCGCGCTCCCCAGGCAAGACCGCCCAGAGCCAACGCACCGGGCACGAGAAACGCCAAAGCCACTGGGTTGGAGCGGGAGTGTTGCCTTAATTGCGTAACACCCTGTGACCCCAGCTGGGTGGTAATGACCATGGAACTGGTGGGCGGGCAGGAGGCCGCAGGAGAGCCTGCGGTGCAGCTGGTGGGCGTGGAGGCAAGGATCTCGAGATTTTCCGGGGTAAAGGTGCAGGCCGATTCATCGGGAAGGCCCGAGCAGGAGAGCGTGACGAACATGGGGGCGGTTAACGTGGCGTTATTCTGCGGGGTGATGGTGACCGTGGCCGTTCCCGAATTTCCGGGGATCAGGGTATTCGCAGGGGTGGAAGCCGGCGAGAGATTGGAAACGGAGACCGCGAAATTGGGCGTTGTACCGGTCTGGGCCTCCGCCACGGCGGATTGGGAGACTGAGCCCAGGTGGGTTGCGTTCCCTGCATACTCGGCGACCAGAGTGTGACTGCCGGCGGGGAGGGCGACAACGATGCTGGCCTCACCCCTGGCGTTCAGAGCGGCGCCGGCGAGCGGGTTGCCGTGTTCGCTGATGGTGACGGCACCTTTGGCCGGAAGCCCATCTTCGCCATTGACGGTGACGGCTACGGTGGCGCGGGTACGACCAGCCTGATCGTGGGTCTCGACACTGATCGCCGTTTGCGTGGCTTGGCGCGACGTGTTCTCCGCCGGCGTTGCCAGGGCGGGGATCGCCAATGCGATACCGATTGCTGCAACCAACTGAAGCCGCAAAGCGCGGCAGACAATGCCTCTCACGTGCACCTGCTCCAAATCTCAAGAAAGAATCACATACCGCCCGGTTGCCGAAGCGTAGAACACCATTGTATCCGGCTGGGGCGCGGGCGGGCCATGGGTGGTCCATTCCTTGGACGTTGGG
>Ga0302319_10004365_pt1 | contig 29078 bp, 26 predicted proteins | sample Bog_T0_2_FD_203319 | JGI IMG/M metagenome (GOLD analysis project Ga0302319, IMG submission 203319) | Peat permafrost microbial communities from Stordalen Mire near Abisko, Sweden - Bog_T0_2 | ecosystem: Environmental > Terrestrial > Soil > Wetlands > Peat | place: Sweden: Abisko, Stordalen Mire... | reverse complement strand
TTGGTCGCCACCGGATTTTTCCATGTCCCGGCATTCCACCGAAACCGTGAAAATTCCCGCCCGCTTGCTAAATCGACTCGTGGAGACTCTATGCCTCGCAGCCTAAAATGCGGAAAGCCGAGCTCAGTGCCGGAGGCAGCTGATGACCGAGTTCAGGTCACCAAGGCTGTCGTGGGCGACGACCGCCCCGAAGCCTTCGGTGAACCACTCCGTGATGGCCTCCATGCCATAGGTCGCCATGATCGCCGGGATGTCCACCGGACCGTAGAAGGAGGCGCCGTCCTTCACCAGAACCCAGAAGCTGTCGCCGTCGAAGGCATAGTGGACCTCATCGGGGTGCTTCAGCTCCTTCCCCTCGGAGACCGCCTCCAGGGCCAGGCAGCATGTGAGCCGGAGCTGGCCCATAGCGCCGATGCCGTCAGTCCACCTCTCCGGGCCATGAAAAACCAGGTCGAGGCCGTTTTCGCCGGAGAACTCCGCAGCCATCACTTCGAACCCGTCCCGCGCCTGGGCGGACTCGCCGGCGTGCACGATCGCCAGCAGGTTATCCTCCTCTTCGTCCCCTGTACGCTTTGGCGCATCGAAAAGGTCGGCCTTGCCGTCCGCCATACGCAGCCTGGCGCCAACGAAAAGCCGGGTTACGATGCGGACGGTGGACGGTCCGGCAGGCGGCTGGGGGGCGATGCTAAGGCGCCGCATGATAGGCCCGAGCGTGGCCGTGGACCCGCCGGTTGTCGCGAGGGCGAATGCTTCGGCAAGGGTCCGCACGGCGTCCGGCATGACATCCGCCGCGCTGAGCGGGTCGAGCCCGATGGAACAGACGACCACATTGCTTTCCTCATGGGCGAACCCCGCCCGCCGGACGAACCGGGCCACCCTGTCGAAAAGGCCTGGCATTGCCAGGGCCGCAAACGAGGCCTCCGGGCCATGCGCCGAGAACGTGAAAACGTCGACAATGCCAAGGGCGGGACGGCCGTCCGCCTTCAATGTGACGGCGACGCCGGATGCCTCCGAGAACAGCGCCCTGGAGAAGGCTGGCTTGTCGCCATCATCGATCAGGCCAACCGCATCCGAAATGGCGTCCATTGGGGAACGGCCGCGCAGAACCTGCTCGAACAGGCCAGCGAACGAACCGTCCTCCGCCAGCCATGCGGCGGCGAGGCTGCCGGCCGATGGCTGGCCTGCTGGTTTGCGCCGCTGGCGAGCCTTGCCCATAATCAGCCTCTTTCCCCAACAGTCCAAATTGATAGCAGACTCATGGCCGTGTTGCAAGTAACTGCCTCAAACAGCAGGAATCACGGCACGCCTGGCACATGCGCCGCCGCCTGACCGACTGCGATTTCCTTGATGGTGACGGCAAGTCTGTTGCCGGACGCGTAGTTCAGCCCGAGCTTCGGGTCCATGCAGCGTTCCCTGAACCCCGGAAGCCGCCCCCGGCGACCGCAGACTCACCGCTGGCCGACAGGACGAACAGACGCGGCGGCTGGCCATCCGGGAGACCGCCCTCAAGGCCGAGCCGGACCACGCCAGCCCTCACCGTCTCCGGATCCGGCGCAAACACTCCGTCGTCCGACCCGCGGCAGCGGCCGATGAATCCCTCCAGGGCAGCGGATGCCTCGGCGTGGCTGGGATAGGCAGTGTCGCCAATCGCCTGCCAGCGTCCGCTGAACCCCCGGGAGCCCGCACTCGCGGTCAGGATGTAGACGGATTCTGGATTGTGTTGGCTGGCCATGCGGCCCCCTTGGAACGGAACCCCATCATGCCACACCTCAGCGCAGGACCGCTACGGGCGCATGGGAGCGTGTTACGACAACATCTTTGGGCTCGCCCGGCCAGACTGCGGACTAGCAACATGGCGGCACCGCACCCATTCAGCACGACCTGCCGATCGGCCCATGGTAAATTCGTCGACACGCGAACTCCATTGCGCCCGAAAATGGACAGCGGATTTGGCTGGCCTGCTGCCTCTGCTTGGCGGTCTTGTGGGTGGTTGTGGTGGGGGGGGTGCCGCGTGGGTCCACTACAACAACAATAATGGCAACAGTGCCGGCTGTGTGGCCGCTTCCACCAGATAACAGCGCCTGCCGCCCGGGCGGCGAAGCGGAGATGCCGCGCCAGGCCCGGTTGAAAGCCAAGCAGGCCGGACCTTGTCGGTCAGGGAGCCCATGACCATGGGCCGACCGGCGGGCCGTGCTGAATGGCCGCGGTGCTGGCCATGCCAGACGGTCAGGTTTCCACCAGGGTGAGTTTGGCCTTGCTGCCGCTCTTGTTGGCCTTGGTCCCGAGGCCAACCGCCAGCGCCTCGCGCCGCTTGACTGCCGAATAGCCAGGGGCCGTCATCGGGTAGTCAGCCGCCAGGCCCCATTTTGCGCGGTATTCCCCGGGCGTCAGGCCGAACACCCGCATCAGGTAACGGCGCATCATTTTGTGTGCCGAACCGTCCTCAAGGCAGAAGATGAGGCCGTCGGTGACCGACGTTTGCACCGGCACCGCCGGAACTTGCGGGGCGACGGGCTGGGCCGGGGCGCCTGCCGGGGCGGGTCCCCGGGCCACCTTGAGCAGGCTCTCGTGCACCTGGCTGATGAACCCCGGCACCGCCTCCGGCGCAATCGGGTATTGGGCAACATGCGCGCGGACCAGCTGTATCGCAGCATCGAACGTCGAGGTGTGGGTCGTGGTGGCCATGGGTGATGTCCTTCCGGTCCCAAGGTGATCGCAGGGCTCAGCCCGCTGCTGGACGCCAAAAACCCGAATCTTTCCTGGCGGTCAACAGGAAACGGCAGGGCAGCCAGCCACTCACGGAACTGTGAACGGAGTCCTTGCCGCCCGGCCAGCCAAAAAGACTCGAAGCGTTTTTCAGTGGGTTGCTTGGCGTTTCCTGTTTGGTTTTCGCGACCTCGGACGGCGGCGCTGATGCCCATTGCAAGGACTTGCTGCCATATACAGGCGCCATGCCGCAGCGCAGCGTAACAAAGCCCCTGATCGCTGCATCCGGCAGTCCAAATCTTGAAATGCGGGCGCGGCATTATCCTGCCGTCAATGGATCGTCCGGCATGTGACACGTGGCCTGCGGCCATTGGCGGCCTCCGCCGCGCGCCCCGCTGTCCCGGCTCAGGAATATATGGTTCCAACCCGCAGGGTGAAGCCCGCGGCCAGCCAAGCAAAGACCGCCGCTCTCAAGCCGAGAGCGGCGAAAAACCCGCGGCGTCAGACAATTATGATGTATTTTCATCACAGCTTCGTGAATTTTCTCCTTGACTCCATGGCTGACAGCCTTGAATGTAGCCGTCGGCTGCAACGGGGAGTGGTTGATGGTCGGCGCCATGTCCCGCCGGAAGTGGACAGGGGTGTGCGTCTGTGATGGCCCGGCGCCGGGCGCCGGCAGGCATTCGGGATCCGGTGAAAGGCTGGCGTGGACAATCCGCGGTCCGGCACCATCGGCAATTGTGGGGTTCGGAACATGGGCCTGCATTCGGCACGCGCATGGCGGGCTATGGCGGCCGCGGCATCCGCGGCCATGAGTGGGCGGATGCACCAGCCGGACAGACCGACTTTTTGCAGCCGGGCGGACTGCGGGGCGGCGACGCCCGGCGGCTCCATAAGCGGGCAATGTGCTGGCGAATCCATCCTGCCGGCTGACCCGGCCAGCATTGGCATATGGGAAATCGACGTCGCATCCCGGGCCATGTCCTGGTCCCCGGAACAGCACCGCCTCCACGGGCTCGATCCTGCAGGCGGGACGCCTTCGTTCCAGGAGTGGCTGGCGCTTGTCGAGCCTGCGGACCGGGCATACCTCCTGGCCGCAGAGGCGGCACTTCTGGCGTCCGAGGACGAATCGGTCCCGCTGGAGTTCCATATCAGGCGCCGGCGGGACGGCGCGCGGCGCCTGCTCTCCGGGGCGGCCCGCGTGGTGGCTGACAGCACCGGGCGCCCGTCGAGGATCGTTGGCGCAAACATCGACATCACGGGGCGCCAGCACATCGAGGCAGAGCTCGTCCGCACGACGGCGCTGCTGCTGGCCATCGGAAACTGCTCGCCTGATCTGATCTACGCGAAGGATCCGGACGGCCGATATCTGATGGCAAATCCGGCCAGCCTCGCGGTGTACGGCAAGACAGCGGCCGAGGTGCTCGGCCTGACTGACCTGGAGTGCCACGGCAACCCGGAACAGGCTGCCGCGCTGATGGCGAATGACCGCCATGTCATCGAGACCGGCCGGATCGAGGTGATCGAGGAGGTCTTCGACACGGTATGCGATGGCACGCGGATTTTCCGGTCAGCCAAGGCGCCCATGAGGACAGCCGAAGGCACCCTGCTCGGGATCGTCGGGGTCTCGAGCGACATCACACATGACAAGGATGCGGAGCCCCCCCTGCGGCAGGGCGAAGAGCTGTTCCGGGCCACCTTCGAGCAGGCGGCTGTCGGCATGGCGCACAGCACGCTGGACGGGAAATGGCTCAGGCTGAACGATCGGTTCTGCAGCCTGCTCGGCTATGACCGTGCTGAACTTCTGGCGCTGACGTTCCGGGAAGTGACGCATCCTGACGACCTGGAACAGACGCTGGCAGCGAGCCGCCGCCTGCTCGACGGCGAGGCGGCGAGCGTCGCCGTCGAGAAGCGCTACATCCGCAAGGACGGGTCCCAGTTCTGGGCGCAGATGACACTCTCCAGGGTGCTCGGACAGGACGGGGAACCGAAGTATTTCATTGCCGTCGTCGAGGATATTTCCCAGCGGAAGCGCACCGAGGAAGCGCTGCGCGAGAGCGAGCGGCGCTTCCGCATGCTTTTCGACTGCGGGCCGCTGCCCGGCTACCTGATCGACCCGGGCGACGCGTCCATCGCCGACTGCAACGAAGCCGCCGCCGCGATGCTCGGTTATGAGCGTGACGCGCTCCGGAGGATGCGGATTGCCGACATCGATCCCGGCAGGGCTGGCCACCAGATGGAAGCCGCCGTGCCCGTGCTGGCGGGACAGTCAGCCCAGATCGAGACCCAGCACCGCACGCGGTCCGGCGAGATCCGCGATGTCGTCATCGCCGCGGTCCCGGTGGACATTGGCGGCCGCCGCCTGGCGCACTGCACGGTCGTCGACATCACGGAGCGAAAGAAGGCCGAAGCGCGGTTCCGCGCCACCTTCGACCAGGCCGCGGTCGGCGTCGCGCATATCGCGCCGAACGGCCGCTTCCTGCGGGCCAACCAGGCCATCTGCGACGGGTTCGGCTTCAGCCATGATGAACTCGCGCGCCGGTCGGTGCAGGACCTCGTGGCCCCGGACCAGCGCGCCGAGGTGATGGCAGGGCTGCGCGATGTCGCCACGGGCAAGGCCGAAGCCTATACCGGCGACCGGTGCTATCTTTCTGCGGACGGACGGCCCATTCATGTTTTTGTCACGGTGTCGATGGTGCACGACCGCGCCGAGGAGCCCTATTTCCTTGTCATTGCCCAGGACATCACCGAGCGCAAGGCAGCCGAAGACGCTCTCCGCCGGCTGACGGAAGATCTGGAGGCCCGGGTGCGCGACGAGGTCGCGGCGCGCGAGGCGGCGCAGGCGCGGGCAGCCCAGGCCGAACGGCTGCAGGCGCTCGGGCAGCTCGCCGGCGGCATAGCCCACGACTTCAACAACGTGCTGCAGGCCGTGCAGGGAAGCGCGTCCATGATCGGGCGCAAGGCGGCCGATCCGGAGTCCGTCCGGCGCTACGCGCAGATCGTCGGGCAGGCATCGGAGCGCGGGGCGTCCATCACGAGGCGGCTGCTTTCCTTCGCCCGCCGAGGTGACCTGCGCGCCGAGGCTGTCGAGGTTTCGGCGCTTCTCGACGGCATGCGGAAAATCCTCTCGCCAACGCTCGGCGCCTCCATCATGGTGACGACCGAGGCAGCGCCGGGCCTGCCCATGCTGCTCGCCGACAAAGGCCAGCTGGAGACCGCCATGGTGAACCTCGCGGCCAACGCCCGGGATGCCATGCCGCAAGGCGGGACGCTGAACATGCGGGCCTCGGCGGAGGTGGTGGCGCATGGCTCATCGCATCCGGCGCACCTCGCCCCCGGCAGCTATGTGCGCCTTGCCGTCACGGACACGGGCTCCGGGATGGACGGCACAACGCTCAGCCGGGTCTTCCAGCCATTCTTCACGACCAAGGGCACCGGCAGCGGCACGGGCCTGGGGCTGGCCATGGTGAAAGGATTCGCCGAACAGTCCGGCGGCGGCGTGGCCATCGACAGCATCCCCGGCCAGGGCACGACCGTCTCGCTCTGGCTCCCGCAGGCATCCTCCGCCGCGGCGCCGGCGCCATCCCCCGATGCCGCGGTGACAGGGGACGCCGCGGATGCCGAAGTGTGCGCCCTGCGCGTGCTGGCGGTGGATGACGACCCGCTCGTGCTTGAGACGGTTGCCGCCCAGCTTGAGGACGAGGGCTTCGCTGTCACCACGGCTGAGGGCGGAGTGCAGGCGCTTGCCCTGCTGGATGGCGGACTCGCCGTGAATGTCCTGGTCACTGACCTCTCGATGCCGATCATGGATGGGGTTAGCCTGATCGTCGAGGCGCAGGCCCGCTGCCCGACGCTGCCAGCCGTGCTGCTGACCGGCTATGCCGGTGACGGCGTGTCGCTGGCCCTGGGCCAGCGGATCCGCGGCCCGTTCGCGCTGATGCGGAAGCCGACCCACGGCTCCGATCTGGCGGCGCAGATCTCGGCTCTCGTCGCCGAGCAGGAGCAGCACAAGTGACGCACAGGCGGCCGCTTTGGCTGGCGGCCGCCGCGCCATTGTCCTGAGCGGCCTGACCCGACGGCGCCGTTGGGAGGTTCCGGACGGGCTGGCCCAGGAAAAGCCGCAACCAGAAGCTGGTCCTGTTGTCCCTGGACTGGGCGCGGCCCGTCTCGGGAGCAATCTCGTCCGCGGCCCCCTTTCAGGCTCTTTCAGGCCAATTCTGCTGTGCCTCACGGTAACATCTGATATAATTCCGAGCATCTGGCAACCAGCACAAGAACCTGTCATGACGACATACTTCAGCGCTCAGACGCAATGCGTTGCATGCGGCAACGACGTCGTAATCACGTGCCTTGGATCGACCCATTCACTCGGCGCTCCCGACCTCGACCTCAGGCCGCCCGAGATGACGCGCAGCACAATGCACGCCTGGGTCCAGGAATGCCCGGACTGCGGCTATTGCGCTGACGAAATCGACGCTGCGAGGTCGGTGGCGGCCAGCGCGGTGAAGACAGCGGAATACGGCTTGGCCCGCAAAGAGGGCGGAGCGGCGTCAAGATTCCAGAGATGGTTTCTGGTCGCCGACGCCGCGGGGCTGCCCGAAGCCGCCGCCCAGGCATTGGTCTGGTCGGCATGGGCATGCGACGATGAAGGCGATCCCATCAAGGCAAAGGGTTTCAGGATTTCGGCCGCCGAGCGGTATGAGACGCTCATCCTGGACAGCGGGTCGGCAGCCTCCGGTTCCGGCACCGCCGGCCCGAACGAGATGACAGCCTTGGTTGCCGATCTATGGCGACGGGCAGGTCAATGGGACGCAGCGCGAAAAGCAGCGGAACGCGGAATTGCGGCGGGCGTTGACGGCGATTTTCTTGCTGTCCTGAAATTCCAGATGCACCTTGTCTCGCTGCGGGACTCGGGTCCGTATAACCTGGACCAGGCATGCGCCTGGCGAGGAGGACTGTAATAGGGCATCGCGGCGCCCAACGGCGCGCGGCCTCGCGCGCGCGTTAGTGCCGCGTGCCCGTCCGAGGCTGCGGCTGATGGCGCGGACTGCCATTGGCGACCACCTCGCCGATGCGTGTCTCGATGCGGCCGTGCGCCTTCTCCACCGTCGACCGCTCATCACCGGCCCCCGTGATTTCGCCGGGTTCTGCGAGATGTTCGACGTCGACGGCGGCGCCGAAGACATGCGCGACGCCGTGGATGCGGCAGGACTGCCTGGCTGGGCCATCCCAGGCAACTACGGATGTCCGGGCGGCGACGACCTCCTGATCCGGGAAACCCGCCTTCTTGATTATCGGGCGCCTGACGGCATTTCCATGGACCTCGATGCCGAGGCGCCGCCCGACGAGGATGGCGACGCCCGGCCGACCTTCGGCGTCTGACCACAAGTTGTGGCATCTGGCCACCGTGCTGTTGTCAGCCCCGGTTGGCTGCACCACAGCCTTCGGAAGGCCACGTCTGGGTGACATGAGAGCGCCGCCAAAGCTGCTGGAACCCGGCGGCGCTCAGCCTCCTACACCGCCAGGCGGCCGGAGGAAGTGCCAGCTCGGGGGCTGGCTGGGGACAGAATGCGCGCTGCGGCTAAACAAATGCCTAACGGACAGCGAAATGCCTGGCGTGTGACGGCTGGCATTGGCGGGACACGCGAGGCGGCGGCGCCCTGGGACGTGTTGGCCAATCCGCTCCAGGCCACCCCAGGCCGCCCACAGCTTCATTTGACCGCGGTTTGGCGATACGCTTACCTCTGGTGACGGGCTTTGGGTGCGAGCAGCAAATGTCGGCTGACCTGGCAAGGGCGGACCTGTCCGTTGCGGGCATTCAGGTCGGGGAGTTGGCGGCCGTTGCCGCGCGTCCGCCAGACCTCCCTTTCCGTCCCGGAGAGACCGGAAAGCACTGTCGGCCGGGGAACACTTCGCCGCTGACCTCAGTCATTCAACGACCACCATGCACAGGGGGGCTGGCGATGTCGCAGGCAAAAGCTGAGCCGTTCTCGTTCGGGACGTTCGAGGATTTTCTGGCATGGGAGCAGCGGCAGGAAGTGAGGCACGAACTCGTTGACGGCGTGCCGCTGGCGATGGCTGGCGGAACAGAGGCTCATGACGACATCTGTTTCAACGTCCAGTCGACTTTGCGGGAGAAGTTGGTGGGTGGCCCATGCAAGGCTCTGTCACCGAACATGCCGGTGAAGACCGGAACCATGAGGGGGCGATACCCGGACGGTACGGTGGACTGCGGGCCGCGGCATCCCGAAAACCGGTCTGCATCGTGCCCCACGGTCGTGTTCGAAGTCCTCTCGAAGGACTCCAGGAGCGATGACTTCACCGAAAAGCTGTGGGAATACAACCGCATCCCGTCGATTGCCCACTATGTTCTGCTGGAGCAGACGGCGCCGCACGCCTACATTTACAATCGCAGCGGAGCCGGGGACTTCATCCTCGCGCCGGTGGAAATCCGCGGGATGGACGGCGAGATTGAATTGCCAGCCCTCAACATTGTCCTGCCGATGGCGCGGGCGTATGCCAACGTGACGTTTCCCGAGAACGTGGATCCCGAAGCACCGCCTCCATCCCCAAGCCCATGGCGACAGTGAGACGACCGCTGCTGGCTCATGCTCGCCGACTGGGAGGTTCCGTCAGGACCGGAGGCAACCATGCGTGAATTCCTGATCCTCGACTTCGCGAAGCCAGCGGCATCAGCCGTGCCGCGTTTCCGATGGAGGTGGCTTGGGTTCCGGCCGAAGGCGGCCGCATCGTCGGACATCCCTGATTCGCCCGGAACCGGCCTGGGAAGTTGCCGGGTGCATGGGATGCGGCGGCCGAGCGTGTGCATGGCATCCCCAGGGCCGAGCTGGATCGCAGTGGCAGGGCGGCGGCGGATCGTGTGGAATGCCGTTGTTGCGGCAGCCCGCGCATAGCCGTCCAAGTCCAAGCCATGCTGGCTGGCAACCGGAACGCGCCGCTTTCCTTCAGCCTGCGGACGGTTACCTGGCCGCTACCTGCACAACGACATCACCAACTGGTCAGGCGGATCCGTGCCGTCGATGAAATCAGGCATCACCTTGGTGCGGTCGTCTTCGAGGAAGCCGACTTCAGAATAATACGGGCCGAGCCCGGGGCGGCAGTCCAGCCATAGGATTCCAGCGGTCGAGGCGGCGATAATCTCCCGCATGAGGCGCTGGCCGAGCTTTATCCCGCGCAGGTCGTCCCTGACCCACACGCTTCCGACCACGTGGATCCGGCGCCGTCCGATGACGGCCTCCCGTGCGGTTGCGACGATCCGGTCACCGCTCTCGGCTATCCACACGTCGCCGGTATCCCAATGATCAGTCCACCCGGCCCGACGGGCAGTGATGCCGCGCGCCGCCATGGATTGCCGCCCGTCCGCCCGACGGATGACAAGTCCCTGCACCGAATGCAGCATGGCTGCGCCCTCCCCAATCCGGACAGCGTCGGCGACGCCTCGACAGCCCGGTCCCGATCTCCACGGTTGCACGCGGACTGGCAAACGATTGCACGCCGCTCCTGGCCGGGCTGGCGCGGTTCGGGGCATGGCTGACGCAGCACTGGCCTATGAGTGCGGAACCATCCAGGTCCCGTAGGCGCTCATTGCAGGATGGTCGGCGACCGCTGTCGGCATCGCATCCGCGCCGCGCTTCGCCTCCTGTTCTATCTTGGGCGGCACAGCCTCGGGTCCGGAGAAGCCTTCTTTGGTTCGCGCCATCTTTGCTTGCTTCGGCTCCATGAGGCAGGCGTGGATTCCGACCTTGGCTATCTCGACCCCGCCCCACGCCACAAAGAAAATGCCGTCCGGCCGGGTAGCAGCCAAAAAGGGACATCGGCTCTTTCCCGATGATTTCAGTTTTCGGGACGTTGGGAACCTTGGCGCTTCCGGGCTCCGGCATCCCCATCATCTGCCTTACGCCGAGGCCGAAATCTCCGCCTTGCTGGAGGTCCGCCACGGTGAAGACGGCCACGCGTCCCCGGATGGGGGTGGCATAATGGCGCGGTTCCGGACGCGGCTGCGCGACGGCCTTGGGCAGCGGATCCTCGGGTGCCTTCGCCTTGAACGAGCCGTCCTGCTCCCAGGGCAGGAGTTCACGGCGAAGGGCGCCGCTGTCCGGAAGGTGCTGGACACGCCGCTTCGCGCATCCATCCCGAGGTTACACTGGCCGCCATCGCCGGCGCGCTGAAACCGGTGGCCCAGTTTCTGCTGGTCGAGGTCGTGACCGACGAGCCGCTTGATCCGGACGATCCGGTCGTTGCGGCATGGCAGCGCCTGGAAGGCCGCACCTGCGCGCCGCCTACGGAAACGGCCGTGACGCGCATGCTCGGCCACCTCGGCTTCGACGTGCGCGTCTCCGAGGATATCTCGGTCCGCCATACCGCACAGACGCTGCATGGCTGGCGTTGCGCGGTGGAGGCGCTGAAGAACGACCGGCCGGACGCGCGCCGCGCCGCGCCGCTGGTGGCCGAGGCGGAGCTGTGGATGCTGCGGCTGCGCCTGATTCGGACCGGAAGGCTGCGGCTGATGCGCTGGATTTCCCTCGGCAGCGGCGCGACCTGACGGTTACCGCCTCATCGCGACAGCGAGCATTCACGTGTCTGCGGCATGAACCAGCCTACCCGGCCAGCGCCAGCGCCGCGTCGGCCATCGGCACACCCAGCGTGATTGTGGCGCCGGAAAGCGGGTCCTGTTCCGTCATGCGCGGCCCGTCACGCAGAACCGCCAGCGCGCGCGCCAGGTCGAACGGCAGCGGCGGGCGGCGGGCCGCCCAGCGCGTCGCAAGCCCGCCGAGCAGGAGGGCGAACGGTGCCAGAGCGGGATCGCTGGCGCCCGCGGCGATTTCCCTGCTCCAGGAGGCGATGAACGCGGCGGGCAGCCTGGCACCCCGCCCCGGCCCGCAAAGCGCCCTGGCGTCGGCCAGGATGGCGCTGGCGTCGGCCGCGCGATCTGCTTCCAGCGCCGCCATGAACCGCTCCTTGGCTTTGTACAGAGTGAGCACCGTTTCGTCCCAGGCGCCCATGTCCTCCAGGGCACCGGACGACAGCGCGGACCGCGGGGTGGCGAAGGTGCGCGGCCGCTCCCGCGCGTTGGTGCCGCGCGTCCGTCCAAGGCTGCGGCTGATGGCGCGGAAGGCCGCCAGGAACGACGAAAGCCCGTGCCGCCTGGCATGGTCCGGACAGACCACGGTCCGGACCCAGGGCGCGCGGTCGGCGAGCGCCTCCCGGAACGGCGGATGCAGCCCGACAGCGGCGCTGCCGATGCGCGCCGCATCGCCAATCCGATCAAGCCAATCCGTGACATCGGCTTTCGAGGACCCCGGCAGCACATCGACCACCGTTGAAGCCGTGACGTCGGTGACGATGGCCGCCTCGATTCCGGCGACCTTTGCCACATGCAGCCCGAGATACTCCGGCGGGCGCTGCGGCAGGTCGCGTTCACGGGGCGCCGCCCATTCGGCGAACCGCGCCTTGGCCGTCTTCTCGTCGATCCCGAAGCGCCCGGCGGCCCGCGCGTAGCCCGCCTCGAAGCACGCCTCGGCGGTGGCGTCGCGCAGAGCGATGGTGGCCAGCGAGCCGCGCCGCGCGCCAGGCGGCAGGTCGAGAAAGCAGCCTTTGCACCTTGTGCACCGCCAGCGCTGGACAAGGTGTCCGGCCTCGACCGCATGGCCGTCCTGCCCGACATCCTGCACCAGGCGGTTCCGCATGCCGTGGCGCGTCGCGATGGACCCGCAGTTCGGGCAGGCGCTCATCCGTCCCTGCTTCCGTCCGGACTGCGCGCGGGGACGAAAGTCCCGAGCTCGCGCCGGATGCCGCGCACGCCGGCCTCCACATGCGGCTCGGCCAACCTGTGGCCCGCACGGATCTCGGCAAGGAAGTGGCATGCGGCCCCGAGGCTTTCCGGCAGGAAGCTCGGCCGTCCGACGGCGTTGAGCGCCATGGCAAGCGGGCGGTCGATGTCCATCAGCCAGGCGAAGTCGGTCTCCGGCAAGGTCGCGCATTCGCGCGCCGCCGCGAGGGCAGCCATCAGGACGGTCTCGGACCAGGCATGGCGGGCCGCGATGTCTTCGGCCCATCTGCGCTCATGTGACACAACATCGAGGATGTCCCAGTGCGCATCGACGTACCCGCTGATGTCGGCGGCGGATTCGCTTTCTGCCGGCCGGTCCGGATGCCCGCCGCTGGCTTTGCGTTCCCGTGTACGCTTCGCCGCGGCGGCCAGGCCGTCACGGTACGCGCCATAGCGCCCGCGTGCGTCCCCGCTTCCGTGCCGTTCCTCCGCCCGGAGGGCGAACAGGATGAGCAAAGCCACGCGGTGCACGCGGCGGCAGCGTTCAATCTCCACCCCTTCCCATCTGAAGGCCAATTGCCCGGCCAGCGCCAAACGGATGGCTGGGCCGTCGCCAGCCGAAGCAACGCCGGCGCGTCCGATGAGCCAATCTTCGAGATCGGGCAGTCCAGGCCCGGCGGTCGCCGCGACGCACGGACGCATCGCCAGCGTCCGGCGCGCAAGTTCGGACACGCTGTCGATCCGTGGTTCGGGGCCGCCGGATTTCGCGCGCCATGTCCAGCCAGCCGCCGCCGCAGCCATCGCCGCTACCGCGGCACAGCCAAGGCCGGGTGACACCGTTCCGGACACCAGGGTCCAGGCATCGAAGGTGGCCCGAACGGCTGATGGCAGCCAGAGCGCCGTCAGCGTGGCGGCGGCGCCCGCCACAAATGAGGCCGGATTCAACGTGATGTCGCGCATCTCAGAGGTCTCCGGCTTCGCACACGCTGTCCTCGCCGTCCCCGTCCGCAACCGCAGAAACCAGCGTGGGCAGGCGTATCTTTAAGCTGCGGAGTTCGGTGTCGTCCACGGCGCCCCGCAGCGTGCGCATGTGCAGCGACTTGCCGGCATGGAGAAGCCGCGCCTCGCCCGGCATCGCCCGCCGCAGGCCATTGGCCAGCATCCGCGCCTCGCCTGCACCAGTTCCGCGATGCCCGCCGGCGAGGTTGACGGCGAGATCGACGGTGTCCGGATCCTCGGTGCGCATGAACAGCTTGGTGTTGGCATGGGCGATGATTGACTGCGCTTTGCCCATGCCGAGACGGCCCATGTCCAGGAGGTGCTGGCTGCCATAAACCATGCTGACGCCCGCTGACCGGGCCTGCGCTGCCATCAGCGCCATGCCGTCGACCGCGTAATAGCCCACATCGTCGAGGATGACGGTGTATGGGCGGTCCGCGCGCGTCGGCAGGTTCTCGACAATGGCCTGCCAGTCGCCATCGCATTTGCTGCCGAGCGCCGATGCCATCATGCCTTTCAGCAAGGCAACGGCCATGCAGCCGGGAATTGCGCCCTCGGCGCCGCTTTTTTCCAGGGATGGCAAGCTGACCACCAGGATGCGCCGGTTCAGCACGACATCGGCCATGTCGATGTCCCCGCTGCCAGCGGAGAAGATGTGGCCGTAGGCGTCCGCAAGGCAGCCGAACATGCGCATGAAGTGCATCTCGACGTAACGGTGCTGGTCCACCGTCATGGCGCTCTGGCTCGTCCCACGGTCCTCCTGGAAGCCGGAAAGCGAGCAGAGGTAGGCCCTCAGGCTCCGCCGTGTCCTCTCGGAAATCCGCGCGTCGTCCATCAGGCGGACGATGCTCCCGATGCCCATGTGGTCTCTCAGGACGCCGGCGTCGAGGATGAGGTCATTGCGGTCCCGCAGTTCGCACAGCGCATGGACCACGGCGGTCAGCATCGCCACAGCGCGTCCCTTCCAGATCCACACGTCGCCACCGGTGTCGTCCATCATGGCAATGAAGATCTGGACCAGGGCGTCCGGCGATCCCGATGCCAGGGGATTTATCCGATGGCTCGGCCGGGCATGGCGTCCGGCAGGGCCGCTCCCCGACATGAAGTTGAGATGCAGCAGGTCCTTGGTCCGGCCGAACTTGTGGCAGAGCGCGAACACCCCGGCGTAGATCGAGGGGTCGCCATGGCCGACGAAGATGAACCCGCTGCCCTGGCTAAGCGCGTTCGCCGCCATGCCAAGCAATGCCTCGGATTTCCCGGCCCCCGCGGTGCCCATGACCAGGACATGCTGCCGGACGTCGCCGTCAGACAGCCAGATTTCTTGGCCGCGCTCGTCGTGCCCGAGGAAAAGGATGCCCTGGGCTGGCATCGGTTCGCCGGTTCGGGGATTGATTTCATTCGGATCGAGCCCGGCGCCGAGCGGCATCTTGATGGGCAACCGCCCAAGCCGCCGCCGGCGCAGCCATGCCATGGCCGCCGCCGTGCGGGCAGCGCCCGTTCCGCCGGACACCGTGGCGCCACTGCCGATCCGCCGGGTCACCCGCCCCGCCATCGCCTTCATCCCGGAAAGAATGTCCATCGTTGCGCCCTCCCTGGACGCTCAATCCTGGCCATGAATGGGCCACCAAGGATACGTGGCGGCCACCCAAAGGAAGCGGACGGAATTCGTGGTTGGTCTATCCTAATGGGTGGGGCGACATATGACAACTTTTTTGGGTTCGGCGTGATCTGTCGGTCGGCCCACGGCAAATTTGTTGGCTGACCAGGCGCGGAGGGAGTTGGAGATGGAAGACACATTCGACGAAGGGGTTGTGTTGAAGGAGCTAACCAAGCTTCCTCGCTGGAAGGCATACGCGTTCGGACTAGCAATTTGCGAGCGCATGCTGCCAGGCTTCACCGCCTTTACAGCCGAGAGCGGTCACACGGGCCGTGACGTTCTCCGTTCGGCGCTTTGGTGGCGATGGACGCCCATCCGCCGAGGACCTGACTCGGCCATGAAGGGCCGAGCTTGCGGTCCTTGTTAGGTCAACGCGATGACCTCGAATTCTTGCGACCGACGCCGGACGATTTCGAAGTTTGCTTTGCTGCCATGGAAACCCGCTGGCGGACATCTTTCGACAAACATCGCCGGCCTCGGTCCGTGACGGTTGTTAACGACTACTGGCGTTTCCGGGCGCCGCAACGAGGCGCGCCTTGGCCTCCACTGACTTCGCCCCGAGGCTCCATCAGATGGCGCTGCAAACCGGGAGTGATGCCATGTGCATCTGGCCTGCGGCGAGGCACCCTCCCCTCAAGGAGCCACCACCGGTACGCGCCATCGTCTGCCTGGTGGTCCACTTCACAGTTGCCTCGGCCGCACGCGCGCACCTGGCAAGACCGCCCACGTTGTTATGGGGGCCAAGGCTCCGCCCTGGACGCGGCACGTTGGGACCACCGCCATGCGGGTCACGCGCGCCGTCAGCCAGCAAAGCCGTTCCGCTGGCGCGCGACACCACCGTCGCAGAGCATCATCTGCAGCATCTGCAGCATCTGCATCATGCGCTCCTGCGCTTGGCCTTTCCGCGGGGGCCATGCCGGTCAGGCCGCCAGATTGACAGCCGCCGTCCGCGTCGCCACCGCCACCAGCGCCGGCGCGTCCCCCGTGAACTCCACCCGCAGGACGCCATCCTCACTCCCGCGCACGGCAAACCCCACGGGAGCGGCCCCTGCCAGCCGCAGCGTTCCGGTGGTGCCCGCAGCCGCGGCCGGCGCTTCCGCCATCGCAGCGCCGTGCAGGGAAACATCGGTCAGCATGACGTCCCGCTCAGCCTGGCCGGCCAGGGAGATACGCGCCCTGGTCCGCACCGGTGCGCGCTGTTCCGCCCTGCGGTCCACCTCCGGTGCCGATGTCCGGACTGTTTCCACTACCTTCCGCTGCAGGCCTTTCACGTCGAGCGCCATGGCCTGCGCGTTTTCATGCACGCGCGCGGCGAGGGCGCGCAGCACCCCGGCTTCCGCTGACACTTCACCGATGCGGGTGGTGGCCACGCCCGTCACCTCGGCCGCCCCGGTCACACTCCGCGCAATCTCCGCGGTTGCCCCGCCCTGCTGCTCGACCGCGGCGGCGATCGAGCCTGAGATGGCCTGCACCTCGTCCATCGTCTGCCCGATCCTGGTCACCGCCTCCGCAACCAGCAGCGTGCCCGCCCGGACTGCCGTGATGCTGTGGGCAATCTCTTCCGTCGAGCGTGCTGTCTGCGTCGCCAGCGCCTTCACCTCGCCCGCCACCACAGCGAACCCCTTGCCCGCCTCGCCCGCACGCGCCGCCTCAATGGCCGCATTCAGCGCCAGCAGGTTGGTCTGGCGCGCGACACCGCCAATCAGGCCAGCCACATCGCTGATGCGCCCGACCTGCTGCTCGAGTTCCGCGATTGCCTCCCGCGCCCCCTGCCCCGCCGCAACCGCACGGCGCACCACCGCACTGGACTGGTCGACCTGGGCGGTGATCTCATGGATCGACACCGAGAGCTCCTCGGCAGCCGCCGACACGGTCTGTGCATTCGCCAGCGACTGTTCGGATGCCGCCAGCGCCTGCTTCGCCGCAATGCCGGTCCGGCTGGCCGACTCGGCCATCCCGTTGGCAATCTCCACCATTCCGCTGCCGCGATCGGAAACGGCGTCCACTGCCGCCGATGTCTCGGTCTGGATCTGCTCTGCCATGACCATCAGCGCCTGGCGTTTGTCGGTCGCCATCCGGGAACGGCTTTCCTCCGCTTCCGCCTCCAGCTCGCGGGCATGCGCCGCAGTGTCGCGGAGCGTATGCAGCGCCCGCGCCATCTCGCCGATCTGGTCGCTGCGCCCCTCCCCCGTCATCGCGACCGTGAGGTCGCCATCAGCAATCCTGTGCATGGCACCGGCGAACCGGGTCAGGCCAGCCAGGTGCCTCCGCAACAGCCAGGCTGTCAGCAGGACGCACACCAGCACGCCAGCCACTCCCCCGACCACTGCATCGGCTGTCACCTCGTCGAGCAGCGCGTAAGCCTGCGCCACCGGCACGCCAACGAACAGGACGCCCACCTGCCGACCCGCGGCGTCGCGGACCGGCGTGTAGACGGCGCGGTATGGAGTGCCGAGAATCAGGCTGTCCCCCTTGTAGTCACTGCCGCCACCGATCACGGCGTCCCGCGGCGCGCCTGTGGCGAGCGCCGTGCCGACCGCGCGTTTCCCGCTGGCGTCCTGGACACTGGTGGCGATCCGGCGGTCGCCCTCGAAAATGGTGGAAACGGCGCCTGTCGCCTCCTTCACGGCGTCCACGATGTCGTTCCGGCCGTCCAGCCCGGTGCCACCGAGCATCAGATGTCCGCCGGCATCCAGCGACCACGCCTCGCCCAGCGGGCGCAACTGCGATTTGAGGTAGTCCAGGCTGTGGTGCAGGTCGCGTTCGACCCGCGCCTCCTCGTTGTTCGCGACCGAGCGGATGGTCCAGATTTCCACCGCCGCGACGACGAACGTAATGGCGACCGTGGTGGGGACCACGAGGCGCCATATGACACTGATACGGTCGGTCAGCTTCCGTGACCCGGCGGCGGCCGGGTGCGTCTTGGACATGGGACACCTCGAAGGAAAGCGAGGTGCCCATAGGTGGCGCAAGACCTTAACCGACGGTGAAAACGCTGCCTGCCGCCGCCGGACGGCCTGGCGCCGGTGCGGTGTCCGGGCCGGCGGAACGGATCGCCGGGCAGCCTGCCCGGCTGCCTATTGCCAGTGGGCCGGGCGCCAGAACCAGCGATAACCGTCCCAAACCCAGCGGCCGGGCTCGTAATGGCCATAGTGCGGTCCGCGCAGCACGTAGTGTCCGCCAACCCAGACATAGTTCCTACGCCGCGGGAGCCAGGCAAGCCAGACGGACAGCGCCAACAACAGCGAGACGTCTCAAGAAATCTCTCCACCGACTGGAACCATTCTCCACCGTAACACGTGCCATTTGATTCCGGAACGGGTCAGCGGCCGATGCGCCGGACGTTGTTGAAAGGAAAACGCGCTCGCGGACAGATGGCCTCCGGGCGCCGCCCGGGTTTTGTGTTCATGGCTGGCCAATGCCAATATACCCTACAGCGTATGGCATGCCGTTGGGGGGCGGATTGGGCAGGAACGGACTGGGCAAATTCGAGCAGCGCATCTTGTTTGCCGTGCGCGAACTGCAGGACGGCGGCTATGCCGTTTCGGTCGCAGCCAGCATCGAGCGGCGGTTCGGCGGCCCGGTATCGCTGGGCGCGGCTTACGCGACACTGGCCCGCCTCGAGAGGAAAGGACTCATCTCGTCGGTCCTTGGGGAGCCGACTCCCGTGCGCGGCGGCAGACAGAAACGGTTCTACCGGGCAACGGAAAATGGCTTGCGGGCATTGGCGGATGCCATCCAGGCAGATGCCAGGATGCAGGCATGATGGCGAGCCGGCAGGGACGTATCCCTGGCGCCAGCGGCTGCTACGCCCGCTCGAAGACCCTGAGCGCCAGGTCCCAGCCAGCGCCTGTCGGTCTCCGGGACGTCCGCTGGAGCAGCGGCAATGGCGTTGGTGGCGTGGGACATGGCGGTCTCCAGGCAGAATCGGCGATGGCAGGGGCGATGGCCGCCAGTATCAGGCGTTCGTGCGCGGCTCCAGGCTGCGCCGCGCCATCAGCGCAAGGCGCTCAAGCTGCTCGCGCGAGAGGCGGGCCTCCTGGCCGTCCTTCAGGCACCGGGCATAGCCTTCGATGGCATCGGGAAAGTGCGCATCGGATGGCGGAGGCAGCGGAGCTGGCATCCCTCACACACCCGGCGCGGACGGCGTTTCGGCGCTGGCCTCGGCAGCCTCGGACGATCTGCGGCGCTCCCGGCACAGCGCCAGGGCTTCGGTGCTCAGCTGGTAGGCGCCGACGTCATTCTCCGCCGCATCCCGGATCAGGCAACTGGTCATGCCGAACCGCGGACGCTCCCGCAGCTTGCGCGCGAGATTTTCGAGCGCTTCAGCCGCCCGCACCCGTGATGTGTTCTCGACGAAGCCATCCGGAGTAACGCCAATGTCAAGTTCGACAACCAGACCGTGTGTGATTCTACTGTCCATGCCGGAAAGCTCCGTCGCCTGGAGAGATGTTTAGCGCGGGATCTGGTGTGGCGCAAGGCTTTTGCGCCGGGCGGCCTGCAAGGAATTGAGGTGCTGACAGACCGGATGGTGGACAGCGTGGTGCGGTCGCGGCTGGCCAAGACGTCCGCCTGATCGCAGGAAGGCGTTCCCGGGCGCGCGCGCCTGCCGCCGATTCTTGCCGCACACCATGCGTGCCGCTGCCTGAAGACTGTCGCAGCAGTCACCACGAAGGAAGCCAACCCGCCATCATCGGGGCGGTCCGGGTGGACCCGCGCACCGGGACGGGAACCTGCTCAGGGCCGCGGCAGCGCCATCCAGCCATCGTTGGCGCCCCCGTTGCAGGAGTGCCGTGCACAGAAGGCGAATGATTTCCTTGTTTCCGTCCATCGGCGATTCTAAGGTGGCAAATTCCTTGCTTTTGCGGCTGCCCGAGAGGTTTCGAAAGATGGCATATGATGGCGATTTCTACCGGGCCTACGCCCATTACCTCGCGGAACCGCGCGTGCGTTCGGTGCACGACTGTGTCATCGGGTGCATTTCCGGCCATCCGGCGTTCGGGCGGGTGATTGACCTGGGGTGCGGCCAGGGCAACGAGTTCCTGCATCACGGCCACCCGGCATTCTATGTTGGCATGGATTGCAACCCGCTGCCCATTGACCGGCTCGGCCAGGGGACTGTGACGGGCGACTACCGCGCCGACTTCGAACGCGTGGTCGGCCTGATCCGGCAACATGGCATCAGGGCCGTGGTCTCCCTGTTCTCCGTCGAATGCACCGGGCCGGCTGCGGACAATCGCTTGATGTACGAGGAACTGTTCAGGCGGACTTCGATCCGGGCAATCCTTTCGAGCGGGTTCTATTACTCCGACCGGCTTGGCCTGGAGACGGTCGGCGAGGCTGGCGGCATCATCTCCTACCAGACCTTCAGCGACATTGAAGACCGCGGAAGCCAGATGTATGCGGAAACGCAGGCGGCGATTCCATGTCCATCCGACATGTTCGGCGCGACGCCGGTCGAAGTGCATTGCCTGCTTCAGCGGCACGACGCGTTCGACGCTGAACTCGCCCAAAGGTTCGCCGCACTGTCGGCAAATCCTGTGCCAAGGCGCCGCGACATCTCCGGACTGCCCGCCATGCCGCGCCTGTAGAGTCAGCGCCGCCCGGACGCGGCTCCGGCCTCCGCCTTGCCAGAATCCAATCTATAGTCCAGATGACGCACCGCAACCGGAGGACACGTCATGCCGGACCGGAAGACCGACAAGATCGAGCTCCCCTTCCTCGACCGGACCGAGATCGTCCCTGGCGCCGACGGGACGCTGGCGGTGGTCGGCGTGTTCGACGGCATGTCCCGGCGCCCGGTCCTTGCGCGGGTCGGCGAGGACCGCCAGCCGTTCCAGACGGACGAGGCGGTGCGGATGACCGCCGAGGAGACGGCACGGGTCATCTGTGAGATGTACCGCCGTTCCTGGCGTCACCGGAACGCGGCGGCCGTGCAGACCGGCGTGATTGGCATCGACTACAACGAAGGCGATGAAGATGTCGCCACCTCTTACCGCGCGGTCACCGTAAGCGGGACACGCGACGCGGTGCGGCGGTTTGCCACGGGCAGGCCGATCGAGGACTGGGCCGCCGCCAGCGCCTGGGCCGCCAGGAATGTCTGGCAGCTGATGGCTTCCTCATCAGTCCTCCATTTTGCCGACGACGTCGCCGGGTTCCGCTTCGACGAGGACGGCAATCTGGCGGCGAATCCGGACGACACGCTGGAAGCCCGCCGCCTTGGGCGGGAACCGGAGGCGGCGGCTGGTCCCGGCGGCAATCGCTAACCGGGATTGGATCTCCGCGTAAGCATGGCGCGGGATGCCGCTATGGCGCATCCCGGTCGACCTTGGCGAGATTCAGTTCCGAAAGCAGCTGGCCGCCGTCAATTTCAAGTCCGCGGCGCAGCACCCAGTCGATGCCAAGGTTCGGCACATCGATGTCCACATCCGCGTGACGCGCCTCCGCAGACACGAAAGCCGCGAGGTCGGCCGCATGGTTCCGGATCGATGTCGCCACGCATGCCGCCGGTCCAGTGATCAGGACCGAAAGATCAATGTTGGCGAACATGTCGCCCAAGCGCTTTGCGAAATCTTCCGCAATGGCCCGTTGCGGATGGCCGGGCCAATTGCCCTCCGGGTAGGGGAATCCCGGCAGAGTCACCAGCCAGGTGCCTGTCGGCGCAAGGACAGCGCCTTCGTTTCCTGGAAATGGGTCGCCCTTCCTGGCCGCGGCGTCAGGCTGCAGGCCCAGAGCGCGAGTGACCGCCTCGGGATCGAGACTGTCCTTGTGAACCCGGACAGTGAGCAGCACTTCGGGCAACGCGGCATGCCCGGCCGCGTCTCCGGGCGTCACTTGGAACCCCATCATGCCACTCATTTCGCTGCCCTCCTGCCCGAAGCGGCTTCCGACTTGGGAACATCTGCCCGGTGAAGGTAGCAGGATAGCCTTGCCACTGTCGAGGCGTCCGTCACACGCGATGTTGACAAGCTCATGGCCGCGTCCTATCAATCGGGCTGGATTGGGAGATGGTCTGTCATGGGTAATCGCTCTGCGGAACAAGGCGGCTTTGACCCTGACAGCCCGGCCATCCGGGTCATCAACGGCCTCATCGCCGGCAAGGTGAACGAAATCCTGGCCGCACAGTGGCGGATGGGCGAACTGATGAAGCGGATTGAAGCCGCAGGCCCCTACAGCGCGAACCCGACGAGCTATGAGATGGTGCCGGGTGTCCGATACGAGCGCCACGACCTGATGACCCAGGACCTGCGGCAGGTGGGCGAACTCTCCGCTGAGATCCTGCGCCTGGACAGGGCAATCGGCGAACTCACCCGGATCAAGCTGAGCTGCTTCCGGGACGGCGATTTTTCCGGCGGCGACTACTGGATTCCGACCCTGACCACAGGCCGCATCCTCAACCACCGGCTGGACGGCGATCCCGAATCCCTTGCCGTGCTGACCGCCACGAATCCCGTCCGGTTCACGGTGACCGCCGAAGGTCAACGCTTCGTCCTCCGGCTGGACGGTTTGGAAACCGACGCGCTCAAACTCATGGATCTTCTGACCAGTCTCCGCGTTGACGCGGCACCGGCGGATGCGGGCGGGGAATCAGCGGAAAGCGCCAATGGCCGGCACCTCGTCGCATGGGCCGATGAGTATGCAGACGCCGTCAATGTGCTGGTGCCGTTCAATGTCATCGACCGCATCAGTGGAACAAGGACCCGCTGGATTAAGGCAGGCAAATTTGCCTTGCCGTTCTTCCATGCCCTGCGTATTGCCATCCGGTCCGCGGCCAACAGCGGCGCGGAAGGCCGGGCGCTGTCCTGAACGGCGCATGGCGAAGGTCTGCACATCGCGGCGGGTGATCCGCGCGCCGTGCGTGCACGGCATGTCGGCGCACCTGGGCGCCATGTTGGCCGCGATGGGCGCGGCATCGGCCGGAGAGGCGCACCTTACGCTTCTCGGCGACCTCGGCGACCTCGGCGACCTCGGCGACCGCGGCCCGGACTCGCTCGGGTGCTACCGGGCCGCCTTGGGGCGCACGCCGTCTGGCATGGGGTTCAGCGGCAGGACCTGTTTGCTGGGCAACCACGAGATGTTCATGCTCGCCGTCATGTAAGGCCCTCCCGCGTCCGGCCTTGGCATGTCGCTGTGGTTCCGCAACGGCGGAAAGTCCGTGCTTTCCGAACTGGGCCTCAGTCCGGCGGAATTCCGCGCGGCGGACCTGGAGCCAGCGCTGTGTGCCGCGCTCGGCACCCCCGTGGTCGCGGAAATCAAGGCATCGGGAAGCCACCGCGAGACTGGCTCGCTCCTGCTCGTGCACGCCGGTGTCGACCGGCTCCAAAGGCTCGACCTCTGGTTCTCGAAGCGGCGGGTCTGGCTGTCGGACGAGAACCACTACGCCTGGATCAGGTTCCCGTTCCTGGGGCACCACGGGCGCTTCGAGGGCGGCCGTATTGTCGTGCACGGGCACACGCCGGAGGCCATGGTCATGCGGTGGAAGGGGCTCGACCGGCCGCCCGGGACGCACGAGCTCGACGGCTGGCGGCTCGGGCTTGACGGCGGCAGCTACCAGTCAGGCATCGTCGCTGGCGCGGAGTTTCGAGACGGCGCCTACCGTATCTGGCTGGCAGTCGCTCGGGGCTGAGGGGCCGCCGGGTGGCCGTCGCCCCGACGATGCGCGCGGCTTCGTCCGCCAGCGATGGTCTACGGTCCAGTGGCCGGCAACGCTTTGACCATTCCGTAGCCGTAAGACTTGGCGGAACCAATGCCCTGCGTGAGCATGGCCGAGAATGCTACCGGGTCCGTCACCTTGACGCGGGTCCGGACGTCAATGGCACGAATCGATGGGACACAGCCTGGAAGGCTGCCACGGGCACGGGACGCGTTGCTGATCTCCGCGTGACACAACGGCTCGCCGCCGTCACCCTGGACAAGCTCGAACCCCAATCTTGGTCCTGCGCGCCAGAACCAATACATGGCCGCCGGGCGGACTACGTCCTGGCGCTTGGCGTCCGAAGACAAGTGCGCAACCTCTGGCGCCGGGTTACCGGACCGCAGGTCATGGAGCACGGCCGAAACTAGGTCGTGCTTCTTGCCCCGGCCGTCTGGGGAACCCGGGCGCGCGCTCCGCATCAGCACCGCGGTGGTAGCGATGTCATGCACAGAGCCCATCTCAAATCGGAGATCGACCTCCTTCGCCTTGATGTCCCACAAGCCGTCCGGCACGGATGGCTTACGGGACGACAGCATCTCCACCGCAAACGGGTCCCGGCTGATGACCTTGAAGACAAAGTCACGCTTCGCCGCAGGATCGTCGGCGACGACAGACCATGCCAGCCGATGGTCGCTTTCGGCAGATCCATCGAGGAGGCCCGTGATCGCGAAGTGCCTTACCGCTAGCGGGTCGCGGCGGATAGAAGCACGGATGTGGAACATGGTCATCTCCGGAACAGTCAGTTCACACCTGGAACCGAGCACTCGACGTACTCGCCGAACAGCCGGAGCAGGTGGCGTGGCTGTCCTCCGCCGAGTGGGACAGGCAAAGGAAGCTGGCGCACGAGGCGCCGGGTCATGGCTGGCATGGCTCCAGGAAAGCCGTCTTCCCAATGCATGACGCCTGACTTGACCGTGCGCCAACCTGCCAGGGCAGCTTTCAAGATCGGCTCCTGAAGCCTGGCGTGAAGTCCCGGATGGCCCCGCACAGCCTCGGCAAGCCCATCGGAGGACAGCATAACCGGCGCCGGAGGGAACGCCAGCGAACAGCTACGGCGTCCGGCAAAGACCGGATAACAAGGCGACTGCAGGCCAGCTTCAAGTCGGCTCAGGAGCGCAGCCTCGCCGGCTACGAATACCGTCCAGCCGCCAGCCGACCAGTATTCCCTCGTTGACAAAATACTACCGGTAGCTGCCCCACGGTTGATCTTATCCAATGCCCGCAGATCTTCGAAGCGTGACGTCTTCGGCGCATCCTTGTCCTCATTCTGCAAGACATAGATGCGCCGAGTTGATTCGTAGTCCGACGACGGTTGGCGGCTCGGCATCGCGTCGGTCCGGCAGGCAACGCGTATCTCCTGAGCCAGCCCAGGCAATGCATCCCGTTGAATGCCGATGGCGGCCCCGAGGATTCCCGCGATGGCAGCCTTGCCGGGAGGAAGCTGGGTCTCGCGCTTCGCCGTGTTGCCGGTGGACAACGCTGTCGTCCCCCAGCAACCGAACTGTGCCCAGACGTCCAGAGCAAGGATCATCGCGAGACGGCCACGAGCGCGGCCGCGAGGCTTGGTGCGGCACCCGGAATCACGCCTGCGCCCGGATGGGCGCAGACCTCGACTACTTGACCAGAACCGTAGACCCTGGTGAGCGCCTCCTTGTATTCGCGGAGCTGGCCGATCGCCGCGGCCATCGGGTCGCGGGAATCAGGCGAAATCACGCGCGCGAAGGCCACAGAGAGGTTGGTCGCCGGGGCGCCGCCTCGCTCGATCATCACGAAGGAGGCCGGAGAGAACGTCGCAGAGTTCGCCGACTTGCCGCGCGGGAGTGTCGTCGCAAAGGCTACGGTGGCCGCCGCCATCGCACGCTCGGCCACCTCAGCGGCATCGGACGGAGCACGCCCGCCTTTCGCCAGGTTTGCCCTGAGCAGGTTCATGTCGATGGCGATATAGCGGTGATGAATGCCGGTTCCCCAGAAGGAATGGCCCATGTGGCCAACCTTGTCGTTCCCGTCGCGCGGCCGGTCTTCGCCAGCGGTAAAGAAGTCGGCCTCGATCTGGAACTCGCCAACCGTCATTGAATGGTCGATCGACAGAGCAGCCTCAACAGTGGCCTCCGGCATGCTGGGGACCATCCTGCCGAAGAGAGCGATGTCGACGTCAATGGCCTCCTTCGGCATCGGGCTCTGCACCTTGCCCCCAGGAGCCACGGACTCGAGCTTGGTGCCAACCGCCGCGGGTCCGCCCGTACGCCAAGCCTCAATGACACCATGCTCAATGTCGTCCTTCCAGCGGATTTCCTGGGTGCTGAACAGGAGTGGCTGATCGGCCTGGAACGCCGTCATAAGATTCTTCGACAGATCTTCATCGGAACCAGACAACGCGGCGAACACTCCCCCGCCGACCGCCCACGATGCTGGCCATGATGCTTCCGCCCCCTTGCCGATCCGGTATGACAGACCAGTCTCCTTTGGGGAGAACATATCGGCGATCGCGGCCTTGAGCGCAGGGACGTTCATTCCCTCTTCGGCCTCGGCTGACTCATCGCCCTGAGTGTCGCCCTTCTTGGCGCCCTTGGCCGCCTTCAGCTTTATCTGAGGGAACGCCGTCGTCACGGTGTCGCGCCAGTCCTTCCTGGCGTTCAGCAGAGCGGCGACAACGGCCTCGATGCTGTCCCGCGGTGTGCGCAACTGGCCGTTCCCCAAGCCCGCGCGCACGATCTCGGCAGCGGCAAAGCTAAGGCGCTCCGGCACCCCCTCCTTGCCGAGGCGCTCAAACGTTTCGATAGCAAGGTTCCGGCTGCGTATGCCGCAGCCCGTCGGACCGAGGTGAGATGACGACCGCAGCGCGGCCTTCTGGCTCTGAGGCGAAAAACGCCCCCGGAGAATGTTGCAAACGGTCATCGTCTTGGGATGACCTTCCTCGTCCCGGTTCGGATTTCCGAAAGGAACAAAGGTTAGAATGTTCGCCTGAACGGTGTCGGCTGGGGCTCTGTGGGTCATTTGATATTCCAGGAATTGCGGGTTCAGTATCCGGTGGCGGCGGCGTAATCTCGTGCGATCTTGGCGGCTGCCCGGCGGCGTGTTTCAACGTGGTCCCATGCGAAGATGGCGCGGGCGGCTGGCCCCACTGGCAATCGTCCACCGGGTTTGGTTGAACAGGCACCCGACCGCGCTGCGAGCGCACCAAGCAGGCGGACGAAAATGTCCGGGTTTGACGTGCGAAGCAGAGCGTCAAGCCGACCATCGCAGCTACGTCGCCACTCTTTCGATGTGCCTGCGCCTTTGTTGGCTTTGAGCGTGCGGGCGATCCACTCGCCAAGACTCGTTCCCGAGTTCTGCCCGATACCACAAGCCAGCATCGCGAACCTCGCAACAGCCTCCATCGAGGGTGTCGGCTGCCCGAACTTGCCCTGAAGCACGTGCACCTGCGGCACAAGCAGCGCGCCAGAAACGGATGAGCAACGGCGGAGGCGCGACCGCAGCGAAGGGTCGTTTTGCACTTGCCACCAGAAGAACGAGGCAACCTCTTCGAATGCGTCATAGCCAGCGGACGCTTCCATAATGGCCACTGTCATTCCCCCCCCTGCGCGCGCTGTCCTGCTTCCCGGCCACGGCTTCGGCGGCAAGAACAGCCGCAGCCCTGACAATCGCGCCACCGAGCGGGCCAAAATCGGTCCGGCGGACGACATTCAGACATGCCTCCGAGAGACTGACGCCAAGCCGCCCGCCCAACTCGACAATGGCATCTTCGGCATCGTCGCCGAGGTGGGCGCCTATCTGGGCAACCTCGTCGATAGCCTCAGCCCCAATCTCATCGTGGCGGGCCTCAACTGCTGCGGCCATATTGGATTTCAGACGCGCCTTGAACCCCTTTGCATCCTTGCCGGAACGCAGGTCCGGAGCATGCCGCTCTGCAGCGTCCGCCGCGGCCACGATCATCTTCTGGGCCTCAGCCGCCCCTTCCTTGAGTGTTCTCAGTGTCTCATAGATGTTGCTGAGCATGCGGCGGTCGCCTGTCCAAAGGCGCATCGATCCCTCGGACCAACCCTCAAGAACCTTATCCTGGCGGATTGCGACGCCCATGAGAGGCAACGTCGGAGTTTTCATGTTCGCGCCGGACCTGAGCATGCGGTTGACCGCATCACGGCGATCAGAATCTACGAGCATGGCCGCCGATGGCGGCATGCCAGACGCCACGAGATCTGCAACGCTTCCCGATTTCAACGGGAAGAAGCTGGACCATTCCAGGGCACGGAACACGCCGGTCTCCGGGCCGCGGTTGACGCTCGCTTTCCCGTTGTCATTTTCCTTGGCAGCAGACCTGCGAATGCCGATCAGCGGATGCCATGAGCGCCGCAGCACCGGGCAACGCGGACCGCCTGGCTGAACTTCGACCTTGAGCCAGACTGGGCCTTCGATGCCAGTCAGGGAACAGACGCCAAGGCCCGGCTGAGCGAGCTCGCATCGGCGTGCCATTCCCCACATGAAGGCACAAGTGTGGATAAGCTCCTCGCGTCCGCCAAGCCTAACAAGTCCCTTATCGGCCAAACCGGACTCTTTGTCGTCCGCCGACTTGCCGCGTGTGCGGCGCAGCGAAGGGGCCATCCATCCGAATGTGAGCTCCGGCGGCATCGGGCGGCCCGTTGCGCCGGTCAAACCTGGGTGTGTGGCTGGCGCAACGTTCATCCAGGCAGAACGCCACAGGCCATGCGTCGTGCCGGCTGCATCGGGTAACGCGAGGCGGGCGAATGCCGCGCCTTTCGCCCCCGGGCTGAAATAACCGCCACCCCCGCCAACGCCGATCACGTTTACGCCGGAAAGCAGCATTGCCGCGGCAAAGCCTCCCAGATCGGCCAGTCGCTCGCGCTTGGTGAAATGCTCGCCGCTGTTCTGCCGCTTCCTCTGGTTCGACGATGCCTCGTCTGGGAGCAGGGACGCCAGGTCAACCAAGCCTTCAACCGGATCCTCATCGCCGCCCGTCTCCTCGGTCAGTTTTGCCGCCTTTCGGCTCCTTTCATCGGCCTCCGCTGGCGCATCCTGAAACCGCACTTGCATGAACGGGTGATCCGGGTGTGCAAGGTCGAAGCAGTCAGACCAGGGGGAGAATGCACTCCTGAGAGCCTGAAAATGTATCTCTGTTTGGCGACCGAGTGATGGACGCGCGAAACCCACCGGCACAGGGGATGTGCCGGTGGGTGTGCGGAGGCGGTTCGGTTTGGCGTGCGTGCGGGCGATGA
>Ga0302319_10004363_pt1 | contig 29086 bp, 26 predicted proteins | sample Bog_T0_2_FD_203319 | JGI IMG/M metagenome (GOLD analysis project Ga0302319, IMG submission 203319) | Peat permafrost microbial communities from Stordalen Mire near Abisko, Sweden - Bog_T0_2 | ecosystem: Environmental > Terrestrial > Soil > Wetlands > Peat | place: Sweden: Abisko, Stordalen Mire... | reverse complement strand
CGACTCTCGCTGACTTCGCAACCGACATGGGCGGCAACATCCCCAACAACCCTTGCACGGCGAGTACAACCGGTTATACGATCACGAACCCAACGACCACGACTGCGACGGTTGCCGCTGGCACCGGCTCGAACTGCGGTACTTGGACGCCGACAACTTTCTCGCTGACTCTCTAAGAATTCAAATCGAACAGACGGTTCGTCATAGACCGGGCATCAGGATAATCCTGATGCCCGTTTTATTTATCCTGGATTGACGGCAATCGAGTGTTAGCCAGCCTCGCTCGTGGTCACTGACCCAACCTTGCCACCGGAATTTGCAAGAGTCGCCATCAGAGTAAAGGAAATGGGCCAGACCAGGCCCGAATTCGATGTTCCCATTGTCCCAGTGCTACGGATCGTACGCCGTTCACGGTGGGGGCCAAACCGATCCAGACTTGCTTCGGACGAGCCAAAGCGGCAGCCCATCGAGGACGAACTCCCTATCCGCGTCAATACCTTGTACGTAAGCCGATGGGTCGGAATGTGGCCCCCTTTGGTCAATTGGTACTTTGCTTTTTCCGCCGAATCCTCATCGAATCCAGTCGTGGATTTGCCGTAAGGAAACCTCGACGAACGCTAACCACTTCTTGCAATCCGTAGTTCGAACACAGGGTTAGACCCAGGATCTTTGGCCCAAGAATCGGCTGGGACCTATTGGCGGCGATCCGACCAGCCGAAACCAAGATCACAGTCCGGACGAGTTAAAAGGCAGGCCCCGAGAAATGCCGACTCGACCAAGGGGAACATGAAGATCATGAACGGAAAACAACCACTACGGAATCGCAGAGGCTTCACTTTAGTTGAGCTGCTGATCATTATTTTGATTTTGGGGATCCTGACCATGGTGGCATTGCCCGTTTACATCAGCACCGTTCAAACGGCTCAACAAGCGACTGCAAATGCGAATGCGAGAGCCCTCGCTTCCGCAGTCCAAGCCCGCGCAACGGGTACGGGGGTCTACGACGCGGTGGTAGCAGACTATGCTGCCGATATGGGGGGCTCGATACCCACCAATCCTTGCACAGGCAACGCAGGGGGATACACTATCTCAGCGATCTCACGAACCGCATCGGTCACCGCCCTCGAAGGCACGAACTGCGGTCCCTGGACTCCAAATCAATTCACGATTAACCGTTAGAACGACGAGGACAGTTACGCGGTTAAATGGACGCACTTATTTTTCGTTTGTAGGCAACATTTCCAGCAATTTCCCTAACGGTGAAGGTCGTTTCGTGGTAAAATCGGATAGTTGAATTAGTCCCCAAAGATGTTTTTTGACATATTCTGGGCGGTAAGCCTGGCTATGGTTAGGATTCAGGGAATTGTCCCAACAATAAGATGAATGTCACGTAAAGATGTGACCTTAAAGTTGCGACTTGTTCTGGTTTATTTGGGAAGGGAAAATAGTTTCTGACGTAAAGAGTATGTGGCCCTGTCGATAAGGAAACGGCTTGTACTCTCAGGAAATGGATTCTCTTGAATTTGAATGAAGTCTCGTTAAGTAATCGACAAAGAAAGCGTATCGACCAGTTTACAGGTGCGGGTGGAGTTAACCTCCAATCGGGCCTAAGTACTATTTAGAACCTGTGAATCAAGATACTATAAGGCAAAAATGAAACACTCTCAACCTCGGAAACGCCAGCGCCGCGAAGCTGGTATTGCGCTGGTGACCGCGCTGATAATCACCTTGATTACGGCAACGCTCCTCGCGGCGAGCCTTACTGTCAGCATGACGGCGAACAAGCTTGGATGGACGCAAGCGGAAGCCGAGTCTGCGTTGCAGCTAGCCGATGCAGGAGTGAACTGGGAACTCCAGTACATTGCTGAAAACACTGGTCAGACAAACGTGACCCTCATGTCGTCGCAACCAGTTGCTGCAACAGGGACGACGATTGAATACCCAAGCGAGAATTTCCCCATCAAAGGCTACAACGGAACCGTACCTGGCTACAGTGGTGGTCAATTCTGGGTGTACGCCAGCAACGATTCTGCCGGAAACACCGCGTGGGATGGAGTGACGTCGCCGTTCTACATTACGGCTAGCGGTCTGACTAACGGTGTTTGGAACCGCGTTCAGATTACGACGACTTCGGCATCCATTTTCAATGTCTATGGTTCGGGAGCGCTCGGTTCTTACACCAACAGCCCCACCACGGTTACGGTAGGTTCCGGTTCAAGCGTCGTAGTCAGCGGCTCGGCCGCCGTGAACGGTACCGTCTCGACGGGGAGTGGCAGTAGCTTCACCGCGCCGACCGCCGTCAACAGCAATACGTGTACCTACTCTAGCGGTCAGTTCACTTCGAGCAATGTGTCGTCGGGCGGTTCACTCTGCTCACGGCAGGCGCCGGTCGTCTATCCGACTTGTGCATCCATTATCCGAAAGTGCTGTGGCCAGTCTTCCTACACCGATTCCCAAGCCTGGACTTGGCGCGCAAACAACTGCAATAACTCCACGGGCGTTTACACATACAACAGCAACGCATACTGGAACGGCGACACAACGATCAAGCCGGGGAACTGCAGTCAAGTTTCGGGCGGCTGTGGCACGACTTTAAACAACTCTTGCTGGAACAACGCTGGGACTTGCCCTGGAACCGCCAATACCAATGGATACTGGTGGGGCTGGTGGCAGCAGGCTCCAACCTATGCTGTTCAGACTTTGATCTTCGAACCAGGCGACTACTATTTCACGAGCTGCCAGCTCGCCTATAACTGCTCCTGTCAGTTGATCATCGATCCGCAAGGGTTGGCCAGCGGCTGCACGCCGGGTCAGGTACGGTTCTGGTTGTACGATCCAGGCTCAAGCCCAAAGAACGACTCGGTAGCTCTTCCGATTGACTGCACTTGCCCGGGTGGAGCAGTCTTCAGTTGCGCCGGTACCGCTCAGCAAAGCAATTGCACGACGAACAGCAGCAACTGCGATTGTGGAATGTTTCGAATCTATGACGGCAAGGATAACTGCTCCTGCACGTTCAACCGACCTGCGAATTGCAATGATTGCAACAGCAACACGGTAAGCGGCGATTTCACCTACTGCTGTGGTTGCTATGCCTGTACAAAGCAGCCGGACACCGCCGTCTCCTCGACGGGTGGCTGCCAGGCCGCGACCGACGATCCTACGAAGCATGGCTGTACGGTTGGACTGTGCGGATGCGACAGCAATCGAAACCACGGGTGCTGCCACATCACTGGTTCTTGCCTCTGTGACAAGCTAACCTGCCAAAACAGCTGTACGATTCAATACAAAGCATCTGCGTTCTGCGGGAACGACCCTTGCTCGGGAGGACAGGTCACTAGCTGGTGCAAGAAATGAGAAGACCACGCCGTAGTAAAATTAGCGGCGGTTTCTCGTTGATTGAGGCGTTAATCGCCTCAATCATCCTTGCAGTCGCCATCGGCGCCATGTTCTCGTCTTGGACCACAACATTCAACTCGAGCAGTGTGACCACCCAGGTAACGGAATCGGAAGAAATTGACCGGTCCGTATTGGAGATTGCGAAGGTGTTCGGCCCGACCAATTTGCCAACCGGCACTTACAATTCATCGACCCAGACGGGTTCATGGACTGGCGCATACATTCCAGCCACCGGGTGGACGACCGGTGCGACGGCTTACTACAACGCAGCAGGAGCGCAAGTTGCCTCAAGCACTTCTGCTGGCGTCTACTTCTCAGTGTCCGTTACCATTACCGATTCGCCGGTCCTTCAAGGTACGGGCACGACTTATACGGTAGAGAACTCGACGCTTAGGTCGGTCGTTGTTACTTGCCAATGCCTTCAAAGCACGTTCTCGCTCCAAATGGCGACCAACCTGATTGAGGGCGGCTTGTGAGAAAAAGAGGCTGGGCACTTATTGAGGTCTTGGTTGGCGTCATCGTTCTAGGCATCGTGATGGCGGCCCTGTTCCAGATTTATCTCAATATCTGGGATTCGAACAACTACAGCACGGGTTTGTCCGAAACTCAAAACGATGCCCAGCAGATAGCGACCACCCTTGCCAATGCCTTCAGAAGCGCAGTCCAATGCACGTCCACTGACAGCGGCTGTACGGTTGGAGCCAATACCCAGAGCGAAACGTCCTCCAGTTGTACAATCTATTCGAGAAATAGCAGTGGCACTCTCGTTCAAACCAACTATGCCGTTAACTCGGGCAATTTCCAAACGACAATCGGTTCAGGCACGCCAACAACCGTTTATCCTGGTGCGACGCTTACACTGACTTACTACACTTCGTCAACATATAACACGAACACTCTGACAAGTTTCATGCCCACAACTTCGACTGCATCGACCCTCTGTGCGGTGGGAATTCTCACTTCCGTTACAATTAATGGCGTTACGGGCACCTACACCACATTTGTTGGCTTGCGAAATCGGTAGTAGATACTAAAGGTAAGGTATATACCTACACTGATAATGGCCCGAAAAGACGCATCTCTGCTGGGAATCGACCTCCACGAAGGCGAGATCCGTGTTGTCCAGATCAGGATGCGGGCAAATAAGAGCTCCATTGCCAAAGTTGGCAAAGCTTCCATGCCTCAAGGCGCAATCATTCGCGGCAAAGTCATGCAACCCGGAGCAGTTGCGATTGCTTTGAGGCTGTTGCTCAATTCGATGGAAGTCGGCACAAACAACCGAGCCGTCATCGGTGTATTGGGTGATACCACCCTGCTCCGGACATTGCCCGTTCCCCCGGTCCCTGATTCCGACTTGCCGGCAATTGTCTCGGGGGAAGTTGACCATTACGGCATCGTCAAGACCGAAGGCGGCACTCACGGCTTCCTAAGGCTATTTCCACCACCTCCGAGAAACACGGATCCCAATTCCGTTCTCGCAGGGTTGAGTGGGACTCCCGCGCCCAACCAAGACGACGTGAAGCCCGTCAACGTCACGATCGTCGCTCTGGAAGAGGACGTTATCGCCAACTTACGCGAGACGGTCCACGAAGCCAACCTCACGATCGATGCCCTTGAGCCAACACAGTATGCGATGTATCGCTCCGTGATGTTGTCCTCAGGTGCTGCGTCAAGCGCCTTCGGCTTGATGATCAATCCGTCTAACACCGATATCGCGATCTCCTATAAGGGGAATTTAGTAGCCTACCGCCGGATAGATGTCGGCTCCCGCGCCATACTCCTCAATACGCCTGCCCACATCGACTACGGCTATGTCGAACCAAGCCACGATGTCTTTGTCGACGACTTGATGGACATGGAACCGGCCGAAATTGAGCTCAATTACGCGGCGGTGGAGAGCTTATCGGTAGAAGTCCAGAGAACTCTCGACTATTATCAACGCGAGTTTCCCAACATTGGGATTGGAGACACCCTTTATTTAGCGCTTGACGATTCCCGACTCACTTCGGTGTCTGAGGAGTTGAGCCAGCGCTTGGGTGTCACGATCGAGTTGGTGCAGCCTCCTAGCAGCCCAAACGATAATCCGGAAGCGACGGCTGAGTTGGCTTCGGGTGCAGGACCCATTTACGCGGCAGCATACGGGTTGGCAGTTCAGGGCGCGGTAATGACCAAGGTTCCGCGCCTCGACCTCTTCACCAAAGAGCGAAAAGCAGTTCTAAAGGCCGAAACCACCCGCAACTTTCGCGGGTCCATCATCACTTCTATTGTCGCGATCGTATTGGGATCCGTGGGCTACGAGGCTTACGCTAGGCAAATCGCCCAGCTTAATCAGGAGATCAAGACCAAACAAGAAACCGCTTCGGATCTGCGAGCCAAAACAAATTTGGCCAATTCCATCCGAGAAAAACAAGCAGAGCAGTTTAAGGCTCTCCGCCATGAGGGTCTTCCGCTTACCGCTATGATGGACTACATCTCGGGCACCATCGACTCTAGGACGGGTCTTTCTCAAGTCGTCATCGCGCCCGACTTAACGATTACCATTGACGGATCGTCCACTAATGAGAAAGTCATGATCGATACGCTCACGACTTTGCAAGGCTGTCCTGTGCTGCGCGACCTTACAATGGTCCATTTTGAACAATTGTCAGAGGAAGCTGGATATGGCGTAGGTTTTACATTCCGGGGAAAGTCTCTGTCGCTTGATAAGGTTGAGTACATGCAGGAGAGTTCAAAACCATGAAAACCGATCCCATGAGAATCCTTGGATGGGGTTTTCCAATCCTCTGTATGGCAGCCGCGATCTTCGTCATCTTCTCTCAAGGAGCTGCCTTTAAGGCTGCAAGCGCCGCACATATCCAGGCCAGTCAAGATGTGCAAGATGCGGCAAGAGAAAAGAAAGAAGCGGACTCTCACGGGCAAGAAAAACGCTACGCCGCCGTTCCGGAAGCGCCAGATGAAGAACCTCAGTTCATTAGTTACCTGCGACAACGGGCTACATTCAACGGGGTGTCTTTGGATAAGTGGTCAAGCCAAACCACCGATTACGGCAAAGACAAAGGAAGCTCCTCTACAGACGCAAAGACCACGGCTCTTCTGAAGGGAATTCGCAAGATCAGCAGTTACATTACATTTTCCGGCCCCTACCAGGGATTGCGACTGCTCATGGGTGAACTTGAAGATTCCAACCGGCTACTCACCTTAAGCAACGTTTTGTGGACTCGAAATAAACTCGGTGACAACGTCCTTGCGATGTCTGTTGGCCGCTATGTCGTCTCCAAAAATACCGACAGCGACAAAGCAACACCCTGACCGTGACAAAAATCACGAATTATTGTCGCTCTGAAAATTAACCCAGAATCGTTCTGTACGCGATTTCGTCTTTAGAATGATGGTTTCGCGCTCATTTGCGTGCCGGAACGCACCTAGAGAGTTAAATTCTGTGTCAACAAATATTGGGATTCACGCATGGTCATGAAAAAATCTACCTTTCTCGCATACTTAGCACTGACCAGCGCTACGCTTGCTCAGCAAGGGATGGGCCCACGCATATCGATGGTCTTTACCGACACCGACGCATCTCTGGCTCTTATGGCCATTAGCATGCGAACGGGCGCCAATATTGTGTATGCCAATAAGACCAAGACCACGATTACGCTTAAGCTCTCCGTAAATACTGCCGAAGAGGCAGTGCGCAGCGTTACATCAGCGGCCGGGCTTGCGTACAAGAAGGTCGGCACCATCTATGTTGTTACGTCTCCCACCGGCATGCGAGACGCCCTCGTGCCATATACGCACACGACGACTTACGCAGTAGAGCCAGGCACTGCAGATCTGATCGTCCAGCGACTTCAGGCAGACATGCCATACGTTACGGCACAGGCAAATGGCGATCGCGTGTTGCTGAACGCAGTAAACGAGGATGTGCCGGAAGCAATCTCGATCATTCGGTCCTATCATGCCCCATTGGTTCAGAGGAATGTTCGCTCGGTAGTGATGCTGCACAATGTGGCCGCCCAAGAAGTAGCGCCGCTCATCAAGGGACTCTATCCGACTCTTACCGTTTCGAACACTGAAGCAAGGAACCTGGACAATGCGAACAACGCGGGGGCCGGTGCGGCCACAAGTTCAAGCGGAGGCGCTAGCGGAGCACCGACTACTGGCGGGACGAATCCCGCCCGCTGGCTCCCGGTATCCCACGGCGCGATTGGCTTGTTCGGACCTGAGGATATGGTCGAAGAAGCTAAGAAAACACTCGATTTCCTAGACATCGCGCCAGAGAGCACCATCACCGAGCGAATTATCGCGGACGTTTACAACCTGAAGTACTTGAGCGCGCCGAGCGCGGTCGACTTTCTCCGAAAGGCAGCGCCAGAGATCGATGCCGTGTTCGGTCCTGAGCAGATCAGCCCGCCCCGAGCCATCTTTAGCCCCTTATCGACTGAAATCGCCAGTTCACAGACAAGCGGTAGCTCGTCGGGGTCCTCGGGCTCGTCCGGTGGTTCAGGATCATCAGGCGGAAACTCTGGCGGCTCTTCAGGTTCAAGCTCTACATCCTCAGGATCGAGCACCACGGCTGTTTCCAAGCCGGGCGAACGAGCGAAATCGATCGTCCTGAAGGGCAAACGTGCGGACGTCGAAAATGCCCTAAAGTTGATCTCTGACTTGGACGTGAAGCCACGGCAATGTATCGTCGAGGTTAACGTGCTTGAGACGTCTCCAACCGATGCAGAACAACTGGGTCTCGGTTACACTTTCTCGCCGATCAGCTTCTATCAGATCCCAGCCGGAGCCGCTCTCGCTGCCGCCACAGGGGGTGGATATACCATCGGATCGCCAACAAGCAGGCCGGTTGGAATCGGTCAGGTAAGTATGTCGCCGATGAACTTCCAGACGGTTCTCTCTGCACTCGTTACCCATGAAAAGGCAAAGATCCTTGCTAAACCAACACTTCAAGTCGTCGATAACGACCAAGCATCCGTGTTTATCGGCAACACGATCTCGGTGGAGCTAAGTTCGGCCACCAGCTTGGGTGGGACGACTCAGTCGATTGCTTCATTCCCTGTGGGGATCATTCTCTTGGTCAGTCCAAAGATAAGTCCCGACGGAACCGTGACAATGCACGTCAACCCGGTTATCTCTTCCGTCAGTTCAGTGGACTCAAACGGGATTCCACAGACATCTGCAAGAGAAGCCGATACGACTTTGATCCTTAAGGATGGTGAGACGATGGTTTTAGGCGGCCTCATCCAAGACCAGGAAAGCACGACAATCTCCCAAGTCCCATACCTATCTCAATTGCCAATTATTGGACAGCTTTTCCGGAACCGAAATTACAGTCGTGTAAGAGAGGACATCGTGGTAAGTATCACTGCCCATATTGTTAAGGAAACCAAAGCGGAGGGATCCTAAACTTGAAAGCGATAAAGCCTGAGGACCGTCCCAAAGCCATTGGTCTTACCGCCGGAGTGGTCATTGTCTTTGCGTTGGTGACGATGCGAGTCAAGAGCGCGCTGGGGGGAGATTTTGTGCCTCCACCTGATAATGCCAAAGTGTCGATTTCTGGGACATCGGGTTCCACGAGTGGCTCACCCGGCACAACTCCGATTCAAGCCAACTCTACACCGACTCCCGGATTGCCGAAGTTGAAGACGAACAGCGATACGGTCAAGCTCCTACCCGCGGCGACCCCGCCTCGAAAGGATCCCTTTCAACCTCACCAGGGCATCGGCGACAGGTCAGACGAATTAGCAGTCAAAATTGCTAGGGAACACAAGCAGCAGGTCACTGGAGAAGGCACCGCGTTCTCAAATCCCGAGCCGGACAGCGTGCCCGCTGACACCTCGCTTCCAAAAATAGCCCCCACCAAAGGAGCAACCTCGCTCACGCCGATTAACCCGAACAGTCCCGAAGTTGACTCTGAGGGGCAGAAGAACGATTACCCACAACTAAACGGAATTATCTCCGGTCCAAAGGCGGTTGCCATCATTAAAGTTGGAGGCAAGGACTATATCGTGATGATCGGCGATGCCTTCGGCAACGGGTTTCGATTGTTGTCTGCAACCGACTTGATGGTCGTGATCAGTCAGCGGATGACTCACTTCACATTGAAAGTCGGCAGTCCCATGGACTAGTTTGAGCCGAGATGAAAGCCCCGCTCTTAGACCGGTTGGCCTTGAGCTTTGCGTCAACTGGTCTAGCAATCAGCTCAGCGCTGACGCTTTCGCATACGTCCAAGGTTCCACTGCCGTGCGGAGGTGGAAGCGGATGCGAAACGGTTGCCCACGACCCAAGTTCGGTGCTTTTTGGGGTGCCAGTCTCTGTATTCGGGCTGTTCGCTTATCTCCTCTTAACCGTACTTGCCGCCATACGAATATGGAGTGTTAAAGGACGCTCCGATCTGAGTCTCGTTAGTACTCAACGAAGCGTGTATCTCGGAGCGGCCATTTCCTCCTTGGGAGCCATCGTTAGCATCGGCCTGACTTACTATGCAATTGCGCATATCCATGCTACATGCGCCTGGTGTCTTGGCTCGTTAGGGATGATGTTGGGTTCCACCGCGACCTACATTGCCCTACTCAAGGTTTCCTCCGAACCAGCTTCGAACCGTAGGCCGATCACCGCGATACCTTGGGCTATTCTTCCCATCGTACTTGTCAGCGGAATCGCAATCTGGGGAGGACGGACCAAGAGTGCAGCGCCTGACTTATCTTCAGTCAGACTCGACTTGGTCTCCTTCGATGACGTCTTGCACACATCGCACCTGCTCGGTTCGCCAACCGCACCCATCACGATCGCCGAATTCGGCGACTTAATGTGCCCTGCCTGTCGTGACATGCACGGCAGAGTCATGAAGTTCATCGGGAAGTACCCAACCAAGGTCGCACTCCTGTTTCACCACTTCCCTCTCGCAAGCGAAGCCGGCCACGAGTTGTCGGTTCCCGCCGCCATCATGAGCGAGCGCTTAAGCGATACGAATTTCTGGAGCTTCGTCAACCAGGTCTACGAATCGGATTCCAAGCCCACCCAGGCCGACTTGAATGAGATCGTTGCTTCTCTGAAAAACAAGCCAACAAAAACGGAGTCCGAAGCAAAGAAAGCAGTGACCGACGAAATCGCACTCGGCGCCAAATACGGCGTGCGCCAAACCCCGACTTATCTACTTTTCATTCACCACAAGCCAGAAGGCGTCGCCACGAGCACCAATCTCGCCCAAGTCCTGTCCCAAAAAAAGTTCGCTGACATTATTCACGGAACGGATTAGTCCCAAGCCTCGCAAAGTTAGACGCCCGCAAAGAAAGCTAGACTTTGGTCCAACCTGGCAAGCAACTCGCCAATCCAATGGCGAGGATCAGTGCCAAGGGAACCCAGAGCACGAGCATCTTTCGTTTTCGCAGATAGGGAATCGACCAAAGCGCAGGGCCGACCCCAATCAAAGCCCCAGCCAAGGCCCAGGTCACATAAGGCGCATTGGGCGTCCACCGAGAACCGAAGCTGGTATCGAGCATGACCATAATCAAGTGACAGGCCAACCCCACGACGTTCCACAGCATCGCGACAAGCGAGATTGCCAAACTGGCCCACATAAGCAAGCGGAACGTGCGTTGCAGATCAAATTTCGGTGCATGGATCGGTTGGTTAAGTCTCATAATCCACTCCTTGAATAAGTCGCCAACCAGAGGCGAATCGCTCCATAAATGGCGGCAAGGCACACCACTGCCCCCACGATGTAAGCGATGGGATCGAGAAGCTGACCTCGGGTGACACCAAAAAGCCCATCCGCAGTTACCGCCCTATGGAGCCATAAATAGGCCGAAAACCGAGCGCCGCCAAGCAAAGTGGCGCCGAGCGTTGCGCCCACAACTGCCCTGAGCAGCGTCTCCTTCAATGCAAAGACGATGTGGTAGCGGATTTCAACGCCATCGTCTTGCATCCAGTAGTTTCCCCGATCGGTGACCAACCGAAAGGCGCCTTGTTTTACCCCTTCGATCAACTTGCCCCGGGGATGAAAGCCCAAAAGGATCTTTCCTGACCGGCCGAGAATGCGATAGGTGTCCAACGTGGCCTGTGCAGGGGCGCCGTCAAGCTTCACCGATCCCATGGGAAAGCCCGGTCCAACTGTCTTGTAGGATAGGGTGAGGGTAGCCTTGGCCCCGTACTCAATCGTAAATTCCTCGGCAACGACTTGCTCATCGAACACGATCTGCGGCTTTTCGGTCCAAGGGTCCAAATGCCGTAAGAAGACGTCGAAGGCTTCATCGATATTAGCTCGGAATTGGTTTGATGCGGTGGCAGCTTTCGTCGCCAGTTCCGCCATTCCTCTCTGCCGAAGCCATGCCTCCAAATACCCTTGCTGCCAGCGATCGCGAGCAGCCCGAAAATTCGCCGGAACGCTATGATCCCAATCTTCTGTCTTCCCAAACGCCTCTTCGACGACCTGATTCGGAGTGTCTCCTCCCAGTCGATCGTCATCCTCTAGCCGAAGATTAAGAAATGCGGACCTTAGCCCAGAGTATTTCAGGCGTCGGTCGAAGAGAAACGCGGCCTCTTCAAATCTCGTCGCTACCGGGCGTTGGCGAATCTCAGCGACTCGCGCGGCCGTACCGACGGCAGGTTGGGTCTTAAGTTCGAGCCATGCTTCCAGCCGACTAAGCTCATAGTCGCTGACTGGCCCAGACTGCAAGTGCTTTTCAGTAGGGGCCTTGTTTGCCAACAGCGGAGCCCAATCTGAAACGGTCGAGATCACGCCGTATTCCGGAATCTCAAAGGCGGTATTCGGGTCGCAGAGCATGATGCACCGGTAGAGGGCCAGATCGGGGGTATGCCGGTACTTTTCTCGAGTCCTCTCTACCTTATGGGCAATGGCAGTATCTTGATTGTCAATCCACTGGGTCAGCAAGTCCGATTCGAGGAGGTGGCTTTTCGCTTCTTCCGGGAACCTACCCATCGCAAGTGCCAAACCAGTCAAGTCGACGGCTTGAACATCTCCCAGTGCGAACGGTTTGGTCGCCTTTGCGATGCTAAATCGTTGATCGTTGATGATCGCCTGCATGTCGTCACGAACATTTGAGCCCTTAATCCAACGATCGACTTGCGGACCACTCCATCTTTCGTGCCGATTCCTAACCAGCAACCCCTTGAGTAGCAGCAAAAGTCTCGGGGGAGCATCCGGCAATTCCACCCGTCCGCCCGTCAAGTAGAAGTCATAAAGGTCAGGAAGACCGCAAGAGTGAAGCGACGTGGTACCCGTCATTAATTCAATGATCGAGATTCCCAGGGAGTAATAATCTGACGTTCGGGTGATCCGTGCCGAAAGCGAATGATCGCTGTCGCCCGCAAACCTCGGAAACCCTTCTGGAGCGCTATACGCCCAAGTCCCCGCCATTCGCGACGTCTGTCGAGAGGTCCGGTCAGATACGAGTACCGACGAAATATCAAAATCGCCCAGCACAATCGGCCCATAAAGGTCGTTTTCTCTTAAATATATGTTTGCAGGCTTGATGTCGCGATGAACGATATCCTTTGCATGCAGGTATTTCAGGCCTTCATTAATCTGTGGAACCACATAATCTGTGATGTAATCGGCGTCGACGCGCGCATCACCCATGCAATCCGCCAGACTCCCACCAAGACAGAACTCCTGAATCTCATAAAACAATCCGTCCCGCTCGATCACATTGAATGTGCGGACTACGTTGGGATGATTCAGTTGAGGAAGCGAAACCCATAGGTCTGGTTTAGGAGGATGTTGGGTCGGAGCAACTTTGAGCAGTACGTCTCGGCCGTCCCGACTCTGACACCGGAAAAGCCCCGGGCTGGCCGTCTCATGGGGATGAAGGGTCGAGCGCACCACATAGTCGTCCAACAGCAAAGACCCTGGAGCCAGGTTTCCAAGGGTAAGGATTCCGCCAAAGTCGGGTCGGGACACCGTGTGGCTGCTGACCCGTCTGGTTTGGTCATACGGGGCAATACCTACCGCTCCTCGGCGAGGCACTTTACGAGTTGTCCGATATCTCATGGATCGCTCCTGTGAAAATGGCCCCAAGGGGCTGGTTCCCGCATCGTTTTCATCCCGCACCTATCCTTCCAGTTTGTGGTCCATTCCTTCAAGCCAGCGATTTCCAGACATTATCCGGGCCGAAACCAAACCAAGCCTGCATCCCATTCTGGTCCAGACAACAATCCAATACTCCGCCATTCCGATCTAACTTGCCACTCTTACTGCGACCAACGTCGAGTTCGAGCGTCCATCGGCGGTATTCGCCTCACGAACCGACCGTTCCACGAATTCGCCTATTTCTTGATAGGCGTTCATCGCCGTCTTGATCGCATCGCGCGCTACTCCCGATGTCAATCCATGCCAACCCTTTGTCCCAGCCAAAAACGTATCTCCGATCGCCCACGTCAACATTCGCATATCCGGCACCCCGGATCCGAGAATGCCGATGTACCTGGTGACTTCCGGCTCCGCGACTTGAACGATATTTGCCTGTTCGACCCGTGACCGGAACTGAGTTCGCTCCTCGGTATGATCGGTAGTCAGCATTCGTACATAACCTCCGCTATCTCGAAGCACTCTACAATTACCAATATGAAAAACCATCGCGACGTTACCTTCCAGGAGAGCAACTCCTGAAAGCGACGTCGATGAAGTCACACGCTCTTCGTCGGCAAGCCTGGAAAGTAAAGCCTGACTCGCATCATCCAGATAGGCTCCGACGCTGCGGCGAAGTGAATTCCATTCGGCCTCTCGATTTTCAGACGCATAAAACCGCTGAGCTAGTTCTTCCAATAAAATCAAGCTTGCCGGAGTGCCCCAGTCATCCAGTCCCGAGTCCGCCACCGCAATCAACAATCCATAACGCTTGAGAAAGGAAGAGGACGTATCCAGTTCCAAGCGAACGGCTTGCTGACCGACGATGGGCCCCAGGCACAAGCAACCTAAGTTTGAACCTGAGACGGACGCCTGACTTAGGCCGTAAGCCTGCAACTTCAACGGCTAACCTCAGGAATCCTCACGAAGAATTGGCAGAGGGCCAAGCCGAGAATCGTCCCATCTCTGATCGTGACTTCATCATCCGACTCATACTCTTCTCCATCGACCACGATGTAGTTGGTGCTTGCGATGTGTTGCACGAACCAGCCGGCGCCGCGTCGGTCAAACCTCGCCATCCGTCGAGAAACGCTATCGACGTCCGGTATTCCCTCGATGACGACATCGGAAAGGTCGGCTCGTCCGACCGTTTGGCCCTCACAGATAATGAACGTTCGGCTGGGCTCGACGAGGGATTCTAAGATCAGGTGCGGTGTTGCCGGAGCCTCCGCTTCGGTCGCTTCGTTCGCTTCGGACTGAATTTCGAGAGTTGCTACATTCGAAGGAATTGGATCGGAAGCCATTCGCCGCTCGACCCTTTCCATGAGAATGTCCGCCCCGCAGCGAACACAATCTGCTGCGTTCGGCAAATTCTCTTCGCCGCAAGATGGGCAGGTCTTGTATCGGTCGAGTTGCCTCATTCTCGCTCCTTCACATGAAGTCCACGCGCGGTTACAAGCGCTTTGAGCTTCTCCATGTCCTTTCGCCTTGGAATTCCTATGATTCGAACACCGCCATCCGAGAGCGTCTGAAGTTGAAGGACGCGCTGATCACCGTTTTCGATGTCAAATTCACCCAAAGTCTTTGCCTTTTCCGAAAGCAGGATCGCCCGTTGATTGTCCGAACCTCGCCACTGCTTGTCATTGGAGGCCTCTTTCCGGTAAGGACCATCGATCAGCACATCGATACATTCTAGAAGCTCGCGAGATTCCGGCTCCCGATTAAGGCGCTCCCACACAAACCCTGAATAACACACCACATTCAAGTCCAATTGGGCTCGAAGCAGTTTGATCAGCTCCGCAATGGGTCGAGCCTGCTGGAACGGCTCTCCTCCCGAAATGGTCAAACCATCGCTTGTCGACAGGTGTCGAATCAACTCGATTGCCAAGGGTTCAATCGGCCGGGGCTGCCCCTTTGCCCATAGATCCTGCGTCATACAGCCAGGACATCCGATCGTACAACCCCGAACCCAGAGTACGACGCGTGATCCGGGACCAAGACCCTGCACCTTGGTTGCGAATCCGGAATAATCAAGCACGAGGGGTCAGCTCCCACTCCACGTCATAAACGTGACCTGCATTCTTTTGCGGCAAAGAGATTCGGAGCACCTTGAGCACTTGATCCGATAGAGACTGTCCCTCTTCTAGAAAAGTGAAAACTGCACGCGAAAGAGGGTTCAGGATAGCCGCCTCGGCAAGATTGCCAACGCCTCGCCCTCCCGAAGAAGGATCGCCTGATGCCACAGACATAAGCTGTTCGATCACCTCCTCGCTGAATTCAACCTGCAGGCCCCATCTCTCGCCGATCTGTTGGGCGATGGATGGAAGAACCTTGTTCTCAAGAATAAGCTGCATGACATGCGGTCGGACAAAATCAAAAACCACCACGTTTTGCCCGATGCGATTAAGCAGTTCCGGGCGCCCCAGATAGTGCTTAAAATAGGATTGAACTCCAAGGGTGATCTTTTCTCGAATGTCGAAGTAATCCGTATCGCGCGTCGGATCGACGTTCAGCAGCGGCTGACGAGTTGCCGGGTCGATAGCGGGCCTGCCCGTTTGGGGATCCAGTTGATAGATCCCGACGTTGCTCGTAAAGACGATTAGGCTCTCTCCAAAGTAAACCGTCTCCCCGCGCCCATCCGTCATGCGCCCATCTTCCAGGATCTGAAGGAACTTATCGAGAATCGTCGGATGCGCTTTCTCAATCTCGTCAAACAGCAGTACGGAGAACGGATTCGCTCGAATACGATTGGTGAGTTGGCCTCCTTCTTCGTACCCCACGTAACCCGGCGGAGCTCCGAGCAGTTTTTGATCGGAATGTGCCTGACCATATTCACTCATGTCGAAACGAATGCAAGCATCGTCAGTGCCGAAGATCAAATTCGCCATCGCCTTGGCCAACTCTGTCTTTCCCACCCCTGTCGGTCCCGCAAAGAAAAGGACTCCTCGAGGTTTCGTCCGGCTGGAGTGTTGAGCTCCCGATAAATGAAGTCTCGCTCTTCGCAAAACGTCACAGACCGCAACGACCGCCGGGAGCTGTCCTAACACTCGTTTCTGGAGAATGGCTTCTGCGCATGCAAGTTGACTAATCTGAACGCTGTCCCAAAGACTCTCTCGGACCCCAAAACGAAAGAAGTCGATGAGCTGTTTGGCGCTCTTGGGGGCATCGACTTGCGCGGTCAAACTTCGTATTCCTACAAGATCCCGGTAGGTCATGCCATCGGTCAGATCGATGAGCTCTTTGGGATCAAGCTCTGCCTTGGAGCCCAAATACCGTTGAAAGAACATTTCGCGGTCTGGCTTCCGGGGCTTCTCGATTTCGACGCTGCCCGCAAATGGATTGTCAAGGAACAGCCATGGTGGGAGGTCCGTCAGCTTGTCGCACACGAGAATAAAGATGTTCTGAAGCAATGCGCGATTGCTTGGTGAGGTGATTCTTCGGCTTTCAGATCCTGCTTTAAGCAACCGAAGAAAACTAAGGCGGTCCTGTTCCAAGAGTCCGCTTGCGGCAGGAAGAAATTGCGACGAATACTCCACGACAAAGGCGCACGGATGGTTTCGATTGGTAAGACAATAGCGAATCTGTTGGACCACCAAACCGAACGGATCTTCCGGTTTTCGACCGGCAGGGGCCGAGTGGGAAGGCTTGGGTTGTTCCTTTTTCCCCTCCTGCACCATCTCCTCAAACATCTTCCCCATGCCATCGTCAATCGGATGGTCGGCAAAAGTCATACCGTCCACTGGATCGTATGCACCGATGACTTTGTAGCCAAGCTTTTGGAGGGTCGTAAACAGTCCTTCGCGCAAGGAACCGATCTGCCACTCGCCATCGACCCCCGGATACATCAGGGTGTCTTTGACATTCCCGTACAGCAGGATTTGCGATTTCACCGCGCTTAGGCGGTTGAGCTCACGTACCCAACGTGGTAAGTCGTCGTTTGGCGTCACTCGATCGCCCGTGCTTTAGAACTGGTCGGGGCCGCAAGCTCTTGCGGCTTGCTTTTCTTGACCATGCGCAGTCGATGCCCCGGTCGGAGTTTCTTCCTCGATTTATCTTGCATCGGAATATCGCGGCTGCGCAATCCGGCGAGAATATCGTCAACCACCGCGCAAACGCGCTTTTCGGCCGCATCGTCCGGATCCTGCCCCGCCGAGGTAAAAGCCACCATTTCGGTGAGCATCTTGCCCTCTGAATTAAGACTGACAACAACTCCGCTATCGTTGTCGATCGAAACCATGCAGCCTGGATCACCGTTGGCAATCTCGGATGGTACCTCTGAGACCTGGTACCCCATGGTCAAGAGCACGTCCTTGACCGATTCGGCGACAAACGCGTGCGAAGCCGCATCTTCCAAGCGTTTTTCGCATCGCCCAAATAGGCTTCGTGCCTTCGAAAGCAAAGCTTCGAGTTCACTCACCGTAGGCGGCGCCCCTGCTTGAAAGGCGGCGCCAAGTTGATTAAGAAGTGCCGCAGCGCGGGTCCGCTCATCCGGGTCGTCAGATGCCTGCATGACGGCTCGAATTAGGGCGAACGCCTCGGCAACGACATCCCGCCGGTACCGTCGTTCCTGATTCTCTCGGACTTGCCGTTCCGTTTGATCAGAAATCTCCCGCCGAATGCGTGATTTGAGGTTTTCGGTTCCTTGCCGAACAACCGAGCCACCCCGATCTCCGACCGCTTCCAACTTGACCAGTTGATCCTCAAATTCCAGCTTGAGCTGCTGATGTCGACTGCCAGCAAGCGCCGGCGAATCAAGTTCAATCCTAATTGCGTCGAAGACCAGGCTGTAGTCGCCCGACTGGCGAGCAGAAGCAAGGATAGCCGCCTCGAGTTGGTCACTTAGTCCAAAGTAAGCCTGAAGGGTCTCTGCCATCGATTCCGCCGCAACTTGGCTTGATAAGTCTGCCGCTAGTTGACTCGTTGCAGTTTGTCCGGCCGCTTCAGCCCGAATTGCAAGATCTGACAGGGACTGCTGTATAAACGTTAGAGTCGTGTTCTCCGAGCCAGCTTCTATATTGGCCCCAAAGGAAGAAGAGGCGATCGCTAACACTGACTGACGATCCATCTGCTGTTGAATCGCCTTCTCGTCCTGTAAGCACCGCTCCTCGAATTCGGTTTTTGCCTTTTCGTAATCGCATCGAAGTTTGCGCGAGGCCAGGACGGCTCCCGCGGTGACTGCAAAGCCGGCAGCGCCGACTGCAACGGCAGGCATCATCAGATTGAGTAACAGTTGGCTGGCTGGCGTCACTGCGATAGTGGCATGACTCATTGGTTTCTCCCCCTCTAAGCCCTCGCAAGATGTTACGCGAGTTTGTGGCGACATTTGATGGACGACAACAAGACCTCGGTACGTTCGCCGGGTTTACGATGTCATGGGCAGAGGATATCTAAGAGCCAAAAGCCGGACCCAAATGCCTCTTTACCGGCCTGCTTCTTTATCCGAAGCATGCGGAAATGTGAACGGAATGTCGTATTCGGTATTGGAAAAGTCCTTTGCACGAGGCTTTCCACCGTTGTCCTTACCGTCAGGACCAACGCTGTAAATGATAAAACCAGTTGGCGAGCGTCGGTACAGGAGGGCCTTTTCGGTAAAGGGATCTTGCCACTGACCGGAGGACTCGCTAAGGCTCTTGGGAAAGCTGCCCGTGCGCAATTTGTTCTCAAGTAAATCGATCGCACACAACGTCACGTTCTGGCGGGCCTTTCCTTCGCCCAATGCTGACGACATCCCGCCAAAAGACGGACACAAAAGCTCAGCTAGGCCGAAGCTCCAATTGTCATTTCGGCTGAGTGTCTTATCAACGTCCTCAAACGCCTTTCGCATTGCCAGGTAAGACTTCGGATTCTGGCTCAGATCTTCATATAGCTTATGGATGATCTGCACATATCGCAGTTTCATAACCGACAGGGCGGGACCAAACCGAGCGACCGCAATAACCTTTGAACTGGAATCACCAAAAGCGCTAAGAGCTTGTTCGGATGTCTGATGCTCCAGCAATTTAGACGCGATCAAACCACTGACCATTTCGGCGCCGACTGCTCTGCGGATGTCCGGCGCAGTGCCCAAATCCAATACGATCGACTTGCATCGCTCAAGAAACAACCGGTCGTTCGAATGGGCGTCGATCGCATAACCCACTTCGCGCAGCACAAGCGCCTCCATGGCGCACCGCACGAGCAGTGATATAAAAACCGGCTCTTGCCCCATTAGATTCGTCAGTCGAGCCGCAGATTCCATGGAATCGGATGCCCCGCTCGAATTCCCTTCGGTCAATTGAATTCTGGCCCTTGCCAAAAAGAGTCTGCAGGCGGATTTACCGTCCGCGTATTCGGGAAGTAACAAGCTAGGTCCTTTCTCCCACTCTCTCTTGAAATCGAGAAGTGGGAACCTGACCGCGAGGCTCAGTTGCGCCAAAACGTCGGCAGCACTGTTCAATTCTGTCTTGAGGTTGTCTCGTTGGGACGCATTTAGGTCATAGGAGTCCTTAAGGATCTTCTCGCTCTTAGCAAATTCCTTACCCTCTTGTGTGGATTGCCACGCCTTGAGTTTCCGAAATGCGGCCGAGAGATAGGGTCCCGCGTTTTTGTCATCGGGGACCGAGAGTTGGCGCCGAAGATCCGCCGGTTCAACTGGCATCCCATCGGCTGAGGCCTTCTTGAGCTCCGACCGTAAATCGTTGGGCGCCTTGCCAAACATCGATTGTGACCACGCGACAAAACAAAGCGCCACAACGGCCACTAACACGGCAAGGAGGACGACTTTAATATTGCGGCTTTGCTGAGGGAGCCCCATTTTGAATCGAACGACGCAAAAAAGAACCGTTTCGTTCTTACGCCGTATTTGAAAGCTTGCGCCGGGCATATCCTGCGCTTCGCTCCACCCAATACATGAACGAATCCAAGTTGTCCAGAACCTCTCGGGGCATGCGCACATACTCGCGCATCGGCTCTGCGTCCTTGTCCGGCCGCATCGGGCCAGCACCCGGAATCTTCATGGCTTGCTCGACATCCTCAGGACAGAGCTTGAGACCTATGTCTTCACCGACGAGAAAAGCAAACATCTTCTCACCGGTATAGACGCCCATGCCACCGAACATGCGCCTAGCCCTCACATCGTAGGCCTCTGCGGCCCTCATCATTTGTTCGTAACGAAGTGGGCGATAGACCATATCGATAACTGAGCCACTCCCCCGAAAACTCTGCTTCGAGATCGGCACCAAACGGTCCTGCCGACAAGCACGATTTTACCACTTTGCAATCACTTTTGGAACCATGCCAGGGCCAGGTTGGCTAAATCGTATCAGAACCACTCTGCAGTGTAGTCTCGGGGCCGCTGGTCAACCAGTTTATACTTGACTCTTTCGATGGGTATACAGCCAAAAGACCGCGAATCCAAAGAGACGGATGGGTTGTCTCCTAGCACGTAGATCCGGTTCGAGGGAATCTTCACTTCGCGGTATTGATTTCTGGACGACTTACGCTTCACGCGTGGATGATAGCCAATAAGGTCAAACCAGTCGAATGCCGACTTCACCTGCAGATACTTATCCCCCGGCATCAACGCAATTCTCTTGATGATATGCCCTTTATCAGTATCAATAACAACCACATCGCCATCCTTTAAGTCCTTTGCCTGAACCGGGACAGTCCAAACGAACGAGTGGTTGTGATAAGTGGGTTCCATGGACCGCCCAACGATCGCAATTGGCCGATATGGCTGAACGTACACCATTGCCAGCGTGCCAAGACCGAGCGCAGTCTTTATCAGCAATCCCATGGGTGAGTGAAACTGGATCATTGTTAAGAAATCATTAAGTCTTAACATACTTAGACGCACGATGCGTACAAATCGTTACAATCGCACGAAACAAGCCAGCGGTCTAAATATACCGGGCAGCGATTCAGCCCCGCTAAGTACCCGCAGACCAGCCGTGTTTCTTGACTAGTCGTTGTATTCTTGGTAGACCTTTGGATTGAACATAGATGGCCTTTGATCGACCAGTTTGGTGTCGATCCAGGCTATGGGGATGCATCCGAAGGTACGCGAGTCCTGCGAAACCGGCCGGTTGTCTCCCATAACGTAAACCATGCCGGGTGGAACCTTCATGACTCGGAAAAGGTTTTTCGACTTCCTCTCGTCCGATCGTGGGTGAACTTCGATCAGGTTGAACCAGTGGTTGCCAGATCTTACTTGCTCGATACCGTCGCCGGGCATAAAGGCGATTCTCTTAACAATTGGCCCCTTAACGGTATCCAAATTCATGTGAATGACGACCACGTCGCCACGATGCAAATCCTGCTCATGAGCGGGCAGTGTCCAAAGGATTGACTGGTTCTTGTAGGTGGGTTCCATAGATTGCCCTACAACTCTGGTTAACCGATATGGCTGGGCATATAGCGCGCCCAGTACTGCAATGCTCATTGTGGTTTTTGCAAGTAATGCCAAGTGTGGGTTTAAGTGGATCATTGCTTTTACCTTTTTCTTCTACTCTTTCTGACGCTCTGCACTTTCGCCAGTTCTGAAAAACATGCTTAGAAAGCTCCAAACATTGGGCTCCTTTCTCATGCCTTTCGTTTCGCCATCATCCAACAAATCGGTTGCTTCCCTTTTCTGATAAGACTTCACCGTTTTGATTGGGACTAAATGCCATTAACGGCCAATTGACTTGCAAGCCCCCGCTTGCGGGTAACTTTACGCACATGGGAAACCGCCGCCTGGTGGTCATTGATGGATATTCGCTCCTGTACCGAGCGTTCTTTGCGACGCGCTACATGAGTACGAGCGACGGAAGACCAACGAATGCCCTCTACGGCTTCACATCCATGCTGTTCACGTTGCTCGAAAAGACTAGGCCCAACGCCGTGGTCGTCGCGCTCGACGCTCCTGGGAAGACTTTTCGGCACGCCGAATACGAGGCTTATAAGGGCACGCGCAAGGAAACCCAAGATGAACTGAGAGTTCAACTCAAAGCCGCTCGTCAATTTATCTCGGCTCTCGGAATTCCCAGTGTCGAAGTTACCGGGTTCGAAGCCGATGACGTGGTGGGAACCATCAGCAAAAAGGCGGAGGAAAACGGTTACGACACAACGATCGTAACCGGCGATCTCGATGCCCTTCAACTGGTTGATGATTGCGTTTCGGTGTTAACAATGAAGCAGGGAGTTACGGACACGGTGACCTATGGGCCGGCCCAAGTAGTCGAGCGCTACGGCTTTGGACCTGAGCACATTGCCGATTTTAAAGCCCTCAAGGGGGATACGAGCGACAACATTCCGGGAGTCCCGGGAATCGGTGAAAAAGGCGCTTCCGACATCATTCAGAAGTTCGGAACGATCGAGCAGTTATTGGAGCGATACGAAGAGGTCGATGCCAAGTACAAAAAGCGGATTGACGGCAACGAAGCCCAAATGAAGCAGAGCAAGTACTTGGCGACCATCATCAGGGATGTTCCGTTGACCTATGACTTCGAGCCGTTTGTGCTGACCCAGGCCCAAATGGATGCCGCAATCGCCATGCTCGAAAGCTTTGAGTTCCGGTCGCACGCAAAGCGAGCCCCGATCGTCTTGGGGCAGTACCTGGAAGGGGCGGACACTCCCGAAACCGACGCCCCCATCGCGGAAGTCGAAGCAGAAAGAGTGGAGATTCAACTTCAATCGCTTTCCAGCTTCGCGGACTTAGCTCAGTTCGCTGATGGGAGGCCGTTTGCTATCTTCTTCCAAGCCCCACCTATGCGGACCGATCTTTTTGAGGAGGCGGACCGCAAGGCTTTCGTGTCCAGAGGAACCCAAGTCCGAGAGGTATCGGAAAGCGACGCCCTTCAACTTCTTGAGTCTCAACCGGAACTCGCAACCCTCCATGATGCGAAGCCGGTCTATAGGCGGCTTGGCAAGCGTATCAATCAGCCAAGATTTGACACCTTGCTCGCCGGATATGTGCTGCGTACCGAAAGGTCGGCCTATGCCCTTCGGGACTTGGTCCAAGGTTATCTCGACGTGGCGCCTCCTGCAACTGGCGGCGAGATGGCGTCGGCGCTATACACCCTCGGTGAGACGCTCGCGGAACGGTTGGAAAAGGAATCGCAGACCAAGGTCCTCCAAGAGATCGAGATGCCCCTTGTGCCGATCCTCGCAGAGATGGAAGGCTTAGGAATACGAACCGATCGGAATCAGCTTCGCGAATTCAGCAAGTCCCTGCAAATCACCATCGAGCATACGACCGCCAAAATTTATGAACTTGCCGGCCAGACCTTTACCATCGGGTCTCCCAAACAACTTGGCGAGATCCTGTTTGAAAAGCTCAAGATCCCGGGTGCGCAAAAAACGAAAACCGGTTACGCCACCGGAGTCGAGGTGCTCAGCCTGGTTGCTGCCGAACACGAAATTGCCCAAGAGGTGCTCAACTGGCGAGAGTTAACCAAGCTGAAATCGACCTATGCCGACTCTCTCGAAAAGTTGATTCAATCCGATGGACGAATTCACACAACTTATAATCAGGCCGTCGCGGCGACTGGTCGCCTTTCATCGAACGATCCGAACCTCCAGAACATCCCCATTCGAACCGAGTTGGGTCGAGGGATCCGCAAGGCTTTCATTGCCGCCGACGGTTATAGATTAGCGTCCCTCGACTATTCACAGATCGAACTTCGAGTGCTTGCCCATCTGTGTGGCGAGCCCGCGCTGGTCGAAGCGTTCAACCGCCGCGTCGATGTCCACACCGTCACTGCTCAACAGATGTTCGGGCTTGGAAGCGAGCCCGCCAGCAAAGAGCAGAGGCGGCTGGCCAAGATGCTGAATTACGCGGTTCTGTATGGCGTCAGCGAATACGGTCTGGCTCAACAACTTGGCGGCGGATTCAGCATCTCGGAAGCCAAGGAGCTGATTCGACTCTACAACGAGCGCTTCCCCACGGTTCTGGACTTTACAAAGAGCATTGTTGGAGAGGCGAAGAGTAAAGGCTTCACGACCACTCTCTGCGGTCGCCGCCGATACTTCCCCGACATCCATGCTCCAAAAATCATGGAGCGCAAATACGCGGAGCGGCAGGCAATGAACGCCCCTATCCAGGGCACCGCCGCCGACATGCTCAAACTGGCGATGATCCACGTCGACAAACATGTACGTGGCACCTCCACTCGTATGCTGCTAAACGTCCATGACGAACTCGTCTTCGAAGTTAAAAAGGGCGACGAAGAGATCTTGGAACTGATTCGCCGAGATATGGAACAAGCCCTGCCACTTCACGTGCCTGTGGAAGTGGATGCGAAAATTGGGATCGACTGGAATGAGATGGTGACGGTTTAGTGAATCGTTGACCTCACCACGTATTCTCGTCTTCCCACCCGATCTTCTTCTTGCCCCATTTTGCTTTCCCGGTTAGTGTTAAAAGGGTGAGCGCAAGGGCGAGAATCGTTATGACCCCGGCGACTTTCAGAACGTTTTGGATGACGATGCTTCGCTTGCCGGTTAGCGGGTCGATATGGATGCAGCCGAAGAAGATGTCAGGCGATTTGACCCCGATCTGGTTCTTCTTGGCAAGGTCAAGATCCTTTCGGAAGCCATCTACGGTGTAGTTGGCGCCTAAAATGTAACTCGACACGATCCCGGTAGAGGTCACGAACATCAGCCCGGCCGGATGGTTCACGATATCGTTCGCTTCATCGTAGGTATAGAAGAAACCAAGTGGGTTCGTTACCGCTCGAATGTTCTTCAGCGAACCGGTCAGAAAGTGCCAACCCGAATCGGTTCCCTTGAGCTTGCTGGACGTCGCGATCGTCTCGTTAAGCTTGTCTTTCGCGATGTCGGGCGTTTCCTTCGGGTCGATCCCGATGATAATTACGTCAAAATCGCGACCGACGCGTTTATCATCCATCTTGGCGAGCGTGCTTGCCAGGTTCTCCATCTCGAGGGTGCAAACACCCTGACAGCGATAAAAAATGGCCAGCATCAATGCCGGGCGACCCTTCAGCAGGCCACCCAAGGTCACCGACTTTCCGTCCTGATCCTTGAACTCAACATCGGTAGGAAGCTGGTTTCCCAGCCGTTGAATGATGCGCACGTCCTTTAAATCGACATTGGGCCGCACCACGGCAGTCGCCTGCTGATATCCCTGACCCAATGCCATCGCAACTGCCAGGAAGAACATCGGAACGCAAAACACCCGGAGGATAGCTGAGATCGGGAATCGCATGGTCTATTATGGCAACCAAACCTGCCCGGGGCCACCCTGGCGAGCGCTGCGGCCCGTCGTTCAACGTTCCCGCCGCCTAACTCCTTCTTTGAACCAGACTATTTCCTGCCTCGCCGCTTTTCCAAGGCCACGAACCACGGCAGACGAGGGAGAGCGGTCGCTGAAAGCAGCAGCTATCGCGGTCAAAGAGCGCATGGAAAAGCGATCCTCCTTCGAAATGACGTAGATCGACTCCCACTGTTCAGGTCGAAACTTGGATTTGAATCGATCCAGACCGTCGAAGTTATAGTATCGACGACCATGTGCGCGAACCCACTTCATGAGGGTGGTCAGCCAATTTGGATTGGAATGCGGGCTTGGCAAGCCGTGCAACGACAATGGCACAATCCCCATCGTCACATATTCAGAACCTGACTTCGCCACCGCCCGAATGGCGTAGTCCATAAGGAGTTCGACCGTGCCATTCGGAGCTTCGAAACCGCGCGGAAACTGTTCGGTGAGCCAGCCGTTTCGTTTCGGTATCGGCGAGAGCACGAGGAAGCCGACAATCCGGTCTCGTTGCATGGCTACAAAGACACGCCTTCCATCGAGGTACCCAAGGGTTTCCGGTTCAACAAGAAAGTGCATCGGCGGCAAACCCCGTGTCGTGAGCCATTCCGCAAGACACCTCTTGAGTTCGGCATGGTTTGAGGCTTCGGCTCCGGTCCATTCTCTGACGAAGACCTGCTTATGCACGGCGCGGCTTCGTTGAGCCCTGAGGTTTTTATCGCTGTCGAAAATGGCCTCCCAGTTCTGCGGGTTCCAGCTTGGCTGCGCTCCGAGGCTCACGGTGGCGTACCCTGCACGGCCTTTCAAGCATCGCTCCAGCCTGGCTTCCGCTCCGAAATAGAGGACTCGATGGCCCGCCTTTTTCGCATCCAATTCCCAGAGTCGCACCACCTCTTCAAGCTGATTCTCTGCGCAAACGGGCGCTCCTGCTACAACCCGAACACCCTTCCTGAGGACATAGCCCACGACGGCGTCTTTGGCCGGGGAAAACCACCTCTCGATGCCTGGGTTGAGAATCTGATAGCATGTGCTGTTCCAACCATATCGAAGCACTAAGTTTTGCGCGGTTTTGAACGTATTATCATTCATTCGATGATTCCTCTGGGGTCTCGAAACGCGCATTAAACAAAGCCTGTACTTGAAATCCGAAGCATCGATGCTTCGTAATCTATGTTGCACAGTGAATTCGGTTCATGGGAGACATCCTTGGCATCCACCATATGACCGCGATCAGCGGGCCAGCACAAGAGAATCTCGACTTCTATACGGGAATTCTTGGTTTGCGGCTTGTAAAACTCACCGTGAACTTTGACGACCCATCTGCATACCACCTCTATTATGGAGACGGTGCGGGAAGTCCTGGCACGATTCTAACGTTCTTTCCCTATCCGGACGGCCATCCTGGTCGGCCCGGAGCAGGTCAAGCGACCGTGACTCATCTCTCGATTCCATTCGGCGCCACCACTTACTGGGTCGACCGATTTCGGCGATTCGAGATCGACTTTGATCGGCCGCAAACAAGGAATGGACAGGATCACCTAAAGTTTCGAGCCCCCGACGGTCTCCAGTTGGAACTCGTCGCGAGCAGGAAGTACCGCAAGTTCGTTCCCTGGTCGCGCTCCTCGGTTCCCCCCGAGCGCGCGATCGGCGGCATCGAGTCTATTACCCTGGTTGAGCGAGCCCTTGCTCCAACCCAGGCCGTGCTTGAAGGGATCCTTGGATTTCGCTTGGTGTGTGAAAACGAAGGTCGTTTTCGATTTGAAATTGGCGAGGGAGGATGCGGCAAAACGCTGGAGGTCGTCATTGATCAAAACGGCCCAGCCAGTCGTCAAGGGCACGGGGGAGTACACCACCTTGCGTTTAGAGTAGAAAACGAGCAATCCCAAATTGAGAGCCGCTTGGAGATAGTAAAGCAAGGTATCAACGTGAGTGCCGTAATGGACCGAGACTATTTCCGCTCCATCTACTTTCGCGAGCCGGGCGGCATCCTGTTCGAAATTGCAACCGACCCGCCAGGATTCCTAATTGACGAAACCGTCGATACGCTCGGTACTTCGCTCAGACTTCCCAAGCAATACGACGAATACCGACGTCAAATCGAGCGTTCGCTTCCCCCGTTTCGTCTACCACAAGCCCAGCCATGAGTTCAGAATTGACCTTTCATCACCGGTACCAAGCCCCCAAAGCAGGATCGCACCGAACCCTTCTCGTGCTACATGGAACCGGCGGCGATGAAAACAGCCTGTTTCCGATCGCAAGCGTGTTGGACCCCAATGCCGGGGTTTTGTCCGTTCGAGGAAAGGTGCTCGAGAACGGCGCACCCCGCTTCTTTCGACGGATCGAAGAAGGAGTGTTCGACATGGAGGACTTACATTTCCGCACCCAGGAATTGGCAGCCTTCCTTAAAAATGCTAGCGCGGCCTACTCCTTCGACTTAAAACACCTCTTTGCGGCTGGCTACTCGAATGGAGCTAACATTGCTTCAAGCCTCCTGTTTTCGCGCCCGGAGGTCCTAGCCGGAGCGATCCTCTTCCGTGCCATGGTCCCATTCGAACCGGACGATACGTTGGACCTAACCGGCAAGCACGTCCTCATCTCTGAAGGAAAATACGACCCGATTGTGCCCTTGGAAGACGCTGATTTACTGGCCGTGCACTTCCAAGACCACGGCGCGGACGTCACGCTTCGCTGGACCGAGCTTGATCACCGCTTGGGAAGGGATGAGATCAACCGAGCCAGCGAGTGGCTGGCTGATCGGTAATACCGGAGGCCGCTTGGGCCCTTTCGCCTTGCGCAAATCGCGCATAGGGTCACGTAGTTCGCATTGGTTTGTAGGCGTCGGATCGTTTTGCCGACATCCACATCCTGCCGCTGGAACTCAGTTCTGTTCGTAGACACATGTCCCAACCCGGAACGCGACGGCCGCTCTCCAAATGTTCGTTAGCCAGTCTGGAAGCAAGAGGCACAAACCAAGGGACTCGGATGCGTTACCAACGAATCGCCCCCCCCCCCCCCGCATCCCCAACGAGGCGTAATCTGCGAGCGAATGCTGTAAACCCTGGTTAGCCGGGACGGCCGTTTTTCGGCCCTGAATGGGACCCATTGACGGCCGGGATGCACAAACGATACGTCCGCAATTCCGAATCCGACAGCCCCAACGGGGCGTAATCTGCCAGCGAAGGGCGTGAGCCCTGGTACAGGGAGGCATCCGTTTTTCGACCCTGAAAGGGACGCATCGACGGCCGGTCTTGAATGGATCGACGTGGATGCGATCAGTCCCATACATACCGCTCATCACACAACTATTCACGTTCGCGAAGAAGATCGCGGTATTCATCCTGGAACGAAACCTTCCGATGATGGCT
>Ga0302319_10004362_pt1 | contig 29087 bp, 10 predicted proteins | sample Bog_T0_2_FD_203319 | JGI IMG/M metagenome (GOLD analysis project Ga0302319, IMG submission 203319) | Peat permafrost microbial communities from Stordalen Mire near Abisko, Sweden - Bog_T0_2 | ecosystem: Environmental > Terrestrial > Soil > Wetlands > Peat | place: Sweden: Abisko, Stordalen Mire... | reverse complement strand
AGAAGTTCTTGTAATTCACGAGGGCGAAGATCGTGAGAGAGTTCGGCACGTTGGCGGGGATTTCCTGCGGGATGTAGGGAGGCTCGAGGTCGCGCTTCCCTGTCGCGGGATTCCGGTCGCGGCGGTTGATGGATTTTGTCTCCACCAGTTTTTTGAAAAAATCCCGGGTTTCCGGGTAGGCGCGCAGGCCGACGTTGACATCGGTGAGATTCACGTGGAAGGAAACCTTCGTATTATATTTGTCGCTGACGCGCTGCATGAAGCTGCGGAGGTAGTCCCAGTTCTTCGCGCGATAGGAGACGTGGCTCCAGTAGGGCCAGATGCCGTCCCAGTTGCATATGCCCTGGTGGTCGTCGCCGATCACGCCGGTCATGAGCGGGATCTGTTCGATCGAGCCATCGAGCAGATTGTATGTAATGCCGATGCCTGCCTCGGTGGAGACGAGAAAATCGGAATCCTCCGGCACGCAGACGCGGTACACATAAGCGCCGTGCCTGGTCCACGCGGGCGCATTGTTTTGCGTGGCGCTCGTCTTGTCAGCGAGCTGTTGAATTGTCCTGGGAGTGGAATCGTCCGCCGCCTGCAAACCCGCGCACAACAAGGACGTGATGAAGATGGATATTACCCGGGCGCGCATGATGTCTGACCAATCACGGGATGACCACCTCGATGCCATCGGGCAGGTAGTTGACGGTGTATGGGGCCCGACTTTGTCCGTTGTATTGCAAAGTGGTGAATGTGCCTTTCACCGAACCGGCGGTGACGATGCGGTATTTGCCATGCGGTACGGCGCCTGCCGGGGTGACGATGTTCAGCACGTTGGCCTCGCCCGCGGCGAGATTGAAATTGCCGCTGTCCTTGTCGCCGGTCACCTGCAGGGAGCTGTAGTTCTGAGGTGTTTCAATCAGGATGCGGAGGATACCGGGGCCTTTCAGTAGGGGTTCTTTTTTATCCTCGTTTGACATCGCGCCGCCACCGCCGATTTGCACATTCACGTTCGCAAAGGTGAGGGCCCCCGGCTGATCGCCGCCCGGGGAAATGGCGCCAAGATTGAACAATCGCATGTAGGTGGCTTCCGGGCTGCCTGTGCTGTTGGTGTAAGTGAACGTGCCGCTCCCCTGCACGGTGCCTCCCGTGAGGTTGAGCAATTGCGAGGAGGTGACATCGGCCTTGTAATATGCCCCTGGGCCTGCGCTGCTTTGCAGGCGCTCGATGCCGGCCGCGCCCTGGATGTTCAAACGTCCGCTGTTGCTGATTCCCGTAAAACCGGCGTGATTTCCCTGCACCTGCAGCAAGCCCGCGAGCGTCATATCACCGGCGTTAGTCACGACCGCCTTCCGGTTGTTAAACAGGTGCACGGAGCCGTTGTCGTTGGTGATCAACGCCAGCGTGGACCCCGGCAGAATCTCCGTCGAAGAGCCGGCGTTGTTGTCAAACTCCACATTGCCGCCCACCACGCGGAAGACGGAAGCGTCCCGGCCATCGCCGATCGTGAAACGCGCCTTCGCTGCTCCATCCGGCGTGCCGTTCACGATGGAGCGCGCACCGGTTTGTTCCGGATGCACCAATCCGAACACTGCGGGATCCTGCGCGCTCGAGCCTATAACCTGCACCTGGCCGGTATTCGCCAATGCACCTTCGCCGTTTGCGGCTTCGGCACAACCGAGTACGACGCCGGCGCCGAGTTCAAGGGTGCCGCTGTTTTGCAATTGCTGCAGGCCGATGCGCGTACCGCTCTGCAAGCGCAATGTGCCTTCGTTGACAAATTTCCCGAGCCATAATTGCCGGCCTGTGGACGAACTGAACCGGATCCCGGCACCATTACGCATCACCCATGTGCCGGCGTTTTCCAGGCCACGGTTGCCGATGTTGCCTTGAGGCGCCGCCCAGTCGAAGAGGATTGCCGATCCATCCTGGTCGATCGCGCCGGTGTTCCGGAAAAACGCGCCTCCCTGGGCACCGGTATAACGCAGAACGGTGCGCTGCAAAGCGGTCTGCACCACCGCGCCTTCGCCGTCGCCTGTCAGCGTTGCCACCGGCGGGGTTGTATAACCAACGCCGCCGCGCGTCACAAAAACATCCGCAACCGAAAGGGTCGCCTCCGCCTCACCGCCCGAACCTTCACCTCCCTTGATCGTGACACGCGGAGCGGCCAGGTAGCCGCTGCCCGGATCGGTGACGTGCAATTGGGTGAGTGTATGACTGTCCTTGTTAATGTAAGCCACAGCAGTCGCCTGACGCCCGCCGTAAATATCCGGTGCGCCGATGACAACCGAGGGAGCACTGGCATAACCGGAGCCAAGACTGGAAATCTGGAATCCGCTAACTTCCATGATCGCCATTGCAACGGCTCCCTGCCCGCCCCCGCCGCTCAACTTGATCGCCGGAGCGCCGGTATAACCGCTTCCTCCGGCAACTGGAGTCGCCGCCGTCACCGCACCGGAACCTCCCAGCCGCAGCGCACCGGTATTCGCAATTTCAGTCAACGATCCGTTTTCGAAAGTGATTTCCTTGCCAGCCGCATCGAGTTGCACACCGGGCTCCGCGGAAAACAATGCCGGTTTCTCCTGCCCTTGAATGAACACAGGCGCGGCCAGCCGGCGCTGGTTCGCATGGCCGGCCACGGGCTGCCATGCATCCGGCGCGGGCGGGACGGCGGCGGTAGTGGCAGCAAGGGGCGCAGTTTCACGGACCTGGTAGAACAACCCGCTCTCCTCGAAATTCCCGGAAATCTGGCGTTCGGATTCCTGCTCGGGATGATCTTCCCAGCGCTCAAGCGCGAGGCGATAGGTCTGACCTGCCTTGTATTGCAGGTAATCTGGCGTCACTTTTCCATCGAGCACTGACCATTGGGCCACGGTGATCACCTTGGAGGCAAGCGTACCCGACACGACTTTCGAAACTTCGTATTGCTGCAACGAGAGACAGCGTTTGTAAGGAGCGATGCCCTGGGGATCAGCAGGCGCGCAGGTGCCTGTGAGTTTCGCCTCGATGATCACGCGCGGGACGGAAAGCTTCCGCCCGGCGCTGGCTTCCCGCCACGCTTCAAACCGCTGCCGCGCTTCCGCCGCGCCAATCTCCCGGCCAAACAAGCCGAGGTCTTCCATGGAACCCTGCCAGTTGTGTCCGCCTCGCCAGGCATCGCCAAAGATCACGGTCTGCGCATTCCATCCGGTAAGTGGGACCTCCGGCGGATTAGCCAGCAGCACGCGCTGTCCATCGACAAACACCACGAGTTTCCCCGGCGCATAACTCACGATGACATGGCTGGCGCGGCCGCCCGGCAGGCGGACGAGCGGCAGGGGCGCACCTGCGATTCCATGCAGACGCAATAAGAGCTGGTTCCCGCGCTCGGAGAGAACGACATTGCCCGTCTCCAGATCGTCAGCAAATGCCAGCACCACGCCCTCGCCTCCACTGTCTGACGATGGCGCCGCCGAAGGTGTAAGCGCGGCCTCAATGGCAAAGGCGCCACGGGACTGGACAGCATCGAGCCATGGCTTTGCGGTAGCATCGGGCACAAACGCTCCCCCGGTCAAATCCAGGACATAATTGAGCCCGTAGCGGGCAGCGTCGCGCAATTGCCCGATGCACTGGCGGATCGCGCCCGTCTTGGAATCGATGATCTGGTTGCCCTCTGCGCCGGTTTTCCAGATGAACACCTGGGCGGTGCGGTCGGGTTCCGCTGAGGTTATCGCTTTGTTGTCATCGTTAGCGGCGGGCGCCGAAGAAGCGAGCCATGACGGTGGTCCCGGCGGCGGCTTGATCCAGGCGCAGGGCCAGTAGTCGCCATGGTTGTTGTTGGTCACCTTCACCCACCGCTCGACTCCCTTCATGTCCTCCGTGAACTTGCCAATATAGACCTCCACGTTGTTCGCAACGCTCATGGGAATCTTCGCATCGGCCTTCCAACTCCACTGGGAGAACGGCCCATCCAGGGTCAGGAAACGGACGTTGTTCGACCAGCGCGGATGGTAAACTTCCTCGTTGCTCTTGATCGTGAGGCCCGGTGATTTGTCGAACCAGACCGTATAACAATAGCCCTTGCCGCTGCGGGCATCCGTCGTCACCCCGAAATGTATGCTGCGGTGGTTCCCGGTAAAAACCCATGAACGCAGGCTGTTGTCGGGGGACATCGAAGGCCAGCATCCGCCGGCCCGCTGACTGAAGTTGCCGTTGGGCAGCGTCATGATGCCTTGGGGGGTGTTGCCGCCTTCACCGCCGCCGGAGGCCGCGCGACCGTCGCCGTTGACCATGAATTTATCGACTGGCATCTTGTCCCAGACCAGTTCGTTGACCGCCGGCTTATCGAGCCGGTAGCGCCGGATCACATCGATGGTCGCGTCCCCGCGCTTTTCCTGCACCGTGGCATAGAACCATTCCACTCCATCCTTCGGATCGGTCCAGACATCCTCGAACCGCGCGTTCTCCAGCACAGTGCGCAAACCGCTGCCATCCCAGTTGACGATGCCCACGGTTTTTTTATCGAGATCGCTGAACATCACGCGCGTGCCATCGGCGGTGATCACCGGCTTGTAGTATCGGGCGATGTCCGGCAGGATGGCGCGCTCGCCCTTGCCATCATCGGTGTCGAATCCCATCAGCCGCAAGGTCGGTCGCTCGGAATAGACGCAAGCCGTATCGCCGGCATCCTGGAGCCAAGCGATCCGCGTTTGCGCCCCGGTCAACACACGCACATCCTCGTCGGGACCAGCGACAAGCGGGATTGGCATCCAACAGACGGCCAACGAGGAGAACGCGATGGCTGCGAGGATGAACTTTGAGCGGAGGGAAATTCGCATATCGAAAGATCACGGCTTTGCGAGCGGAACGTTGCTCCAGCCGGAGCCCTCGGTGAATTCACGAGCAGAAAAGCACCAGATGACCACATTTTTGCCCGCGAGGTAAGTCGCATCACCGCGCACGCGGCGCATGAGGTTCACACGCGCCGGTGTCGCGCCGGAACCGCGCACGCCGATGAGGTCCACGGGCAAGCCGAGGGTGTACAGGAGTTGGTCAGGAAGGCCGGCCCCCGAGGCAAGCATGTCACCGCCTTCGTGAAAGATCAGGGTGTGACTGTCGCCAAGCAGGAGAATGGGACTTTGCCTGTCAGGGGGAACCGGGGTTGCGCCGTTCGATTCCGCAGTGCCGATAAAACGGAGCGACAACGTTTCGTTGCCAGGGGAACCGAGCATGCCTTGCAGATCACCGGTAATTTCCAGCGGACGGGTCGTCGCGACGGTTTTTGTTTTTGCGGCGTCCTTGAGCCAGGGTTTGTCCGCGAGCAGCGCTGTGATTTTTTCCGTGGCGATCGCGATTCCGGCTCCAGACCAATGAGTATCCGTTTTGCAATAGACTGGACCGCCCGCGGCGTTTCGTTGAGCCAGCAAATCGGGCAGCAGGTCGATGACGGTGACGCCATTCTTGCGAAGTTCATCATAGAATTGCGCGTCAAATGTATCAGCGCGGGCAGGTGCGGGACCAGCTGAATTGCCGCCGAGCAACGCCTCGGGATAGGCATAAACCTTGGCTGGCACAGGCACGAGGATCAGTTCGACGCCCGCGGCATCGAGCTGGCGCTTGAAGTCGAGGATTGCCGGAAGCGGGTCGGCATTTTCCGGGTTGGTGGCCTTGCTCACTTTTGCGGCGTCATCGCCCCAAAACTTGCCGACGCTTACGTGGCGGAGTTCGGCGGGGAGGAAGAGCCAGCCATCCGAGCCTTGCACGACTGTGGCGGTGGGTGCGGCAGAGAGTTTTGCGGCGCATGCGTCGCGCAGGGCGGAGCCGGGGTCGGCCGCGAGGAGCGGTGTGGCGAGGAGAAGCAGGGATGCGAGGATTTTCATGGCTATTTATTTTACGGGTTCGCCCCAGCAGGGCGGTTCAAGTTGAAGGGATTCGTCGGCGGATTCGCTGCGGTTGAGACGGTCATATTCAGCGGAAACATCATTCCAGGATTTCAAATCGAGGGTGACCCGGTCGCCGGGTTTCCAACCGGAGGCGACCGTGAGCACGTTGTCTTTCATGCTCCAAAGATAAACGACCGCGCGGCTGTTTGCCGGCACACCGGGGCCTGCCACCCCGGTGAGCGAGACGGTGAAGATGTGGTCCTTGTAGGGGACACTGCCGGGGCGCGGGAACTTCGAGACGGTGGCGACAGTCGCCGTGACCCGGACAGGTGCGCCGCCATCCGAAGGGACATAGAAGACGCCAGCGGTGGTTGCGGTGACGGGTGGGGAAGTAGCGGCGACGGATGCGGCTGGCAGGTCGGTGAGTTTCCAGTCACCCACGGAGAGTTCGCGCATGGCAAATTCCCATACGACGATTTTTTTGCCGACGAGGCGGTCGTGGCCCTGCGCGAGATCGCGGGCGAGCAGGTCGCGGGTGGCATGGGCACCGGCGTCGTTGCGTAGAATCGCATCGACTGGCGCCCGCAGGTGGAAGGAGAGCTGTTCGACAAATCCCGCCGATTTCCCCCACCTCATTGCCCCGAGCGAATAGATATTGGTGAAACTGTCGCCGAGCACAAGCACGCCGGCTGTGGTGTCGGGCGCCCACGACGAGCCATCGGCCCGGCTCACCGGCTGGATCGTGACGGTTTGCGGCGGATACAGCGTGGAGGTCGCGGGCAGCTTGAGCATGGCGGCGATGTCGCCAGTGGCGGTGACGGTTTCAGACGTTTGCTTCATGCCGGCGGATGCATCGGGAGAGATCCCGAGGGCGCGCAATTTTTCCGCGAGCAGCGTGGCGGCCAACTCCATCGCCTCCGGGGTCCAATGGGTGTCTGTGCGCAGGAACTGGGGCTGGCCCGTGCGTTGTTTCGCGACTGCGAGCGCGCCGGAGACATCCAGGTAATCCACGCCCGCCGCATCGAGCGCTTTCAAGAAGGCGGGATACGAGGGATTTTGCAGCACCGCGTCGAACATCGGCGCATAGCGTGCGGAAAGATGCTCCGGCTCGATCATCGGCTTCACGGGCGCGGGCAGCAGGAGCAGATGGATGCCGCGCGCTGCCAGTTGATCTCGAAAACGGAGGATCGCTTTCAACGGGTCCGGCTGCACTTCGTCACGTCCAGCATGGGCGCGGGAGCGCAGGAAATTCTTCGAGAGGAAACCCCCGTTCGTGAGGTAGCCGATCTCCGGCTGATAGAAGAGCCATCCATCGCGGCCGACATAAACCTCCTCATTGCCCAGCCCGAGGAATCCGGCCGTAAACGCCTGCGTGGGAGGGATGGCGGACACCGCAAGGAAAGAGTCGTCCTCCTGCCGTTTTTCATAGGCCTTCGCATCGCGCAGAAACAGGCTGTTCGCCGCCTGTATTTTGCCCCACAACGTGGGATGCGCCGGATTTTCCAGCTCCTGAAACGCGTGACCGGGAATGAGCAACGCATCCGCAGCCACGGGCCGGAACATCCGGCTCCTTCCCGCGCGCACATCGATGACGTGCTGGGCCATCGGCACGGCCGCAATCGTGAACAAGAAAAACGCGATGATCCATCTGCGCAATGGCTTCGTGACCGTGGTCGTTCCCAGCTCCAGATCGGCTATTTCCTCGCGAGTCAGTCTGTGGGTGGATTGAGACATGCCTTAGAAAATAAAATAGATGAATGGATTATAAGACTGTGTGGTCATCGCGAGCAAGGAGAGCCAGAACAGGATGAAGATGAGCGCCGCCTTCGGTGCGGTGAGGGTGCGCGTCCAATCCCACGTCTGCATGCCACCCCAGGTGATGAGCGCAGCGAGGATCATGCTGCCGAGGTAGTAGGGTTTGTAAATCACGCCCGCGACCAGACCTTCGCCCACCTGCATGCCGCCGAGACCCAGCATGCTTTTGCAATAGGCGATGGCGACCGGAAGATCCCGCGCGCGGAAAAACACCCAAGCGAAGACCACGATGATGAACGTAAGCGCGATCTGCACCGGGCGCGGCAGCCTCGCGAAGAACCCATGTTTCCCCTGGCTGCGCTCCACTCCGAGCATGCTCCCGTGAATCCCGCCCCAGATGACAAAGTTCCACGAAGCCCCATGCCACAGCCCGCCGAGCAGCATCACGAGCATAAGGTTCACGTAAGTGCGGGCCTCCCCCTTGCGGTTGCCCCCGAGCGGAATATAGAGGTAATCGCGCAGCCACGAGGAGAGCGAGATGTGCCACCGCCGCCAGAATTCCGTGATCGAGGCCGATTGGTAAGGTGAGTCAAAATTCTTCGCAAAAAGAAACCCGAGCATCAGGCCAAGACCGATCGCCATGTCGGAGTAGGCGCTGAAATCGAAATAAATCTGGAACGCATACGCGACCGCGCCATACCACGCATCCGTAAAGGCGACCGCGCCGGCGTTGAATGTGAGATCGGCAATCTTGCCCATTGGATTTGCGAGCAGGATTTTTTTGCTCATGCCCATCGCGAAGAACGCGGCCCCGCGCGCGAATTTCTCCTGCGTGAGCGTGCGGCTCTCCAACTGATCCGCGAGATACGAGAACTTCAGGATGGGACCGGCCACCAAATGCGGGAACATCGATACGAAGCACGAGAAATCCACAAAGTTGCTCATGGCCTTCGCCTCCCCGCGATAAACATCGAGCGTGTAACTCATCGCCTGGAAGGTGTAGAAGCTGATGCCGAGCGGCAGGATCACGCGGAAGAACGTGTCACTCTGCCAGCTCTCCAGTCCCATCGATGCCGCGAGCGCGTTGAAGCTGTCCACGCCAAAGTTGAAATACTTGAAAAATCCGAGCACCACGAGGTTCGCGGTCATAGAGATCACAATGGCGCGGTGCTGGGTGCGGCTGCGCGGCGCGGCCAGGGGGAGCGCCGTTACCGGTTTGCCCCAGACCTTCCACACGTCCCAGCGGTCATGCGCAATCACCAGGCTTACGAGCCAGTCGATGAATGTCGTCCCGAACATCAGCGGGATGAACTGCGGCCCGGCCCAGCCGTAGAAGGCGTAGCCGGAAATAACCAACACGAGATTCCTTGCGCGCTGGGGCGCAAAATACAGCGCGTAGTAAGCCAGCAACGCCAGCGGCAGGAAGTAGAAGATGAAGATGTGCGAACTAAAAACCATGTATAAACTAGGTTACACTCTGCTCCGGATTCGCCATCTCACGGAAAGACCAATTCGACGCCGCCGGGCAGATAGTTTACGGTATAGGGCACCTGCGCCGCGCCATTATACTGCAGCGTATCAAATGTCCCGGCCACCGAAGCAGCCATGATGATCCGGTAGGTTCCGTGCGGAATAAAGCCGGCGCCAGCGACGATATTGAGCGTGTTGCCATCTCCCTTGACCAGTTCCAACCGGCCACAATCATCCGCCCCGGTGAGGGTGAGTGTATCGTACCGGCCCGGAGAAAATGACGCTCCCCCGATCCCGATTTGCAGGATGCCGGGTTGCGGCGGTATTGCAGCGACCGGCTGCGGCTGCGGAGCGTTCCTCGGCGTTCCCGGCGGCGGTTGAGGAATGGTGTAGCCGCCGAAGCGCACACTCACGTTATGCAAAATCAGTGCGCCATATTCGCCATTACCCGCTCCGGGCGCCATGGTGCCCAGGTTGAATATCCTTAACAGGCGCCCCTCCTTGTCCCCCGTGCTGTTGGTGTAGGTCAGCGTGCCCGCACCCTGCACCACTCCGCCGGGGCGATTGAGAATCTGCGCGGAATACCTGTCGGCATTGTACGAACTTCCCGGCCCTGCGCTGTTGGGCAGGCGCTCCACTGCAGCCTGGTCGCCGCGAATGGTGAGAGTGCCGCTGTTCTCAATGCCGGTGAACGCAGCATGATTACTCTGCGCTTGTAATTGCCCCGCCAGCAGGAGATCCCCGGCATTGGTAAATTTGGCAGTGCGAGGGATGGAATTGCCGGTAGGCTGGCTGTCTCCACTGTCATTGGTGAGCAGCGCCAGCATGGCGCCGGGTTGGATTTCCACGCTGCTGCCAGCAAAGTTGGTCATGTTGACCTGGCCGCCGATGACCGCAAAAGTCGCAGCATCCTTGCCGCTGCCGACGATGAATCGGGCGTGGCTGTCGCCGCGGGCCGCGCCGTTCTCGATGACTCGATTTCCGGTACCGTTCGGTCCGGAGTATCCGAAAGTGACAGGCTCCTCCCGGGTGCTGCCGATGATCTCGATCACCCCCTTGCCCGTATTCACGAGGCTGTTATCCACTCCGGCATATTCGGACTGGCCGAGCGCGGTTCCCACGCCCAGCCCGAGCGTGCCGCTATTCTGCAATTTCGAAAAGCCGAGCCGTGAATGATCGAGCACGCTCATTGTGCCCGCGTTGATGTTGGCATCCCCGATCCATGAAATGGATCCGCTTGAAGCCATGAATTTCACGCAGGAGGCATTTTTCAAAACCCACGTTCCCGTATTGTTGAATCCACACTTGCCGGTGGGCTTGCTCGACGCCGCCCAGTCAAAGACCAGTGCGGCGCCATCCTGTGCCAGCGTGCCTGCATTCGTGAAGATCGCATTGCCCGCAGGATCGGTATAACGGAATGTTTTCAATTGCAGCGCTGCTTGCGCCGCAGCCTGCTGGCCATCCCCGCCTTCAAAGAGGATTTTCGGAGGTGCGATATAACCGCTGCCGCCATTGGTGAAAAAGATGCCCGAGAGCGACAGCGTCGCCTGCGCCTCCGCTCCGGTGCCTCCTCCGCCGGTGAAAGTGATCTGCGGCACCTTAAGATAGCCGGTACCGGGATTCGTAATCGAGAGGCCGGCGATCGTTCCCCCGGCTTTGTCGATTCGTGCCGTAGCGGTCGCCTGCCTGCCTCCGGCGACATCGGGCTCTGAAATCGTGACCGCCGGCTCACTCGTGTAGCCTCCTCCCACTCCGGTGATTTCCAGCGATGCCACACCCATGACTGCTTCGCCGCTCGCCCCCTGCCCGCCACCGCCGGAGAACTGCACAGTCGGGGCGTGCGTGTAATCAAAACCCCCGTCCGTCACCGTCGCCGCAGTGACCGCGCCGTGACCGGCCAACTGGACAGCCCCCTTGGAGGTCAGATCGTCCGGCGTCGGATTCGTTACGGTTGCATCATCTGCTTTGCCTGCCAGCACCGCTTTCGGCGCAGCCTGCGCGATATCGGGGTTTCTGACCTCGTAGTAAAGCTGGTAGTCATTGGCATTGAAATCGCCGCTGATCGATCTCTCCGATTCCTGCTCGGGATGGTCGTCCATTTTTTCCAAGGCCAGGCGATAGGTCTGCCCCACGGCAAGTTTTTCGTAGGAGGGAACAACTTTCGCATCGAGCACGGACCATTGCGCCACCACGATCTTCGGGTCGGCGCATGTGCCGGAAATAACTTTGACGACCTCATACAATTGCTGCGAAAAGCAACGGCGATAGGGCGCGATCCCTTTCGGATCGGCTGCCGAACAACGCCCGATCAACTTCGCATCCATGATCACCGTTTCCACGGGCTTGCGCGCCTTGGTGCGCTCGCGCTGTTTTAGAAAACGCTGCCGTGCCTCCGCCGCGCTGATCTCACGGCTGAACAAGCCGATGTCCTCCATCAACCCCGCCCAATTCTGGCCGCCCTTCCACGCATCGCCGAAGATCAGCGGTTGCGCAGTCCAGTTGGAGAATCCCCCCCGCAGCGGATTGGGCATGATCGCCCGCTTGCCGTTCACGTAGCAGGCCAGTTTGCCACCGGCATAACTGACGATGACGTGGTTGGGCTGATTCCGCACCAGGCTGCAAATCCGTACGGGCCGCGTAGAAATCCCCACCCCATCCGTCTTCAAACGCAAAACGAGCGTGTCCCCCTGCTGGGCGAGGACAAAATTTCCACCCGCCGCATCACCGGCAAAAGCCATGATCACCTTCTCATCAGCCGACAGCGCGCCGGTGGGGGTAATGTCGGTCTCCAGCGCAAATTGATTGCTCGCCTTGCATGCCGCCAGCAACGGGCCCGCCGTGGCATCATCGGGCACGTAGGCCCCATCAGTCAGATCCATCACATAGAAACGTGCAAGGTGCGCATCGCCACGAAATTGCCCGGAACAGGGATGGATGGCGCCGGTCACCGGATTGATGATCTGGTTGCCATCCGATCCGGTTTGCCACACATACACTTCTCCCTTGGTATCGAGGGTCGCGGGCGGCTTTTCCTCCGGCACTTCTGGCGCGCTCGCCAGGGCGGCAATATCCGCTTGCGACGGTTTGATCCACACATTGGGCCAATAGTCGCCGAGCTTGTTGTGGGTGACCTGGATCCATCGCTCAACCTTCGTGAAGTCATCGTTGAATTTGCCGATGTAGATTTCCACGTTTGCAGCCACGTCGATGGGAATTTTCTCATCCGATTTAAAATTCCACGCCTTGTGCGGGAACGGGGCATCCATCGTCAGGAAGTGGACATTATTGGTCCATCTCGGGTGGTACATCTCGTCGCCGCCATTTGTTACCAGGCCCGGTGCCGCAAAGAGAACGAGGTGATTGGTCGTGGCACCGCTGCGATTCGTTGGCGTGAGAAGCCCGACACCATTATGCGAGCCGGAGAAGACCCACATACGATGGCTGCCATCGGGGGACATGGAGGGCCAGCAGCCGTTATGGCCGGTGATATAACTGCCGTTGGGGAGCGTGAAAAGCCCCTGGGAGGAATTTCCTCCATCCAGGATGCCGCCGCTGGCCGCGCGCCCATCCCCGGAGACCATGAACATGAACACCGGCGTCTTGTCCCAGATGAGTTCACTCACCTCCGGATGGTCGAGCTGGTAGCGGCGGATCGTCGGCACAGGCTTGCCTTCGCGTTGCTCCATCACCAGCGCATAGACCCATGTCACTCCATTTTTCGGGTCGGTCCAGACCGCGTCATCGATAAAGGGTTTCTCGTCGAATTTATATGCTTCGTCATTTTTCAATACCTGGCGCAGCCCGGTGCCATCGAAGTTCACCACATCCACCGTATGGTCGGCCAGGTTTGCAAATACCACCCGTTTGCCATCCGCGGTGAGCAACGGTTTCGCATACCAGCCGATATCGGGCAGGATCGCCCGTTCCCCTTTGCCGTCCTCGGTGTCGTATCCCATCAACCGGATCGACGGGTGCTCGGAATAGACATTGGCCTTGTCCCCCGCGTCCTGGATCCAGACCACGCGGGTCGGCGCGCCCGTGAAATTCCGGATGTCCGTCGCCGTATCCGCCCGCCCGTGCAACGGACACAGGATGAGTGCAATGCAGGCAACACGCAAAAGGCCGGAAATACCGGTGTCTTGATTGGAGATCATGGCTTGGGGATGTTTGGGGAGGGAATCGCTAATTCGATTTGTGCGGGAAACTCTGCCACGTTCATCAAGACTTTGAGTATCTTCTCTTTGCGGCATTTATAGTCATTTTGTGTCATTGAATTCCCAAATGGCAGGTTCACGGGATCAGCCGCAGGATTGCGGCCCTCGTGACATCGCTTTGTGAGCAACTGCAGTTGAGAGTAAAACGGCCCGCAGCCCCGGCTTCCAGCCCTTTGATCCGGAAAATATATTCCTGCTGGTTGCCACCGTTGATGATGTAGCAATCTCCATTCGGGGCTTGGTGGAAATATTTGGCGGATTCCGTCCACAGGGCCGTCGGCCCGGTCGGAGTGGTGTCGAGAAAATCGCAGGCGTAATTTCCCATGGGTACATTGAGCCAGTGCAGGAGCCGCGCGAACCGGGTATCGTCGAGCAGCGTGCCGACGTAAAGGCCGTCCGAGGTGATGAGGTGGGGCCGGCCGCTGCCGTGGTAAAGCCAGGTGCACATGACATCGCCCACGCCGGAAATTTGGAAATCGTAGTTCGCATTGTTGGCATGCACGTTGTTGTCCGCCGTCCGTTCCGGCATGGCGATCGCCCAGAGCGCGTGCCCGTCCAGGTCGTAGGCACGTATCGCGTCGGGGCAGTGTTTCGCTTCGAAATTGTAGGAGACGATGAGCTTCTCGTCCATGGTGACATGCAGCCCGTTGATGCTGTTTTGGGCAACATCGAAGATGATCGGCTTCGCGTCGGCGATATCGTAGATCGGCGCGCCGGCCTCCGTCCAGCCCCTCGGCTTGAGCCGGAAAATGACCATGCGGTTGAGGAACCTTTCCGCGAAAAACAGGCTCCAGTCCTGCGCAATGCCGAGCCCCCAGTAGGAAATCGTGAGCGATCCCTGCATTCCGTTGCGCCATACCCCCTTGGATACCTTGGCCCAATGCATTTCGTCCGCTTGCACCAGGTTGTCGCCGTTCATGTCCGTCCATGTGAAAATGTCGCCGGCGTGCCCCTCGAAACATTCGGGATAGAAGCCTTTGTAGATCCGGTAGCCGACATCGCTGTCCCACACGATCTGCCCGATCTCATCGACATGGCTTGCAGCATCAAGCCGGTGGTTCACGCTCCCAAACGCCGCCACCGCCCGGTAAACATCCCCCTGCCGTTGAAGGATGGAGAGCGACTGGGTGACCGCGTATTCATGCCCGCCGTGATGGAGAATCCGAACCTGGCAATCCACAAGGGAGTGCCCGTTCGGGGTGAATGGATCGTCGCGGCTCACGCGCCGGTAGGCGATTGCCTCGGGCGTGCAGGTCTTTTTTTCATAGTCGACCTTGAATCGCGCCCCCTCGGCGTTGACCTCGGTGACATCCTGCGGATCTATCCAGAAATTGGTTCCTCCGCCGTAAGGCATCGGCCCGATATAGTCCCGGAGGAACGCGCCCGTCTTCGCATCCCATACGCTTATCCGGCAGGGCGAGCCGTCGTCTTCGGCCACCCACAGTTCCCCTTTCGGCGTCACGGCGATGCCGCGCGGCACCAGCATGCCGGTGGCATCCCACGGCCCGACCCACGGACGCCCCCCCGCCTTGCCGATCGCTCGCAAGAAATTCCCTGCGGGATCGAATACTTTGACCTGGAATGAAGCCCCCCAGTCACTCACATAAATGTTCCCTTCCCCGTCGGTCGCGATATTGGAAGGCGCGTCCAGCCCGGTCGTGATCAATGGCGTCGCCATTTTTGTCGCGGTATCGACGCTCACGATCTGCGTACCGCTCACGGCCAGGAGTTTGTGATCTCCGCTTGCGCAGAGTCCCGCCGGGGCTTTCAACGGGATTTCTTCTCCCGTCGGCCGGCCTGTCATGGCATTAATGACGAGCAGTTTGTCATCGTGAAGCAGGGAGACGTAAAGACTGCCACCGGTCGAGGCGATGCCCAGTGCGTTGGAAGACTCGCCGACATCGTTGCATGCATAGCGGGGCGCCCCGGCGTAACTCGCGGGCGTGAACGATTTGCCGTTGCGCAGATCCCACAGCCAGGAAATCGTGTCCTTTTTGTAATCCCACCTGGCGATGCAGTTGAGGACATGCACGTTGCTGAACCGCTCCGGCACTTCGATGAAATCCTCCGCGGTTGACATGAACCGGTTCAACAGGCTCCCGCCGCTGAACCCTGCGCGTTTTCCGGTGTGCTTGTCGAAGCAGACCAGCAACGCCGTCCCGCGTGCCTTGGCGGGCCCGAAATTATGGTCGGAATTCAGCACTTCCGGCCCCGAGTAAATTACGTAAAGGTAATTTCCCTCCAGCGTCATCGAGAGACAGCGCGGGTGGAAATGCTTGGGCTCGTCGGTCCCCCATTGCCGCTGGCCGTTCTCGTCCAGCGCGATGATCGAAAACCCCTTCTCGCTTCCGGGCGAGGCGAGGAACACCCATTTGCCATCGGTGACCGCCGCCTGCGGATCCGCCTCGTCGCACAGCCAGTCCCCTTTTCCATCATGAGTCGGCCACGGCGGCGTCCCGGGATTGCAAACCGCCATCTTGTATTCCACCGACAGTGGATCGTGATAAACCGCCTTCACCACATAGTTCCCGGCGCCCACCGGATGCCCCCACTGGTCGAGGCCGTTCCAGAAAAGGTGCTGATCACCCGCGTGGCGGAATATGTCCTGCCCCAGGCAGCGTAATAGTTTGCCATCATTGCCGTACAATCCCAAAGTGACATCGCCGTCCCGCGGCATCTTGTAAGATATGACAATCCCCCCGCCAAACCACAGCTTCCATGCGGCATCCGCAAGCGCAAGGCAGAGCAGGATCGATAAAATGCGGATGCGAAATCTGGTCAGTTTCATTGAAGAAGATCACCGCCCGGTTAAAATAGTTCCGTCGGCAACGGGACTGGGATTTTGAAATGATGATTTCTGCGCATGGGGGGCAAACCGGGAATGTATGCGAGGATGATTCCCGCGCAGCCAACAAATGATGCACACATATTACATACACATGCAAAGCCGGATTAACGCGTGGCAGCACATTCCGGGGAGCGCACGCGTCTCGCGTGCTGGTCACGGCGTCTCGCCGTGTCGAACTTTTCTCAGAGGTAGCCTTCTCGTTGCGCTATCAAACTCATACTGTTTCCATTGTGTATGCACACCCGCCTGCGCGCCATCCTGCTATCCGTAATGCTGCAAAAATGAAAAACAGCGTCTAAATAAAACCAAATATTTAAACACTGTTTAATAATTTCACCTCCCCACCATGAGTTCCCCCACATCCCCCACCCCGCAGGCGATTGATCCCCAGCCTGCGAAGATTTACTCGATCGGCACCCTCCGCTACGACCAGAACGCATTGTACATCCTCTTCTTCTGGTTGATGTGGAATGATTTCGGCATCACCCTCATCGAGAGGATCGGCGGTCTGGGCGGTTTCCTGATGCTGGATCGGGGAGCCACTTATACACAAATGGCGATGATGGGCGTCCCGGCGGCATTAATCTTCCCCTGGATTAATCCCTGGGTCAGCACCTGGTCGGACCGTCACCGCGGCAAATGGGGGCGCCGCAGACCTTTCCTCCTTTTTGCAGCGCCATTTTTTGCCTTCTTCCTGGCGGCATTTCCCTTCATGCCGGACCTCTTCCGTTACCTGATGCATTATCACTGGATGGTGGCGCTATCCGCTCATTTCCCCATAAGAGGAGACATTCTTTTCATGGGGATCTGCGGCCAGGTATCGGGTATTTTTAATTCCGTGCTCCTTGCCATCTTCCTGTATCTCTATTGGGACGTGGTGCCGGAAGCGGTCTTGGGGAGATTTCAGTCGCTGTCGAAAATTGTAGCCATGCTGGCCATCATGATTTGGAGCTTTTTCATCTACGGTCAGGGACAGACAGGCCATCATCCCAAGGCTGTCTATGTCTGCACGTCAATTTTTGCTCTGGCCATTTACATGGTCTCCACATGGATGATCAAGGAAGGGGACTACCCTCCTCCGGATGTTCATAAGAAAGGCGGAAAATTTGCGATAATCCGGGCCTATTTTGTCGAGTGCTACAGCCAGCCATACTATCTCTGGATATTTGTCGCGTCCCTGCTGACGCAATTGGGCAACCAGGGCGGCGGATATCAGGGGTACTATTTGCGTTATGATTTGAATATGGATCTTTTCACGCTCGGTTGGATCGATGGTTGGGTTAATACTGTTACCACCATTTTTGGCATGGCGTGCGGCTTTTACATTGGTGCGGTTACCGATCGCTTGAAACCGATGCGTCTTCTGTTCCCGATTTATCTGCTTACCGCACTGGCCGCTCTCGGGGCTTATTTCTTCGTGCATGATAAATGGTCCAGCCTTTACTGGTCTGTCGGAAGGAACCTCATTCTATTCGCGACTGGCATTGTGATCGGTGCTTTCACCCCGGAGATTTTCCCTCGTGAAAAACTCGGCCAGTTTTGCTCGGCCCAGGCGGTCTTTTATCAATTTATCCTTGCCTTCCTGAACCCGGTGATCGCTATGTTTTTCCAACATATCCATTACAATCGTTTTGGATTCCTGTGGTCGGCCTTTTTTTACTTCCTCTGCTCACTTGCCTACTTGAAAGTGTACTGGAATTGGAAGGCCAGGCATGGCCATAAACTTGTCCCGCATGCAGGATGAAAACAAACAACCCGATGAAACTTTGGTACGATCAACCCGCGGGCGAAAACTGGAATCGCGCGCTCCCCCTGGGCAATGGAAAACTCGGTGCAATGGTGTTCGGCAATGTCGTCTCCGAACGCATCCAGCTCAACGAGGACTCGCTCTGGAACGGCGGCCCGCGCGACCGCAATAATCCCTCCACCCTGGAGGCGCTGCCGGAAATCCGTAAACTGCTGCAGGAAGGCCGCCTGGCTGAGGTCCACGCCATCGCAAACGACGCGCTCTCCGGCATTCCCGACAGCCAGCGCTGCTATGAGCCCCTCGCCGATCTTTTGATCCGCCTCGAGCACGGCGATGTTCCCGTCGTCATTCCCGTGGGAAACCTGGCCAGCGCGGATGGAAATTCCGTCTCCTCTTTCGACCCCTTGCAGTTCCCCTCCTACCGCCGCGAGCTCGATCTCGCGACCGCAAAGGCCTGGGTCACCTACACGCTCGACGGCACGGATTATGTGCGCGAGCACCTGGCCAGTGCGGTGGATAACGTGATCTCCATCCGGCTCACCGCCAGCAAGCCGGGATCGATTTCCCTGCGCCTGCGCATCGAGCGCGGGCCGCGCGAAAGTTATTCCACCCGGTACGCCGACACGGTGCGCGCGATCGACGCCCGGGGCTTGCTGGTTTCCGGAAGAGCCGGCGGAGAAAAAGGTGTGCGCTTTGACGCCTGTCTCCTCTCTGCACAGGAAGGCGGCAACGTGAAAGTCATCGGCGAAACTTTGGTGATCCAACACGCCGATGCTGTGACCCTCGTGCTATCGGCTGCCACCTCTTTCCGCGAGAGCGATCCTGCGGCCTATGCCTTGGAAAAAGCGCGGGCCGCCGTGGAAAAAAACTGGGAAGCGCTGGCAGCGGATCACGTGCGGGAATACAGCGGTTACTTCGACCGCGTCGATTTGCAACTCGCCGGAGAAAAGGCAAACAATCGCGCGGAAACGCAGCCGACGGACCGCAGGCTCCAGCGCCACGGCAAGCGGGGCGGCGATCCCGCACTGGAGGCGTTGTATTTTCAGTTTGGCCGCTACCTCCTGATTTCATCCAGCAGGCCGGGCAGCATGCCCGCAAATGCAATGGGAATCTGGAACCAGGATTTCTGGCCGGCCTGGGGGGCGAAATACACCATCAACATCAATGTCCAGATGAACTACTGGCCTGCCGAGGTTTGCAACCTGGCCGATTGCCATCAGCCCCTGTTCGATCTTCTCCGGCGGCTCGTCGAAACAGGTCGCGAAACCGCGCGAATCATGTATGGCTGTGGCGGCTTCGTCGCCCACCACAATACCGACCTCTGGGCCGATTCCTGCCCCACGGACCGCAACCTGGGCGCGTCGCACTGGCGGCTCGGCGGCGCATGGCTCGCGCTGCATCTCTGGGATCATTACGATTTCGGAAGGGACGAAAATTTTCTGCGTGACGCATATCCCATCCTCAAGGAGGCAAGCCGGTTTTTCCTCGATGATCTCATCACCGACGCAGCCGGACGGCTGGTTGTTTCGCCCTCATGCTCCCCGGAGAACACTTACAGCCTTCCAAGCGGCGAGGCCGGGGTCCTGTGCGCCGGTTGCAGCATGGACAGCCAGATCCTGGATACATTATTCCGCCGCACCCACCGCGCGGCAAAGGTTCTGGGCGTGGATGAGGAGCTTCGGAACGAATTGGAATCCGCGCGCCAGCGTCTCCCCCGCCCCGCGATCGGCGGTAAGGGACAGTTGATGGAATGGTTCGAGGACCACGAGGAACTCGAGCCCCGGCACCGGCACGTCTCCCACGCCTTCGCGCTGTTCCCCGGCGACATCATTTCCCCCCGTGAAACGCCGGAACTGTCCGAGGCCCTCAAAGTGACCCTCAATACGCGCGGCGACGAAGGCACCGGCTGGGGCATGGCCTGGAAAACATGCCTCTGGGCAAGATTGGGCGACGGGGAAAGGGCACACCGCCTCCTGATGAATCTCCTGATGCCCGCCAGGCAAAAACCCGGTTCCCCATGGATCTCTTGTGTGGGCGGCGGTTCATATCCCAACCTTTTCTGCGCCCATCCCCCGTTCCAGATCGATGGCAATTTCGGTGGCACCGCCGCCATCGCGGAAATGCTCCTGCAAAGCCACGGCAAACGGAAAAATCCCGTGACCGGCGAATGGGTTCCCATCATCCACCTGCTCCCCGCTCTTCCCGCAGCCTGGAAAAGCGGCAAAGTGCGCGGCCTGCGTGCCAGGGGCGGTTTCGAAATCGACATCACCTGGCACAAAGGCGCGCTCATCGCATGCCAGGTGCGTTCCACCCGTGAAAACACCTGTTTTGTTCAATATGGCGAAACCACAAGGAAAGTCACCGTCCAAAAAGACATCCTTCTTTCCCTGAAAGCAGACCTGTCATCGGAGGAATAAACATGTCATCAAACGAATAAAATCGTTAAAAAACGCCAGAATTTCTGCCAAAAAATTTCCCGAAAACATCTCACGCACCCGCATCCACTGGCAGGGCTAATCAACCCTTGCCAACCCTTACCAACCGTCAGCTATCCCTCATCCCTGCCATCGCGACCCACCCGCCGTCGCAATCTCTGGAATGCTATAAGCATCCCAAACCCGCCCAGGATCATTCCCCAAGTCCCGGGCTCGGGAATCGTCGTCAGCACGATGTCGTTGCTGCCGATCGTCGAGTTCGTCCCGAAGTTGCCCGTGTAGCTCAACGCGTACTCCTGGCTTCCCACGATGACATCGCCGATCGTGTTCCCCACCCCGTCCGCCGCAAACCGGTCGTTCGCCCCCGAGTAGTAGATCGTCCCCGTCGTGTTGACCCCGTTCACATCAAGGGCCAGCGTCGTGAACCTGCCCGTGGAGAGCGCCGATCCGAGATTGAACACAAAGTAGTTGTCCAGTCCTGAATTGGCGGACTTTGCGTTGTAACTGGTCGTTGCGTTCGCCACCAATGTCACGTAATCCGCGCTCGAGAGACTCAACGTCAGGGTCACCCCCGAGTTGCTCGCTCCGGTTCCCAGAATCTGGGCTGCTGTTGCCGCCTGGCTCGTCGTGCTGTTTGTGCCCGCCCCCAGCGTCACTCCCGTGCCGATCCCGAGGCTTACCTGCCCGGCTGTCCCCGTCACAACCATCTGCGAGTAATACAGGCCCGAGAGATGTGCCTGCGGGGCTGCGCTGCTGCCGCTCGCCACGTTGAAGTTGGCCGTTGAGCTTCCGCTATATGCCAGATCCGATGTCAGCACCCCGGTCGAACTTCCCACCCCGGGGCTCGTCACGCCCGCCGCGCTCACCGTCACCGCACCGGTCAATGTGCCGGTGCCGGACAATACGCCGCCCACTCCGACTGATCCTCCCAGAGAACCGTTCACCGCAAGGTTGCCACCCGGGTTGATCGTCGTGCCGCCGGTTGTATTCACCGTGCCGCTGCTTACCGCGTTACCCCCTCCGCTCACTCCAAGGCTTGCCACCGTCAATGTCCCGGCGCTGCTCATGTTGCTCGTGCCGGTAAGCGCCACGCTTCCCCCGATATTACCCGTTCCTGAAAGTGTCGCCACATCCACCGTCACCGCGCTGCCCGCATTCAGCGATCCATCCAATTCCAATGTCCCGGATTTCACCGTCGTCGTCCCGGTGTAACTTTCCGATCCGGAGAGAACCACCATGCCATTACCCACCGTGGTCAAGCTGTACCCGTTGCCGCCATCACTGACGCTGCCGGAGAGTGTCAACTGCGAACCTGCCCCGGTCGCTATGGCCGTATTGGCCTGGAGGATGACCTGCCCGGCATCGGAGTTGGTGCCGCTCACGTTGTTGATCGCACCGCCGCCGCCCGCACCCGTGCCGCTCACATAGAGAGTTTTTCCTCCCGTGCCGCCAATGGCGAGTGTTCCCGCGTTAAGATCCAGTTCCGCGCCCGCTTCCACGTAGGCGGCGTTCCCGCTCACATCGGCCGCGCCCTGCCCGGAGCCGCTCAGGAATGGGACAGCGGCTGTAGAGAGGCCAAGCTGGGTGCCGTTGTTGATACTCAGGATGCCCGCGTTGACAATCACGCTGCCATTGAAGGTGTTGCCAGTGGTCCCGGTGAGGGCGAGAGTGCCGAGACCGTTCTTATAGAACGATCCGTCGCCGGAGATCGGGCCGGAGAGTGTCAAAACCACCGATGTGCCACTGGTGAGTGCAACGACATCCACGCCGCCGCCCAGGTCCGCAAAGGCGATCGGGTTGGCGATTGTGCCTGAAGTTGTCGGGATGGTGCTGTTCACGCCTCCGATGGTGGCAAATTGAAGAATCGCCTGACCGCCATCGAGCGTGAGTATGTTTGCGGAGTTGCCGAGTTCGCCAGCGGCACTGATGACGAGGTTGCTCTTGCCGAATACGGTGATCGGCGCGGCGAAATTATTGCCGGTATTTGTGAGGATGATCGAAGCGGGCAATTGAGATTCAAAGCTGGTAAGAGGGTCCGCAGCGAGATCCAAATAAGCACCCGTGCCCGAAATGAGGGAATTCACCACGAGGTTTTCCGGGTAGGCAACAACAGCGTTGCCGGGCAACACGACTTGATTATAATTGCCGATGGAGCCGCCATCCACGCCCAGGACAATGGTCCGGGATGCCGAGAGAATAAACGTGGCCTCAGTCGGCGCACTGTCACCGGCACCGCCGCCAGTGATGCCGCCGCCATTGAGCAGAACAGTCGTCACATTGCCCAACGCAGAATCGCTCATCACAACGAGGGTGGAGCTTGATTGGCCAGAGGGAAGGGTTCCCGAATAGGTCCCCAAGGAGGTGCCGCTGATCGCGAGCCAGCCGTTGTCCACCGTGACCGTCCCCGAGATGGTGTTCGATCCCACCACGGCGGCGGAGCCGCTTGTGTTGATGGCTTGCAGGGAGAGGATGCCTGCGCCCGTCTTTGTCAATCCATTGGGGGCATTGACCAAATTCTCGATGATGAGGTTTTGCGAACCCACATTGATGACCGCATCAGCGCCACTGGCACTGAAGTCCAAATTGATGCCCTGATTGAGTGTACTGGAACCAATGGTAGCAGCCGTAACAGCACTCGTGTTCAAGCCTCCTGTCGTTATTGCGAGTGTCTCAGTCGCGCCGGAAGTAGTATTGCTCAACAAGGCCGCAGTTCCGAGAGAAGATATGCTGAGAGCCGCAATCGTGCCCGAACCCGTGAGGTTTTGTGTCCCGGACGCGATAACATAAGCATTGGTCTGTGCGCCGGTAATCGTAGTGATGGTGCTGGTGAGCGGAACAAAGCCGGAGGCGCCATAGGTCAAATAGCCGGTGCCGCTCATGAAGTAAGGCGCGAGCATCTGGGCGCTCCCGGAGGCGCTCACCGCGACGGTAGTTTCGGAGCTGATAAGAGCAGTGCTTCCTGTTGACGTGATAAACGCCGTGGACCCCAGGACGCCGGTGGACGTTATATTCAACACGCCGTTATTACTGCGGGTGATGGCTCCGAGAGCGAGGGTATTTGACCCGCTGGCGACTCCATTTGCCTGAAGGCTGGAGTTCCCATCGAATGAGAACGCCCCGACCGTGGTGGTGGTGTGGAAAGTGCCGTCGTTCAACAACTGCAACGTGGCGTTATGCAGGGTCATGGATGCCGAACTGCTTCCAAAGGGCGAGCCAACGACCTGCGCGGTGCCTTCGAGTGTGCTGAAGGAATTCACCACCGTGCCGCCACCATAGCCGTTCGAACTGGAAAGGATTACTACCCCGTTGGTCTTGATCACGTCGCCTGCAGGGTCGAGTGTGCTGAAGAGCGGATTGAGGTTGCCCGCAGTGCCGCCAACAATCAACTCGCCGGAGTTTATCACGCTGTTTGAGATGGTAAGAGTACCGTTGGCCCATCCAAGTCGATAGTTGCCATCGGTATTTGCCCCCAAGGTACCGGCGCCGTAAGCAAAGCTGCCGTCCGCGCCCAGATACATATTGCCATCACCTACATTTGAAAGCGTAATTGCGGTGGAGTACGCGACATCGAGCCCGATGGCTCCCGAGGAATTGAGGTCGAGCAAACCCGTGCCAGGGAGATTGCTCAGAATACCGGTATTGTTGGACGATACCATCCCATAGGGGCCCACGTAAACCAGCGCCCCAAGGTTAATATTGTTGATTGAAGTGTTCAACCTCAACACACCACCTTCCACGACCGCACCGCCGTTGCCGAGGCCGCCGGTGCTGCCAGCTACATTGAAAACCCCGTAGGTGACCACCGTTCCACCGTTATAAGTGTTGGCTCCATTGATCGTGGTTGTGCCCGCGCCAGTTTTTACGAGCGATACGGCCCCGATTGTCGCCGTGCCGGTGCCAATGGCACCATTAAATGTTTCCCCCCCAATATAGGCGGTCTTGTTCAAGGTGATGGGGCCGGTAAATGTGCCGGACAAATTAGCACCCATGGTTGTATTTCCCGCATTTCCCGCCTGAACGACGATGGAGCGGTTAAGAGTAGTAGAATTAGCAAGAAAGAGCCCGGCCTGACGAACGCCTGAAGTGTTGCCAAGCAGGATCGGAGCGGTGCCCGTGCCGAGCACATTATCGAGCACCTCGCCAGCAGATCCGCTCAGTTCAAGGAACCCGGAAAGGACCTGCGTCTGTCCGCTGAACGTTGCGGTGCCATTCGAGCCGTTGAGAAGCAGCGTGCCAGCGGCGTTTCCATACAACTGACCCGATGAACTGGTCGGGAATGTCCCGCCGGCCACAATCAGCCCCCCTGTACTTCCCGAGAGGCCATAGCTGACCGTAGTGGTGCCAATGATCGAGTTGATATACAGGTTATTGGTCCCCGAAGCAGCGATAGTGCCGCTGAACAGATTGGTTGCACCAACACTGTTAATAGTGCCGGTAATCTGTACCGGACCGGACTCTGTAATATCATTACCAAGCAGATAGTTCTGTATGTTCAAATTCCCGGTTCCCGAAACCCCTCCGGTCATCGTCATGGCCTGGCCGGTAGCGAAGAGTGTCAGGTTATCGCCATTCAATGCGACCGGGCTGTTGATGGTCAAACCCCCGCCAGCGCCAGTGTAGTACTCCGCTATGATGATGGGGCCGGCAGTGTTGGGAACCAGGCTGATCAGCGAATTATTCAGCGTGGAGGGAAAGCCGTTTTGGCCCGCAAACTGGATGGTGGTGGGAGCAGCGCCGCCGCTGCCCATGTACACTATCCCAGTGCCGGTCGGATCCAAGTCCCCGCCGGCTGTTTCGCCAATATACAATGTGCCGGACTGGATGTAAATGGCACCATTCCAAGTCGAATTGTTGCTGCCGGTGATCTCAAGCTGGCCGTTCGGGGCGTTTTGCACAACGGCTGCCACGTTGGTGCCGATGGAGCCGCTGAGAACGGTATTGGCGGTGCCAGTGCCGCTGTTAGTGATCGTGCCGGAATTATTGACGAAAGAGTTGAACGTGGTGCCGGCCAAGCCTGTGTTGTTGACGATAATATTGCCCGTGCCCCCGATGCTGCCGCTGACGGTGACCCCGCCGCTGACCGTGGGTGCAACGGTGAGGTTGCCGCCATCCATCGCAATCGACCCCGAGTAGGTGACATTGCCACCGGTTGTGGGGTTGCCAATGGTCAGCGTGCCGCTGGTAGTGCCCAGATTGATGTTGTTGGAAACTGTGAAACCGCTGCCGGCGAGGAGGGTGGCCGGCGCCGAACCGCCAGTGGCTCCCAAGGTGATCGCGCTGGTCGAAGGGCCAGCCGCGCCGGTGGTGGTCCCGACATTGCTGACGTTGAGGAGGACAGTGCCCGAGTTGACGAACAAACCGCCCGTGAACGTATTTGCGCCGCCCAATGTCAACTGCGAGGTGGAGCTGTTCTGCGTCACGGTGCCCACATTGCCGCCCAGGGAGCCTGAAATATTAACCGTGCCCGTGCCCGTGCCGGAGTTGACGATGTTGCCGTTGTTGTTGTTCGAGCCGGAGTCGGTGATGTTGCCGGAGCCGTTATCCTTGAAGGTGAGGGTGCCCCCGCTGCTGCCGGCAATGCCGCTGGAAACGGTCAACAGGGCCGCCGCGTTCGTCGAGGTGACAGTAAATCCGCCGTTTCCAATGGTGATCGGACTGGTGCTGACCGTGAAAGGCGAACTCGTGCTCGTCTGGATGATGCTGCTGATGCCGGAGCCGAGGGTGCCGGTGATCGTCGCCGTGCCAGTGCCGGTGCCGGAGTCGGTGATCGTGCCGGTGTTGTTGAACGAACCGCTTAAGGTGCTGCCGGTGTTGCCCTCAACCCAGACAATGTTCATCGAGCCGCTGAAAGCGCCCGCGCCCGTCGAGCCGGCCCCGATGGTGAGTGTGGTGGCCGATCCGCTGTTGGTAACGAGTCCGCCATTAGTCAGGAGGGTGAGCGTCTGGTTATTCCTGTTGATATCAAAAGTGCCGGCTGCGGCTGTAGTGAGATTATTACCGCTGGCGATGTTGCCGCCCGGGCCGAGTTTCAGAGTGCCAGAGGTAACCGTCGTAAGTCCGGTGTAGGTGTTGGCGCCCGAAAAGATCGCCGAGCCTGCGGTGAGGGTGAATGTCTTGGCCGCCCCGGCAATGACACCAGTGGAACTTTCATTCAAGGTGGCGGTCGCGCCGTTGACGGTGACATTCGAACCATTAATGGTGCCTGTAAGACTGAGCAAACCACTGCCCGTCACGCCCGTGGTGCCGGTGTAAGTATTGGCGCCACCCAGTGTCGCTGTGCCGCTGGAAACAGCCAGCGAGGCTGTAGAGCCTATCCCGCCTGTGGTTTCATTCAGATTGCCGCCATTCACCGTGATCGCCGTCGCTCCCGCGACAGAACCGGTAAGATTGACCGTGCCGGCCGTGATGGTGGTGGCGCCGGTGTAGGACATGGAGCCGGTCAGGTCAACGGTGCCCGCGGTATTAACCGTCAACAAACCTGCTGTGGCGCCGATGGTGTTGAGGGAGATGACGCCCGAGGCGTTGGTTCCCGCAAGAGTCAGAGTTTTGGCGGCCGTGATATTCAGCGAACCGCTGAGGGTCAGCGTGCCGGCGTTGTTGACCGTGAAGTTGGAAGTATTGAGCAGGGTGACATTGACATTCGAGCCGAGGGTGAGGCTGCTGTTATTGGTCGTGTCGTCCAAAAGGATCGCGGCGTTAGCGGTGGTGTTCGTTGTCCCGGTGCCGGTGAGAGTGAGGGTCTGAGGGGCGGCCGCGCTGATGGTCACACTCTGGGTAAGCCCGATGGTGGCCCAGAGGGAGTTGGCGCCTGCAGTGCCGGTAAGAACAGGCTGATTTGCAAACGTGCCATTGAATTCAGTAATCAAAGTGCCGCTGGGCACGACGCTGTTTCCCCAGTTGCCCGCATTACTCCAGTCAGCCGTGCCGCTGGTGCCCGCGCTGCCATTCCATGTTTCAACCGTCTGTGCAAGCACCGGGTATCCCGCAAGGAATACCCCTAACGCAATGGAAGTACAACAATGTTTAACGAGCGCAGGCTGACGGGAAAGAGATTTGAAGACGGATTTCGTGGGGAATCGCGAGGAGATCATATCAAAAACAACCGGGGGGGTTGATTAAACCTGCTACCTTCAACAGCAATATTCAGCCACTTTTACACAATTCCAACGAATACAGAATAGATACACTTACCGGATCGCGCAGGCACATTTCTGCAAAAGAAACACAACCAAAAGGCAGTTGCCAATGCCCTGTTTACCCGTGATTTACGGAGTGCGCTGAGGCTGCTGCGATTTTCACCCCGGGCAGACCAAAATTATTCTCCGGCGGAGCAAACGCTTTCGATGTGCAATTCGCCATCGGGGTTGTCGGGATCCAGCACCGGTTCGATTTCCAGGGTGTGCTTTCCGGCAGCAAGCTGACTGGCGATCGGAATCCACGAGAACAAATGCGCGTCTTTATAGCCCGGCGCAAAGCGGCTCATGTTATTGGGCCATGCCTCGAAGAATTGGCTTCCTTCCTTGCTCTTGATCTCGTAAGACACCGCCTTGCCATCGATTTTGACTTTGAAGGAAAGACCGCCGGCACCTTTTTCGCCAAAGAGCCCCACAAAGGTTCCCATAAACCCGATCTTCAACGGCTCAATATCAGTGACCGCCGTTGGCTGTCCCTTTTCCTTGCCGCCGCATACCGCCATATCGCTCATCCAACGGCTTGAAAGCCCATCATACCAAAGAGCGGTGCGATAGGCCGTGTGGCGGCGCCAGCCTTTCGGAAGCGTTCCGTCCACCAGGATCGTCCGGGTAGCCTTGTTAAACTTATCGGAGAAAACGGGCTTTTCGGGAACGACACAAACACGCTGATCGGCGATGGCTTTTTCCAACCCGTCGCGCACGGTGTCAAAGAAAAGCATGTAACCGAAATCGTAAGGATGCGCCTGATCTGCAGGCCAGATTTTATCCTCGGAAACCTGGCCGGAATGCACCATCTCGCCGATGGAAACCAGAACATCACCAGTGGCGGTGTGGTAAGCTTCAGCAAGTTTTTTATGGTCCAGATACAGGGGGAGTTGGTATGCATCAGGCGCCCTGAAAAACTTGAAAGTGAAGAACTCCTGCTCCACGGGTATCCCCGCACCGATCATCTTGCGTAGGATACCTTCATAGGCGGCCAGTTTCTCCATGTTCGTGCTGTCAGGGCCGTCATTCATGGTGAAATCATAAAAAACGAGATCCGGCTTCTTCGAAAGCACATCGCGTTGCAGCCGGAACATGCCCAGATCCGACCCCGTGCCACCGATGGCCGCATCGTGAAAATTAAATGGCGTGTTGGGGTATTTCTCTCGCAGGTAATCCATCATCAAGCCACGCCAACTGGTGGTTCCTGGGTCGCTGGCATTGGCTCCATAGGTTAGCGAACCACCGAAAAAGACCACCGAGAGCGGTTCTTTGGCGCGTGCCTTGCGATCAAATTCGCCAAAAGAGGCGGAGGGACTTGCGGAAGCAGCCATTAAGTTAAGAAGCAAAATAGCAAAGATGAGGAGATGTTTCATGATAACTCCGACGCCAGGGTGATTTCAAGTCAGGTTGGCAGTTCAAGATCAAGTATCCTTTCATCAATACGGACACCGTCGCCGCCATCCCCGGGCAACCGGGGGACAAAAACGTAGCATGGATCTTTCCTCTGCCTTTGGAGGATCGGGATGAGATGCTTCCACGTTGCCCACAAGCCATGCGGGGCCGGAGGAAAGTCGTGCTCGACCGCCTTGCGCAG
>Ga0302319_10004361_pt1 | contig 29088 bp, 25 predicted proteins | sample Bog_T0_2_FD_203319 | JGI IMG/M metagenome (GOLD analysis project Ga0302319, IMG submission 203319) | Peat permafrost microbial communities from Stordalen Mire near Abisko, Sweden - Bog_T0_2 | ecosystem: Environmental > Terrestrial > Soil > Wetlands > Peat | place: Sweden: Abisko, Stordalen Mire... | reverse complement strand
AAACTGAAAGAAGGTGATGGTCCCCAAATCATCCAGGCCGCGAAAGCCAGTGCGGCGACGCCGATCACCACGGGGACAAACCAGCCGGACACGGTGTCGGCCAGGCGTTGGATCGGTGCCCGCGAACGCTGGGCATCGGCGACCATGTGAACGATGCGGGACAGAGTCGTATCGGCGCCGATCCGCTCAGCGCGCATGACCATGCTGCCGATGCCGTTGATGGTGCCGCCAATGACTTTGCCGTCGGCTTGCTTGGCCGCCGGCAGGGATTCTCCGGTCACCATCGACTCGTCGATGGCGCCCTTGCCTTCAAGAACGATGCCGTCCACCGGAACGCGGTCACCCGGTCGGATCCGCAGCTTATCGCCGACTTTGACCTGATCGAGGGGGATTTCTTCATCCTGGCCGTCGGCGCCGATACGGCGCGCCGTGGTCGGCGCCAACTTCAACAGCGCCTTGATCGCACCGCCGGTCTGAGCCCGCGCGCGGAGTTCCAGAACCTGTCCAAGCAGGACCAAGACCGTTATGACCGCCGCCGCCTCGTAATAGACCGGTATCAGGCCGCCTGCCTTCCGCAAGGCGGCCGGGAACAGGCTGGGCAGGAATGTCGCGGCGAGACTGTAGATATAGGCCGTGCCGACGCCCATCGAGACGAGGCTGAACATATTGAGCGATCGATTCACGAGCGATTCCCAGCCGCGCTTGAAGAATGGATATCCAGCCCACAGGACAACAGGCGTTGCGAGACCGAACTGTGCCCACATGGATATATCGGGCGGCACCAGTTGATGGAGATTGAGACCCGGGAAGTGCCCACCCATCTCCAAGACGAAGACGGGAGTCGCAAGCGTCAATCCGACCCAGAATCGTCGCGTCATATCGGCGCGTTCAGCATTCGGTGCATCGGTATCCGTAGGCACACCCGCTGGTTCCAAGGCCATCCCGCATTTGGGACAGGAACCGGGACCGTCGCGGATAATCTCGGGATGCATCGGACAGGTCCAATGCTGTTTTTGCAGCGATTTGGTTCCCTTGGCGGCGACTTCCTGAGGGGTGGCTTGCGGCTTTTGTTCAGTCGGCTGCAGATAGGCTGCCGGATTGACCTCAAACTTCGCGCGGCATTTGGGGCCGCAAAAGACATATTCCTGCCGGTCGTGTGTCAGCCGTTGTTTCGCCGTGGTCGCGTCGACCGACATGCCGCACACGGGATCGCGGCGTTTTTCGGCGACATCGCCGGAGGCGGCGTGATCCTCGGGGTGCTGAGGGCATTGGGCGAGTTCAGCCATAAACGTTGCCTTCTATAGAGATTCCATCGGGAGCGGTTGTCCTCGATCCTGGCACTCTCCGACGGCGCCCTTTTCAATGGCGCAACAGCAAGAAATTTTCGTTCGCTTCGAAAATCAAAGCCTCACATCATGCCGGTCGGGTTGTCGTCGGATCGAGCCGTGTTATTTGGTCAATGATGCGTGCTGACTATCTGCCGCGAGGCTATACACGCAGCCGTGACGAAGTCAGGGTCGGGAACTACGCATTTGCTTCCGGAGCATAAGGCATTGTCTCGCTGCTTGATGCCGCGATCGCCATCCACCCCCAAGGTATCTCTGCACGCCCCGTCATTCACGGTGCACCGCGAAACCGGCCCAGCTTTGCGCCACCGGCATGATTTCCAGGCGGTTGATGTTGACATGTGCCGGCAGGCTCGCCACCCAGTGGATCTGTTCGGCGATGTCGGCGGCCGATAGCGGCGTCATGCCGCGATAGACGTTGGCGGCGGCCTCGATATCACCTTTGTAGCGCACCACGGAGAACTCGGTCTCGCACATGCCGGGTTCGATGCAGCTAACCCGCACGTTGGTGCCGCCGAGGTCATTGCGCAGATTGAGCGAAAACTGTTCGACAAACGCTTTACTGCCGCCATAGACGCTGCCGCCGGGATAGGGATAGCTGCCGGCCACCGAGCCGAGATTGATGATATGACCGCGTTTGCGCTCCACCATGCCGGGCAGGATGGCCCGCGTGCAGGTCGTCAGGCCTTTGATATTGGTGTCGATCATGGTTTCCCAGTCGTCGAGATCGGCCTTGAAGGCGGGATCCAATCCAGCCGCCAGTCCGGCATTGTTGACCAGCACGTCGATGGCGGCGAATTCCGCCGGCAGGCTGGCGATCGCCTGCAAGGTGGCAGCGCGGTCGCGCACATCGAAGCCGAGCAGATGCACCGGCACCGGCAACTCCTTTAGCAATGCCTCCAGTCGCTCCTTCCGCCGGCCGGTCAGCACCAGCCGGGCGCCGTCTTTGGCAAAGCGCCGCGCCGTGGCGGCACCGAAGCCGGCGCTGGCGCCGGTGATGAAAATGGTGGCGCGGGAAAGATCGGTCATCATGGAACTCTCGGTTTGGCCGGCCAGGCGCCGGAACGCTGCAGGGACAGGTGAGGGGCGGGCGAAAAGGCATTCTCGATCGTCCAAATATAGACTGGATAGCCCTGATACAAAGTCACCTTGCTGGCATTGTGACTCAGCACCTGGGCATCGGTGATCAGGCGGAACTCGCCTTCGACCGACATGCCAAGCAGGGTGGCCTGGTTGGCGTCGGCCGGCTTGATGGTGTTGCCATCCAGCGCGACGCGGCCGTCCGGGGTTGCATGCAGCTGCAAAATGATCGAATTGCGCCGCACGAACGTGACCAGATCGGTCGCCTGCAGCTTGCCTTCGCGCTGATAGACGACATGAAATCGACCATTACCCGCCGAATCGACACTCTTGAAGGCGGGATCGCGCACCATATCCCGCTTGATCGCGGCAATTTTTTCGGCGATCTGGCTGGCGGAAAGCGTGCCTTCGACGATTTCCTTATAGAGCGGCGCCCAGATCAGATCGCCGTAGAAGCTGATGGCGTAGTCGCCGGTACTGCCAAGCCGGACCTCGGACTTGAAATGGTCGGGCAGATAGCAGCTGACGAGCAACAGCAAGCCCGCCAATATCAGGAAAGGGAGTGATCGGACCTTGTCAAGAACCTGTTTAACCATTTGATATTTAATTCTTTTCTAAAGCCTTGGCGTCCTGCCACAAGGCTTCCATTTCCTCCAGGCTGGACTCGCTGGGTCCACGGCCCTGGCCGGCCAGCGCCGACTCGATGTGGCGGAAGCGGCGCTCGAACTTGCGGTTACCCTGGCGCAGCGCCGCTTCCGGATCGATGTCGAGCTTGCGCGCCAGATTGGCGCATACGAACAGAATGTCGCCCATTTCGTCTTGCAGGCGGGCGCGGTCGATCGGCTCGACCATTTCCGCCTGCAATTCGCCGATTTCCTCGGCCAGCTTGGTCAGTATCTGGGCCGCCACCGGCCAGTCGAAGCCGACCCGGGCGGCGCGGCTTTGCAGTTTGACGGCACGGCTCAGCGCCGGCAGGGCGACCGACACGCCGTCGAGCGTGCCGGCATTGTCGCGGTCGGCGCGTTCAGCCGCCTTTTGCGCTTCCCAGGCGTGGCTTTGTGCGGCGGCGTCGGCGATCACGGCGGTGCCAAACACATGCGGATGACGCCGCAGCATCTTCTCGACAATCCCGGCGGCGATCCCTTCGAAATCAAAAGTGCCCTTCTCTTCAGCTATTTGCGCATAAAAGACGATTTGCAACAGCAGGTCCCCGAGTTCATCCTTGAGTGCTGTCATGTCGCCCGACTCAATGGCTTCGACCACCTCATAGGCTTCCTCCAAGGTGTGCGGTGCGATACTGGCGAAGCTTTGTTCGAGGTCCCACGGGCACCCGGCTACCGGGTCGCGCAGACGGGACATGATCTGCAACAGGCGATCGAGGGAAGGGGGCATCTTCATGCGCCCCGTCAACCGTTCGGATCGTTGCGTTGCGGTCCGTAGCGCAGAACCTGGACCTTTTCCAGTGTCACCAGCCCATTGCCGATCATCGAATCCAGCACCGGCAGAAAAAGGTCGATTTTTTCCTTGCTGTCGACGATCTCGATCACCACCGGCAAATCCTCCGAAAGATCCAATATCTTGGCCGAGTGAATGCGGCTGGAATGGCCGAACCCGAGCGGTCCCCGCAAAACCGTGGCACCCGCCAGTTGCATTTCGCGGGCCTTCATGACGACGGCCTGAAACAGCGGGCGACGCTCGAATTTTTGCTGCTCGCCGATAAATATGCGGAGCAGCACGGCATCCTTTGGCAAGCGCATGATGTTGGCCTCCTCATTTCAAGAGAATCGCCCCGGCATTACCCAGCCAGACTCCGGCCAGGCATAGTCCAACCGACAGTAAGATGTTCAGTCCAGCCCGCGCCAATTCGCCGTCCTGCGCCAGAGTCATGGTTTGCAGGCTGAAGGAAGAGAAGGTGGTGTAGCCGCCGCACACGCCAACCATGAAAAACTGGCGCCATTCACCCGGCACATAGAACCGCGCATCGGGCGCGGTCAGACTGGCGAACAGACCGATCGCGAAGGAACCGGTGACGTTGATCGTCAGCGTGCCCCAGGGAAAAGTTTGGCCCACCCAATTGGCGATCAAGCCTGACAACCAATAGCGTAGTGTCGATCCCAAAGCGCCGCCGACCGCTATAAGCAGGTAGGTCATGCGAATTCCTAAAGTTTGTCCAACACCCTAGCACGTTCGGCCAGCGCCTTGAAGGCGCCCTCCGACCCGTCATGGAAGGTCACGATAAGACTGAAAATTTGCTACGGGAGTCGGGGCAAGAGTACCGGACCCACGATTTCCCGGGATCATGGCGTGCCCGACAACCCGGACAATTGACCAGAATCAATGCGCGAACCTGGTGATGACGCGATGATCGCGGTGCGACGTCGTCTGTTCACGCCACTCTTGGGCAAATCAAGGGGTTTTCGGTGCAACGGCTTGAGGAGAAAGACCATGTCGTCAGCATACATCTCACGCCAAGAACCGCACCACACCTCAAGCAGAGAGGTGTTCGTCGTCGAAGATGATCCCGTTCTTCGCCAGGTATTGCGGGACTTCTTGGAACTGCATGATCTGATTGTCGAGGATTTTGCCAATGCCGAGGCCTTCCTCGCGTCTTCTCACGCCGCGACCAATGCCTGCCTGTTGATGGACCTCGAACTGACTCACGGAATGGATGGCCTCGACTTGCTGAAACGGCTCAAGGACTCCACCCAATATCTTCCCACCGTTGTCATTACCGGATGCTGCAGCGTGCCGAGGGTGGTGCAGGCGATGAAATTGGGGGCGGAGGACTTGATCCAGAAGCCGATCTCGCCCGCCGACTTGTTGTCGCGAATCACCTCGTCATTGGAGCATTCCTGCAGCAGTTGCACCTTATTCGACAGCTGCATTGGCGCGAGCGACAGGCTTGCTCGTCTGACTAAACGTCAGGAACAGATCCTGGACCTGGTGGTCGCCGGTCGCACCAGCAAAGATATCGCTGCCGATATCGGGATCAGCCAACGAATTGTTGAGCTGCACCGATCCATCATCCGAAAAAAGACAGGCGCAAAATCGCTCCCCGAACTTGCGCTTCTGACCACGGCAGCAAAGGGAGTGGGCTTGTGCGGCCGTAAAATTCAACGCCAATCGGGGATTGCATTCCTGGCCGTCTGAAGTCGGGACGGGCGTTTGACGCTGACCCTACGGAGGGGCAGATCACGTCTTGTTCCAATGGTTGTCTTTGGAGTTTCAGCCGTCAGGCGGATCGCAGGAGGCTGGAAATTGAAATGTCCTCGTCGAGGTCTGGCCAATGGATACCCTGACCGCGACCGATAAGGCGCCAATTGTCTCTCTGCTGAGATGTAGCATCGCGTAAGCGCGGGAACCACTCAATGGGTACTGCCAATTCACGACCGTCCGCCAGAATTACGCGCAGCAATGCGTCATCGGCCTTGACGTCGACAGCCGTCGGATCAAATTTTATCGCTAAAGTGGTCACGCCACGCCTCCAGAAACTTATCCCGATGTTCGATCACCAGAGCCCGCAGGCGCGTGAGTTCGTGAGAACGAAAGCCAATCGACTCAGTCAATCACACCGGGTCCAACCAGTCCTTGGCAACGTTTTCGCCGTGTTCAACATGGAATGTGAGGCGGCTATTTTCCTTCCATGCCGTAGAAGAAAAAGCGATAGCCCGCGACATTCAAAACCGGTGGAATCGACCACCTTTGCTGCCTGTTTGCAGACTAACATGCTAGATCCGATGGCGCGAGCGGAAGCGAAAACGGCAAAGTTGCGGCCTTCAGAATGGACGAGTAAGCGTCGATCTCAAGATGGCCCCAAGCGACACGGCTATCAGGTCTAATGCATAGTGCGGAGAGCGGGGGATCCATCGGTAAACTGCGGCCTTTGGCTGAGATCCATGATTGTCGCATAATGTATATTATGAGAAGAATCCAACCTGCGTTGACAAGACGGGTGTAGGCGGCTGCTGCCGTTGTCCCAACGCGAAACTTCGAATTAAGTTCAGTGTCACTGTAAACCAATGGTTTGGTGGTCTTTGTTAACGTGGATACTTGATGGAGGTGGCTGCTCAATCAACCAAGAAACATTCACACTAACGACCCGACCTGCTTCCCACCGCACCGCGCATATCGGCTGATTGAGAGTGGGCTGGGAGAACGCCCTTATGGCTTAGCCGAATCGGCCGGATCGCTTGGGTTGATAGAAATCAGAATGCTGCAGGCGACCTGATCGAGCAGCACGGCATTGCCGGGCCCGCTCCACCAGCGCGCCACCACGCCGCAAGGCCGGTGCCCGACCACGATCAGATCGACACTCAAGGCACGCGCCACTAACGGAATCTGGTCGATCGGACGGCCCATCGCCAGATGGCCGGTGGCGACCAGTCCGCGCCCCCGCAGGCGTTCGACGCCTTCGCGCAGCACGTCCCGGATGCGCTTTTCTTCCTCGCGCATCGCCACATGCGACGGCACCTCGACCATGCCTCCGCCCACCAGCGAGGTAGCAATCGCCAACAGGTGCGTTTCCGCGCCGAGTGATTCAGCCAGATCGGCGCCCTGAATCAGGGCGCGACGGCCCTCCCTGGTCGAATCGTAGCACAGCAGAATTTTCTTGAAGGGCGTCATTCTCTCTCCTGCTACGTCAGTGCGACACAAGCGACAGCGCGCGCGGGCGAAGCAGTAAATCGGCGGTGACGCCGCCCAGCACCCATTCGCGCAGGCGGGAATGGCCGTAGGCGCCGGCCACCAGCAGATCGGCGGCCTGTTGGGCTAAGACCCCATCCAGCCGCACCGCGTCGTCGCCCTGCGCCGGCATGACAAGAATTTCCGCGGTGATGCCGTGCCGACCGAGCCAGTGCGCAACATCGGTGACGCGGTCGCGTGCGGCCGCCAGTTCCTCATCGCCGGCGATCTCGATCACGGTAACACGGAGCATCCGCGCCAGCAGCGGCAGTGAGTCGGCAGCGGCACGCCGGACTTCTCTGCTGTCCTTCCAGGCCAGGATCGCATGCCCGGTCCGTAAACCGGTGGCATCGGACGGAACCACCAGGACCGGCCGCCCGACCCGCATCACCAAATCGCTGATCATTTCAGGCGACGACCAATCCCAGGAAGATCCGAGTTTCCCGGAGCCGGTCACGACGATGTCGCAGCCCCGAGCCATGGTGGCGATCTGCTCGGCCAGCGGCGTCAAGGCGCCGATTGTGCACCACTCCAGCCCGCTGGCGCGGCCAAGCAATGCGGTCTCCAGGCGCTCTTTGGTGTCGTGCAGCTGCTGCACACTCTCCTGATGATCGCGCTCGACCAAATCAGCCGACAGGATATCGCCGGCCGCCAGGCCGGGCTGCAGCGTATGGCCTCCCGCCACGCCGATGACTCTGGCGGAGAACAGCAAAGCGAGGTCGGTGGCGACCGCCAGGACCGCCTGATTGGCGCATCGCGGATCAAGATGGACCAATAGGGTCTTATAGCTCGTCATCGGCCTTCTCCGGCTGGCGCATCATCCTGCCACCTGCCCGCGCCCATCGCCACCTGCAGTTGGATCAAATCGCGGATACGCCGGGATTGGGCCTCAATATAGCCCAATCGCGCCCGCTGATATTGGCGCTCGGCGTCCAGCAGCTCGAGGATGCCGCTGCCGCCGCCGCTATAGCGGATTTTGTGCAACGTCTTCGATTCGGAGGCGATATCGAGGGCGCGCTGCTCGGCCGCCAGCATTTGCCCGTCATGGCTGAGAGCACGCAACAGGTCGGCCACCTGTCCAAACGCCTGCAGCACCACCTCCCGATAATCGGCGGCGGCCGCCTGGAACGAAGCCAGCGCGCCGCGCCGCTCGGCCTCGCGCATGCCGCCATCGAAGACCGGCTGGGACAGGCCCGCGGCGATGCTCCACAACAGTCCGGTCTGGTTGAACAGATGTGCCGGATCCAGCGCGGCGGCGCCAATCGAGGCCGACAATGTGATGTCCGGGTAAATCCGCGCCGTCGCCACCCCGATCCGCGCGCTGGCGGCATGTAATTGCGCTTCGGCGGCCAGAATGTCGGGCCGTTGATGCACCAGCGCCGATGGCAGGCTGACCGGAATTCGGGAGGGCAGCGTCAGTGCCGACAAATCCAGCTCGGGCGGCTGCCAATCGGCCGGCGGCAAGCCGAGCAGAACCGCCAGTGCATGGCGCGCCACGTCCCTCTGCTGTTGCGGGCCGGGCAGCATGGTCTCGTCGGCGGCGAGCTGGCTGTTGGCGGTGGTAACGTCGATGTCGGGCACCGTTCCCGATCGACGTTCGGTGCGCACCAGCCCGAGATTTTGCCGGTCGATCTCGATGATGTCCTGGATCGCCTGCAACTCGGCACGCAGCGTCGCCATCCAGATGGCTTCGGTCACGATATTGCCGGTCAGGCTTTGCCAGGCGGCGTCGCGCTGATAGCGGCGAACCTCGGCCAAGGCAGAAGCCTGCTCGATCTGCCGGCGCGCTCCGCCAAATATGTCAAGCGCGTAGCGAGCGGTCGGACCAACCTGATAGACATTGAAATTGGCCGGCAATGGCAGGCTATTGGGTTGCAGACCAAAGGATGCGGTATTGAGTTTCTCGCGCGTGGCGCTGGCCGCGAAATCCACCGCGGGACCCGCCGCGCCGACCGCCGCCGCCAGCGTCTGCTGGGCTTCGCTCAGGCGCGCGGTGGCGCTGGCCAGGGTCGGGCTGCCGGCAATGCCCTGCGCGACCAGAGCGTCGATCTCGGGCGCCTGGAACAGAGTCCACCAAGCCGCTGTGACGCCCTCGCCCGACAGAAAAAGCTGGGTCGGGCCCGGTGCCTCGCCCTTGGCTTCGTCGGCGGCGATATAGTCTGCCACCGCCGGCGGCGGTGGTGGCACGAAATCCGGGCCCTGCGTGCAGCCGGCGCATGTCACGGCCAGACAGAGCGCCACGCCCTTGAAGCGCAACGCCGCCATCACTCCACCACCGTATGCGTGGTGATACCGCCCGACGGCTTCTTGAAAACGATCAGCAGCGGGAAAACCGCCAGTGTGGCGATCATCAGCAGCTTGTAATCGTCGATGAAGGAAATGATCTGCGCCTGCCGGGTGATCATGGCGTCGAGCGCGGCGCGCCCGACGGCGGTCGCCGGATTCCACCAGCGGGCGATCGGCTCGGACTGGAAATTGCTGTTGATCCCGGTGACGGCGTTGACGATGCCGGCGTGATTGATCTCCGTGTTGCGGTTCAACAGACTGTTCACCACCGAGATGCCGATGCTGGACCCCATATTGCGCGACAGGCTATAGAGTCCGGCGCCTTCGGCGCGCAAGTCGGTCGGCAGCGTCGATAAGGTGACGAGGCTGAGCGGCACGAAGAGAAAACCGAGCCCGATGCCCTGAATCACGCCGATGGTGACGATGGTGCCGGCGGAAATGGCCGGTGTCCATCCGGTCATCACCGAGAAGGTCCAGGCGCTGAGACCGAGTCCAATGCCCAGCAGCAACCGCGTATCGACGCGGCCGACCAGCTTGCCGACCACCATCATGGCGGCCATCGTGCCGACGCCGCGCGGTCCCATCACCAGACCGGCGGTGACGACCGGAAATTGCATGAGATCCTGCAGGTATGGCGGCTGCAGCGCCATCGAGGCATAATAGGTCAGTCCGACGATTGCCACGAACAGAATGCCGGCGGCGAAGTTGCGGTTGCGGAACAGTGTCGGTCGAACGAAGGGCGTGGCCGAGGTGAAGGTATGGACCAGGAACAGATAGAACGACGCCGCAGCGAGTATGGTTTCGCCGACGATTTCACCGGAATCGAACCAGTCGAGTTCCTCGCCACGGTCGAGCAGCACCTGCAGGGCGGCGATCGCCAGGCTCAGCGTGCCGAAGCCGAACCAATCCAGCTTTTCACCCTTGTTCTTGGGCGATTCCGGCAGAAAAGCGCTCATACCGAAGAACGCCAGGATGCCGATCGGCAAATTGATATAGAACACATAACGCCAGCTATAGACCTCCGTCAGCCAGCCGCCGACCACCGGTCCCAACACCGGACCGGCCATCACCGCCATGCCCCAGAGCGCCATCGCCGACCCCTGTTTCTCGGGCGGATTGATATTGAGCAGCGTGGTCTGCGCCAACGGCACCAGCGCCGCCCCGAACAGACCTTGCAGGACGCGGAACAGCACGATCTCGATCAGGGACTGCGCCATGCCGCACAAGATCGAGGCGACCGTGAATCCAGCGATCGAGACCAGGAACACCCGTTTGAGACCGAAGCGGCCGGCCAGAAAGCCGGTGGTCGGCGTCATGATCGCCGCTGCCACGATATAGGACGTAAGCACCCAATCGATCTGATCCTGACTGGCAGCAACGCTGCCTTGCATATAGGGCAGCGCCACGTTGGCGATCGTGGTATCGAGCGCTTGCATCAGGCTCGCCAGCATCACGCAGACGGTGATCGCTGCATGGTTGATGCCGTTTGCGGCAGGCCCTGGCGGCATCACGAACCCGTTCGCGACGCGGTGAACAAGCCGCTCAGCAAAGGCGGCAAGCCGCGCCGATGGCCGGTGCTGACGGCAATCTGGACACTCATGCCGGCGCGCAAGGGCGGCTGCCTCCCCTCGCCCAGATTTACCCGCACCCGCATCGGAATGCGCTGGACGATCTTGACCCAATTGCCGCTGCTGTTCTGCGCCGGCAACAGCGCGAATTCCTGCGCCGCGGCCGGGCTGATGCTTTCCACCGTACCGCTCCAGTGCGCCTCCGGATAGCTGTCGACGGTGACGCTGACCGCCTGCCCCGGTTGTACGTAGGTCAGCTCGGTTTCCTTGGGATTGGCGTCGACCCAGACATGATCGGCGGCCACCAGATAGAAGGCGATGGCGGCGGCTTGCAGATACTTGCCTTTTGCTATCGCCGGAACATTGGTGACGATGCCGGCGAACGGCGCTTTGACGACGGTGTGGGCCAGTTGACGGGCCGCTTCGTCACGCTGTGCCAGCGCATCGAGAAAGCGGGGATTCTGCTCGATCGGACCGTTGGGATCGCCATTCAAGTTGGCGGCGATGGCGGCCAGCTGCTGCCGCGTCGAGACCCGCTTCTGGCGCGCATTCTGCAAATTGCGCTGGGCCAGATCGAAGGTCTCCTGCGAGGCGACATGGGCGTCCAGCAGTCCCTGCTGGCGGTGCAGCTCGTGGGCAAAATAATCGACATCGATTTCCGCCTGTCTGATCTGCGCCTCTGTTTCGCGATAATTCGCCTTGAGCGCGTCCAGGCTGTCCGCCGCCATGCCGAGCTGCGCCTCGGAGCGTGCCAGCGCCAGCCGGAACGGCAGATCGTCGAGCCGGTAAAGCACCTGGTCGGCGGCGACTGACTGATTTTCAGCGACCTCGATGGCGGCGACGATGCCGGAAACATCGGTCGAGATACCGACCTTGTCGGCTTCGACATAGGCATCGTCGGTCGACATCACCGCGCCGCCGGTGACATACCAGACGGCGCCCAATATCAGCAGCAGCGGCAGCAGCAGGAACAGGCCCCGCCTCACCCAGCGGCGCGGCGCCGGTGCCGGGGTCAGGTGCGGCGTGACGATATGCCGCTCTGCCGGGGGAGGCGGTCGGTCCGAGGTCGATTGCGCAATTTTTGCCGGTGTCTCGGGCGCGTCGGACCCGGAAACCTTGTTGTCGTCGCCAGACATGCAGGCGCCTCTCGTGCGACCGGATCGATGTGCCCCATGTGGCGCCAATCGTCGGACTTTACAAGCGAATTCAGCCCGAGGACGGCAGCGTCAGCACCATGCCGTCATAGGCCGGTTCGACTCCGTCCGGCAGGCTGGCGGCGAGTCGCGCATAATCCAGCCGCCCGCTCATGTGGGTGATCACCATATGTTTCGGTTTGACAATTTCGCGCCAGGCCAAGGCCTTGGCGATATGGGCGTGGGTGCTGTGCGGCAGGTCGAGCAGGCAACCGACGATCCAAAGATCGAGTCCCTGCAACTGCGCCAGCGACGCTTCCGGCAGCTCCAGCACGTCGGTGCTGTAGGCCGCCCGGCCGAAGCGAAAGCCGGTGGTGCGGCTGAAGCCATGATCCTGATCGAAGGCTGTGACCTCGAGTCCGCCGACCGCGAAGCGGTCCTCGATCGGCGTCGGAATCAGCCAGGGCTTGAAGATGTTCTTGGCCTTCGGCGGCAGTGGCGTGAACACATAGCCGAAGCGCTGCGCAATATCGGCCAATGTCTCGGCGTTGGCATAGGCCGGAATCGGTCCTCCCATGGCGCGGTTGATTTCACGCAGATCGTCGATGCCGTGCAGGTGATCGGCATGGGCGTGCGTATAAAGCACCGCATCCAACCGTCTGACAGCGGCCGATAAAAGCTGCTCACGCAAATCGGCGCCGGTGTCGACCAGCAGGGTTTGGCCGGCCGCTTCCACCAGGATCGACGGGCGTCGGCGGCGGTTTTTCGGGTTGGTCGGATCGCAATCGCCCCAGCCCTGACTGACGGTCGGCACGCCGCCGGCCGCACCGCAGCCCAGGACGGTAATTTTCACCGCACCGCCTTGCGGAACAGCGCGAAGAAATTGTCGGTGGTGGCGGCCGCCACCTGATCGAGGGCCAGTCCTTTGATCTCGGCCAGTTTTTCGGCGGTGCGCACGACATAGGCAGGTTCGCAGCGCTTGCCGCGAAAAGGCATCGGCGCCAGAAACGGCGAGTCGGTCTCGACCAGCAGTTTTTGCAGCGGCAAATCGGCGGCAATGGCGCGCAGATCGTCGGACTTCTTGAAGGTCAGGATACCTGACAGCGAAACTGTAAGGCCAAGCGCCACCGCAGCCTCGCCCAACCGCCGCCCCGAGCTGAAACAGTGAATCAGTCCGGGAAAGGCGCCCAGCGCCATTTCCTCGGTGAGGATGGCGATGGTATCGTCATCGGCATCGCGGCTGTGGATCACCACCGGCAATTGCGTTTGCCGGGCGGCCGCGATATGGGCGCGGAAATTGGCGATCTGCTGGTCGCGCGGGCTGTGCTGGTAGAAATAATCGAGACCGGTTTCGCCAAAGCCGATCACCTTGGGATGGTCGGCCAGGGCGACCAGCTGCTCAGCGCTGACCGCCGGCTCGGCGGCCGCTTCGTGCGGGTGGATGCCGACCGTGCAATAGATCTGACGATGGCGTTCGGCCAGCGCCAGCACCGCCGGGAACCGGGCAAGATGTGTGCAAATGGTCAGCATCAGCCCGACATCGGCTTCTTCGGCGCGTTGCAGGAGCAACGCGAAATCGGCGGCGAATTCGGGAAAATCGAGATGACAGTGGCTGTCGATAAGCATCACGCCGTCCCTTCGATCGGCATCACCTCGCGCGGAAATACACCCCTGGGCGCCGGCAGCACCGAGCCGGGCCGCAGCGGATGATCAAAGCTGCCAAAACCCCGCTCCGTCGCCGGTACCGCCAATTGGTCGAGCAGACTGGCCATCGATTCCGGCATGACCGGCTGCAGCACCAGGGCGATACGTCGCACGGTCTCGGCCAGCACATAGAGCACGGTTCCCATGCGGTCGACATCCTTGGTCTTGAGACTCCAAGGCGCCTGGCGGTCGACATAGCCGTTGGCGGCCCGCACCACCTGCCACACGATTTCCAAGCCCTCATGGAAGAGCTGGCGGTCGAAAGCGGCGCGCAGCAGCGGCAACAAGGTGGCGGCATGGTCGAGCAGCGTTTGGTCTTCCGCCGTGAACAATGCCGGCAAGGGCGTCATCGCAACGCAATTCTTGTTGATCATCGACAAAGAGCGTTGCGCCAGATTGCCGAGTTCGTTGGCCAGTTCGCTGTTGATGCGTTGGATCAGGGCGCGGTGCGAAAAATCGCCATCGGCGCCGAACGGCACTTCGCGCAGCAGGAAATAGCGCACCTGGTCGAGACCATAGCGGTCTATCAGCGCTACCGGGTCGATGACATTGCCGAGCGACTTCGAGATTTTCTGTCCTTCATTGGTCCACCAGCCATGCGCGAACACCCGCTTGGGCGGCGCCAGACCGGCGGCCATCAGAAAAGCCGGCCAAAACACCGCGTGAAAGCGCAGAATGTCTTTGCCGACCATATGCAGGTCAGCCGGCCAGAAACGGGCATAGTCGCCGGTCAGATCCGGAAAGCCGAGTGCGGTGATGTAATTGGTCAAGGCGTCGAGCCACACATAGATGATGTGTGCCGGGTTGCTCGGTACCGCGATGCCCCAACGAAACGAGGTGCGGGAAATCGACAGGTCCTGGAGGCCGCCTCTGACGAAGCTGATCACCTCATTTCGCCGGGCTATCGGCGCGATGAAGTCGGGATTGGCTTCATAGAAGGCCAGCAGCCGGCTGCCCCATGCCGACAGGCGAAAAAAATAACTGGGCTCGGACACCCACTCCACCACCGCACCGGTCGGCGCCAGTTTCTGTCCGTCCGACCCCTGCTGCAGTTCATCCTCGGCCCAGTAGGCCTCGTCACGCACCGAATACCAGCCTTCATAGACACCGAGATAGATCTCGCCGCGCTCGGCCAGCCGAAGCCACAGCGCCTGGCTGGCGATGCGGTGGCGCGCTTCGGTGGTACGGATGAACAGATCGTTGCTGAACCCCATTTTGCGCGCCAGATCGCGGAAATTCTGAGACACCAGATCGGTGAAGTCCTGGGGCGCGAGACCGGCGGCCTGCGCCGATTTCTCCACCTTCTGTCCATGTTCGTCGGTGCCGGTGAGGAATTTTACCTCATAGCCGTCAAGTCGCTTGAAACGCGCCAGCACATCGCAGGCCAAGGTGGTGTAGGCGTGACCGATATGGGGGGCATCGTTGACGTAATAGATCGGCGTCGTCAGGTAATAATGACGCGGCCCCGACATGCGCATCTGCTCCGCCAAATGAGGTTGGAGCGGTTTTGTCCCATAGCCCGCCGTCCGGATCAAGCCGCCTTTACGACCGGCAGGCCTTCTCCACGGCCAGGAACGCGTTCAGCACGACCTGGCGGCCGTCCAAATTGACGGCGTCGGCCCGGTCGAACAGAGTCTGCAATCCTTCCCACAGCGACAAACAGCGCTCGATGCCGGTCTGCTGCATCAAGCGACGCTGCAAGCTGACATCCTGAGGAGAAACATCATGCGTGCTGCCACCCGCGGCAAGACGCAGCGCTTGCGCCAGCCAGCCGGTCAAGAGGACTCCCAGCAGCTTCAATCCCTCGTTTTGGCGGGCAAACCGGTCCGCGAAATCGTGCAATTCGCTGATCCGCAAATGCGGCAAACCCTCCAGCAGCCGCACCATGTCGCGATAGAGCGCAAGGCCGCCCTGGCTGTGCAGCGCCATCGCCCGGCCGATGCTGCCTTCGGCGAGCTGGGTCAGACCGGCCGCCTCTTCATTGTCCAGTTTCGGGTCGGCGCGGCGCAGCGCGGCGATCACGGCCGACGGCGACAAGGGCGGCAGCGCCAAAAGGCGGCAGCGCGAGCGCAAAGTCGGCAGCAGGCGGCCGGCATTATGGGCCACCAGCAAAAGCAGCGCTTGCTTCGGCGGTTCCTCAAGAATCTTTAATAACGCATTGGCGCCATTTCGATTAATTTCGTCGACCGCGTCGACAATGACCACCCGCCAGCCACCTTCGGCCGGCGTCATGGAGAGGAAGGCGCCGATGTCGCGCACTTCGTCGACGGTGATCTCGCTGCGTCGCCGCGGTTGTTTGTCATCGGTCCAACCGCGTTCGACCAATCGGAAATCGGCATGCCCTCCTGATGCGATGCGGCGAGATACCGGGTGGTCTGGGGCGATGGCGAGACTGTCGGGGGCACCGAACAGAGCGGGCTGGCTGTGACCGCCGGCCAGCACGAAACGGGCGATGTGAAAGGCCAGACTTGCCTTGCCGACCCCCTTGGGGCCGCTCAACAGCCAGGCATGCGCCAGCCGCCCGCTGTGCCAGGCCCGCAAAAAAGCTTGCTCGGCGGCCTCCTGACCGATCAGCGTGCACCTGTCGGTGGGCGCCCCACCCAGCAACTCGGGCTGTTCGTTCATGCCAGCCTCTGCTCGACCGCCGTCTGGATCCTTGCCGCGATCGCGTCCACCGTGTCCTCTGCCGAGATCACCGCGCAGCGGCGCGGCGCCGCCTCGGCAATTCGCAAGAATCCATCGCGCAGGCGTTGATGAAAGGCCAAATCCATCCGCTCATAGCGGTCGTTGTCGCCGCCCCGCGCCACCGCCCGGGCCAGTCCCTGCGCCGCCGGCAGATCCAGGATCAGCGTCAGGTCGGGCTGGAAATCGCCGACCGCCAGCTGATAGAGCTGCTCGATCGACGCCAGAGCGACTCCGAAGCCATAACCCTGGTAAGCGGTCGTCGAATCGGCGAATCGGTCGCACAGTACCCAGCTTCCCTGACGCAAAGCCGGCCACACGGTGTGACGCAGATGGTCACGCCGCGCCGCGAAATGCAGCAGCGCTTCGCTGACGCCGTCCCAGCGGCCGGCAGCGCCTTGCACCAGCAAATCGCGGATTTGCTCGGCGCCGGTCGAGCCGCCCGGTTCCCGCGTCGTCACGACATCGCGGCCGAGTCCGCGCAGATGTAGCGCCAACAATCGCAGTTGGGTCGTTTTGCCGGCCCCCTCCCCGCCTTCGAAGGTGATGAAGCGTCCAGGTTCTGGCGTCGTCACCGTCTTAGCGGCCGATCAGCGCGGACAATTGGCGGCGCAGCCGGCCGATCAGACCCAGGCGGGCGATTTCGGCGGCCGCCAGTAGCGGTACCCGGCGCTCGACATGCCCCAGAGCGCTGATCGTCACGCTGCCGACCGGGGACCCTTTGGCAACCGGCGCCGTCACTTCAATCGGACTAAGCGCGGTCTGAATGTCGCTGCGGGCACTGCGCGGCAAAGTCACCACCACCTCATTTTCCACCTGCATCGGCACGCTCGCTTTCACACCGTCCCGCACCGGGGCTTCGCCAACCACTTCACCGGCTTTCAACACATGAAAATCGTCGAATTCGCGGAATGCCCATTCCATCAGCCGCTGCGACTCCTCGGCGCGCGCCTTGATGCTGGGCAGTCCGTTCAACACGACGATGACGCGCCGGCCATTGCGCAGCGCCGAGCCCACCTCCCCATAGCCGGCATCCTCGGTATGGCCGGTCTTGAGACCGTCGGCGCCGGGGATGTCGCCCCAGATCAACGGGTTGCGGTTGTCCTGCTTGATGTTGTTGTAGGTAAAGCTTTTTTCCGCGAACAGCGGATAATAGTCGGGAAAGTCGCGAATCAGCCGGCTGGCCAGCACCGCCAGATCGCGGGCCGTCATCAGGTGACCCGGTTCGGGCACGCCGCTGGCGTTCTTGAAGGTGGAATTCTTGAGGCCGATCCCCTTGCCGACTTGGGTTTCATCGGCGGCAAAAGCTTCCTCATTGCCGGAAAGTCCCTCCGCCAGCACGGAGCAGGCATCATTGCCGGATTGTATGATCACGCCTTTCAACAATTCTTCGACGGTGGCGCTGCCATGCACCGGCAGGAACATCAGCGATTCGTCAGTCTTGTAATGCCGCTTCCAGGCGGTCTCGGTGACCGGCAGAGAGTCGCTCATCTTGAGGCTGCCATCCTTGAGACGCGAAAACACCATATAGACGGTCATCAATTTGCTCATCGACGAGGGTGTCATCAGCTCGTCGGCATTTTTCTCCAGCAAGGTGGCGCCGGTATTGTAATCGATGACGATCGCCTGTTTGGCCGCCGTCTGGAACGGTGGCTCGGCCGAACCGGCGGCGACGGGGGCCCCTGCCAGCAGCAGCGTCAGCAGGGACAGCGGGAGCGCGAAATAACGCATGATAAGGCAACCTCTAAAAGGGGATCAATCTGCGACCAATCGCGCGTCGGGATAGCCCGACGCAATCACCCGCTCCAACATCTGGTCGGCATCGGCCAGGCTGGCCAGCGGCCCCAATCGCACCCGAAATATCGCGCCGTGCCTGGTCTGCACCTGCGAAATGCCGGCCGGACCCACCGCCGACAAGGCGGCGCTCATGCGATTGGCGTTGTCGAAACGACTGAAGGCGCCGGCCTGGACAAAAAGTTGGGTGGTCCGGGGCGCACCGATCTGGACCGTTTGGCGATCGAGCGACTGGGGATCCACCGGCACCATCGCAGCGACCGCTGGGGCCGGCGGCGGCGCCTTGGCGGGTCGCGATTTCCCTGGTGGCGCGGCCCGCCCCTGGGTCGGCGGCAGCGATTCGCTTTGCACCTCGACACGTGGCGCCGCCACCAACGGCGACGCTTCCTCGCCGCCTTTCAACTGCAGCGCCAGAATGCGGCTTTCATCGGCCATGATCTGCACCCGCACCCGCGCGGTGCCTTGCAGATCGATCGCCAGCAATTCGGCGGCGTGCTTCGAGAGATCGAGGATGCGACCATGGGCGAAGGGACCGCGGTCATTCACCCGCACCAGGATCGAACGGCCATTTTCGAGATTTGTTACCCGCACGATGGAGGGCATCGGCAGAGTGCGGTGTGCCGCGGTTACGTCGTTCTGGTTGAACACTTCGCCATTGGCGGTGAATTTACCGTGAAAATCAGGCCCGTACCAGGAAGCGACGCCGGTTTCGTCATAGCTGAAATCGGGTGCCGGATAGTACCAGACACCGCCAATCTGGTAGGGCTTGCCAATCTTGTAGCCGCCGCCGGACGGCGGGGCGGTGTTGTCGATGACGTGATAGCTGGTGGGCGGCGGTTTGCCGGTACTGCAACCGAACAGCCAAACACAGCAGGCCAGCATTCCCAGCAGCCCGCTCGCCCGGGTCCACTGCCGCATCATCTGGTGAATGCGCGTAAATCAATTCCCATATATGGTAGACTACCGGTTCGAGAGCCGGTCGGCAAGACTTCCCGCCGCCACTGCGAAAAAGAACGAACGGTTCCAGTGCAGCAAGGCCCGGAAATTGTCGCCGACCAGATAGACCGGTCCGCTGCCGCCGCCGTCCTTGCCTTCATCGACATGGATCAGCGCCATCTCGGTCTCAGTGCCGCCGCGCAAACTCTTGCCGTCGGCACGGCGCAGCCCGAGCCGCCGCCAATCCTGCAGCGGCCGGGCATGGTCCAGCCCAAACAGCTGTGCTGCGACGCCATGGCGCGGCAATCTGACCGCCATACCCCACGGAACGCCGTTCTGCCACCCCAATCCGGCCAGATAATTGGCGATCGACGCCCACACATCGTCGGGCAGGTTCCAGATATCGGCCGGTCCGCCCCCCTCGGCGGCGCGCGCAAAAGACAGATAGGTTGAGGGCATGAACTGGCATTGCCCCATCGCCCCGGCCCAAGAGCCGCGCAGACGCTCGGGCGCGACGCCGCCTGCGATCATGGTCAGCGCCTTGATCAGTTCGCCGCGAAAATAGGGGCCGCGGCGTCCGTCATAGGCCAGCGTCGCGAGCGCCGCCAAGACCGGAAAATTGCCGGTGACGCGGCCATAATCGCTTTCGATTCCCCACATCGCGACGATCTGCGGCGCCGGTACGCCGCTGGCGGCGGCAATCCGTGCCAGTGAAGTCCTGCCGGCCGCCAGACGCTTGCGCCCCTCCGCGACCCGCGCCGGGCTGACCGTCGCCCGCATATAGCTGTCAAAGGTCACCGAGAACTCAGGCTGCCGACGGTCCCGTTCCAGCACCCCATCGAGCGGGCGCAGATTGGCGAGGGTACGTTCCAGTAAATCAGGCGCCAGTCCGGCGGCGGCGGCATCGAGCTTGAAGGCGGCCAGCCATTGGTCGAACGCGTCGGTGGCACGCGCAGGAGCATGCATCGACAACAGCAAAGTGAGAGCGAGGAAAAGTCGTACCATGGCGCCCTTGTGCCACGTCAGCGTGAAGTCGACAAGGCCGCCGGCGCCGGAAATAGGGCGTCGCTCCAGCCTCGCAGCCAATAATACAGCAAACCCACATATTCATGCAGGGTTCGACTCAGGACGTAAAACCGAAGCGTGGCGACATCCTCGGCCGCCCAGGACGCGTTGCCGCCGCTTACATAATTGACCGGCCAGGCGGTCACCGGCCAGGCCACGCTGCGGAATGCGCCGATGGCGCGCGGCATATGCGCCGCCGAAGTGACCAGCACCCAGGTCTGGCCCGGCATGGGCGCCGCCATGGCGCGAGCGAACAGGGCGTTTTCATGGGTGTTGCGGGCTTTATCCTCGATCAGCAGACGGTCGTCAGTGACGCCCAATTCGTGCAGCAGCTGGGCGGCATAGACCGCTTCGATCGCGCCGCTGTCCCACGGGTCGGCGCTGCCGCCGGTGAACAGCAGTTTGGCTTCCGGGTGAAGGCGGGCCAGGCGCGCGCCTTCCAGCAGGCGTTCCGCGGCGTCATTGACAGAGGGACGACGGCGCGCCCGGCTGACCGCCGGCCGGATCATGCCGCCCAGCACGATGATGCCGTCGATACTCGCCGGCAAAGGCGGGTCGGCGGCGAAGCGGTCTTCGAGTGCGCCGGTGAGCCAAGGCTGCAGGGGCGAGAAAACAATCAGGACCAGCATCAGCGCCGTCACGCTCAGCAAAAACCGGCCGAGCCGCGCCTTGCCGCACCACAGCAACAACACGGCCAACATGGTCGTCAAGGTCAGCCACAAACCCAGAGACGTGAACAGAGCCAGAATTTTCACGGCCGGATAATCCATGCCAAGGGGATACGCCTCGGCGCCGGACGCGGCAAGCGCGACCTCATTCCTCTCAACTTTACGGTTCCCTCTCCCTGATCGGTAATAAACTTGCTATTGTGACAACAGCCTTAAGGTTGTTTTTATTTTGGATTGCGGATGATCCATCTGGCCAATATTATGATCGTTACCGACGATGTCAGTCTCGGCAGTTCGCTGCAGAGCAAGCTGCAGCGCCACCGCTATCTCGCCCGGATCGTCAAGGCTCAGGCCGAGGCCGTCACACTTGCGGCGACGTCGGGTCCCGACATCCTGTTGCTGGGCGAGCAAATCGAGGCGGGCGATCCGTTCACCCTGGCCGACCGGTTACGCGACCAACCGGAAACCGCCGATATTTCCGTCTGTCTGATTCTCCATGCCGCGTCGGCCGATCTGCAGAGCCGCGCGCTCGCCTGCGGCATGGCCGATGTTCTGGTGCTACCGGTTTCGGAAACCAAGCTGATGGCCCGGCTGAAGCCGCTGGTGCGTCTGGCGTCGATGCGGGTCGAACTGCAGATGCGCCTGCAGGCGGCGCTGCAACTCGGTGTCACCGTGCCGCCGATGCCGGCCGAACCCCAGGGTCGAGATCGTATCCTGCTGATCGGCACCGACAGCGAGCGGCTGGAGCGTCATCTGCCCCAGGCACAGCTGTCTCGGGTAGCGGACCCCTATCAGGCGGAAATTGCTCTGGAAGCCGAGAATTTCGAGGCCGTCATCGCCCTCGTCGACAGTGACCCGGCCAGTTTCTTCGATTTATGCCTGCAGACACGCAACAATCCAAGGCTGTTCAACCTGCCGTTGCTGCTGATTGCCAATCCCGCCGCGATCGACGAGGAGACGGCTTTCAGGCACGCCGTCACCGGCTATTTTCAAGATCCTGCCGATCCGCGCCAGCTCGGCACTCTCATACGCTTTCTGATCGACCGGCATCGGCAGCGCTGGGCGCTGTCCTCGGCGCTCGGCCGCGCTGCGCTGCCGGCCCTCAAGGACATCGCCACCGGCGCGTTCAGCCGCGCTTTTCTCGATGCCTATCTCGACGCGCGTGTCGCCTACGCCACCGCCAAGGGCCGGCCCTTGGCGATCGCCTTTTTCCGCGTGCCGCAGGTTGAGAATATCCGTCAACGCTTTGGCGATGCGCCGGCCGACCATTTGCGCTTGCAAGTGGCACAATGGATCACCCGTCTGCTGCGCGTCGAGGATCTGACCGCGCGCTATGAGGAAAACGAATTCTGCGTGCTGTTGCCGGGAACGCCTGCTTCCGAAGCCGGTGTGACGATCAATCGCATCGCCGGCGTGATCGCCTACACCGACTTTGCCGTGCGTGACGTCTATGAAGCGGTTAAGGTCTGGGTGCAGGTCGGCAGCGGTGAACTGCGCGAAGGCGACAGCGCCGCCAGCCTGGTCGAGCGCGCCCGCCAGGCCATCATCGGATGACCATACAAAGAAAGGAATTTGCGGCTTGAGCCACATAGGTCGCTTCGTTCTGCGCGTCGATATCGTCTTCGATGCGGTTTGTCCCTGGTGCTTCATCGGCAAGCACCGGCTTGAGCGCGCCTTGGCGATCCGCCCCCAGGTGGTTGCCGAAATCCGTTGGCGGCCGTTTCTGCTCAACCCGGAATTGCCGTCCGGCGGCATCGACCGCCAAGCCTATCTCGAACGCAAATTCGGCAGCAATTATCGGATCCAGCGCATTCACGCGGCCGCCCAACAAGCCGGTCTGCTCGAACAGATCGATTTCGATTTCGATTCGATCCGGCGCATGCCCAACAGTCTGAACGCGCATCGGCTGATCAATCTGGCCGCGTCCGGCGGCCGTCAAGGCGACATGGTCGAGGCGCTGTTCCGCGCCTATTTCGTCGACGCGCGCGATATCGGCGATATCGGCACTCTGGCCGCCATCGCCACGGCGGAAGGCATGGATGGACGCATGGTGGAAAACTATTTGCGCGGCAATGCCGGCATCTTGCCGGTGGAAACCGACAACGCCCGCATGCATCGTCTGGGTGTGAGCGGCGTGCCCTGCTACATACTCGACGAACGCTTCGCCATCGCCGGCGCTCAGGAGCCGGAAATCATCGCCCGCCTGCTCGACATCGCCTGCGAAACCGAGATGGCCACCGCGTCACGCTGACTTACCCAGACGCCAGTGAAGCCAGAGTTTTCACCAGCACCGTCACCCCATCGAGGCGCGCCGCCGGTTCGTCCCAGGCCCGACTCAACACCAGTTTGTGATCGGGGCGAAGTTTGACGCGGCCGGCCTCGCGGGTAATGAAGGTGACCAGAGCGGCCGGATTGGCGAACTGATTCTTTCGGAAAGTGATCACCGCGCCTTTGGGACCGGCATCCACCTTTTCGACGCCGGCCAGCTTGCACAGCGCCTTGAGCGCCACGATTGCCAGCAAATTTTCCACCTCGGCCGGCAAGGCGCCGAAACGGTCGATCAGTTCCGCTGCCATCGCTTCGATTTCATCGCGCTCGGCCAAAGCCGCCAACCGCCGATAGAGCGCCAGACGGACCGAGAGATCGGCGACAAAACTGTCCGGTATCAGCACTGCCATACCGAGTGCGATCTGCGGCGACCAGTCGGCGGCCGAGTCGTCGGACCGTTCGCCGCGCGCCGCCTGCACCGCTTCCTCGAGCAGCGTCTGATAGAGTTCGATGCCAACCTCGCGAATGTGGCCCGATTGTTCGTCGCCCAGCAGATTGCCGGCACCCCGGATGTCGAGGTCGTGGCTGGCCAAGGTAAATCCGGCCCCCAGACTGTCCAGCGTCTGCATCACCTGCAGCCGCTTTTCCGCCGCCGGCGTCGGTGCCTGGTTGGGCGACAGGGTCAAGTAGGCATAGCCGCGGGCCTTGCCGCGGCCGACCCGTCCGCGCAGCTGATAGAGCTGTGACAGTCCAAACATGTCGGCGCGGTGGATGATGATGGTGTTGACGCGCGGCATGTCGAGTCCGCTCTCGATGATGTTGGTCGACAGCAGCACGTCATAGGCGCCCTCGGCGAAGGCGTTCATCTGTTCCTCGAGCTGAGACGGCGCGACCTGGCCATGGGCGATGGCGATGCGCACCTCCGGCACCAGCTGCCTTAACCGCTCCTCGACGCGCGGCATGTCGGCGAGGCGTGGGCAGACGTAAAAAATCTGGCCGCCACGATATTTCTCGCGCAGGATCGCCTCGCGCACCACCACCCCGTCGAACGGCAGCACGAAGGTGCGCACCGCCAGCCGGTCGACCGGCGGTGTGGCGATCACGCTCATCTCGCGTACCCCGGACAGCGCCATCTGCAAGGTGCGGGGGATCGGCGTGGCGGTCAGGGTCAGCACATGCACGTCGGCGCGCAGCGCCTTCAGCCGCTCCTTGTGGGCGACGCCGAAATGCTGTTCCTCATCGACGATCAGCAGGCCGAGATCTTTGAAAGCGATGTTTTTCGCCAACAAGGCGTGGGTGCCGATGACGATGTCGAGCGTGCCGGCCGCCATTTCGTCCCGCACCAAAGCCGCCGTCTTGGCAGCGACCAGGCGCGATAATTGGCCAACGCGTACCGGCAGCCCGGCGAAGCGTTCGGAAAATACCCGAAAATGCTGGCGCGCCAGCAAGGTGGTGGGCACCACCACCGCCACCTGGCGGCCGGCCATGCAGGCGACGAAGGCGGTGCGAAGCGCCACTTCGGTCTTGCCGAAGCCGACATCGCCACAGATCAGCCGGTCCATCGGCCGACCCGAGGCCAAATCCTCCAGACAATCGGCGATGGCGCGCAGCTGGTCGTCGGTTTCGGCATAGGGGAAGCGGGCGCAGAACTCGTCATAGAGGCCCTCGCTCGGCAGCAGCGCCTCGACCTGCTTGAGTTTGCGCTGCGCCGCCACCGCGATCAACTGCTCGGCCATGTCGCGGATACGCTGCTTCAGCTTGGATTTGCGCGACTGCCAGGACAGGCTGCCGAGCCGATCGAGCTGGGTGCCGGCCTGCTCGCTGCCATAGCGCGACAGCACGTCGATATTCTCGACCGGTACGAACAGCTTGTCGCCGCCGTCATAGATCAGCCGCAGGCAGTCATGCGCCGCGTTCAGCACCATGATGGTGACCAGCCCGTCATAGCGGCCGATGCCATGCTCATTGTGCACGACCAGATCGCCCTCGCTCAATCCGGCCGCTTCGGCAAGAAATTGCTCGGCGCGGCGGCGCTTCTTGCGCAGCGGTCGCGCCAGCCTTTCGCCGAGGATATCCTGTTCGGCGATCACCGCCATGCGCGGGGTGACGAAACCATGTTGCAGGCCCAGCACGGCAAGGCCGATCCGTCCGGCCGGCAGCGACAGCGCGTCCGCCCAGCTGCCGACCGACGTCATGCCGGTCAATCCATGCTCCTCCAGCGTGCCGGCCAGGCGCGACGCCGACCCCTCGCTCCAGGCTGCCAGCACGGTGCCAAGACCGCCCGCCTGCAGCAAGGCGACATGGCGCACCACGCCGTCATAGACATTGGCGCCGGGCGTGGTCCGCAGCTGGACGAAATCGAAGCCGGGCCGGGCGCCGAAATCGACGGTGGCGACGGCACCCTCGGCCGGCGCAAAGGGCGATAGCAGGCCACCGGCGCGGGCGGCGACGGCGCGATGCCATTCTTCGTCATCGAGATAGAGCAGTTTGGGCGGCAAAGGCCGATAGGGAATCTCGCCGCCGCCTTCGCTGTCCAGCCGAGCCTGGTAATAATCCGCGATCAGCGCCTGGCGCGCCTGGCAGGCCGCCTCGATGCCAGGATCGAGCGTCAGACTGGCGTCGGGCAAATAGGCGAACAGATCGTCGAGGCCTTCATGAAACAAAGGCAGCCAATGTTCCTGGCCGGCGAATCGGACACCGGCGGAAACCGCCTGATAGAGCGGGTCGTCGCCGGTCACCGGGCCGAACAATTCGCGGTAGCGGGCACGAAAGCGGGCAATCGAGGCATCGTCCAGCGTCACTTCGCCGGCCGGCAGCAGCGAGAAACTCTGCAGGGGACCGATCGAGCGCTGTGTCATCGGGTCGAAGCTGCGGATCTGCTCGACCTCGTCGCCGAACAGATCGAGACGAACCGGAAATTGGGCGCCAGGTGGAAAAAGATCGATCAGTCCGCCGCGAACGGCATATTCACCCGGCTCCATCACCGTGTCGGCACGGCCATAGCCGTGACGCTGCAGAAAGAAGCGCAGCGCCACCATGTCGAGCGAGCGCCCCACCGATACCTGCAAGGCGATACGCGCGAAGCTTTCCAGCGGCGCCACCCGTTGCAACACAGCGGCGATGGTCGACAAGATGATGCGCGGCCGGCCGCCGACGCCGCCGGCCAGTCTGGCGAGCGTCTCGACGCGGCGCGCGACGATATCGACATGCGGGGAAACCCGGTCATAGGGCACGCAGTCCCAGGCCGGAAATTCGAGAATCTCGGCATCGGGCGCGAAAAACGCCAGCGCGTCGGCCAGCCGCGCCAAGCGCGCATCGTCCTGGGTCACATGCAACAGATCGCCGCCATCGGCCACCAGCTGCGCCAGCAGCAGCGCGTCCGCGCCTTCCGGGGCACCGGCATAGTGCAGACGCGGCATCAGGCGGAAAAATGCAGGGTGAAGGCCCGCAGCAGCGCCATCACATCATGATCATGGTCGGGCGGCACCGGCTTGGCGCCGGTCGCCCACAGAAACAGATCGGCATCGTTGACCTCGAGCAGCGCCGCAAAGCGTTCCAGTTGCGCGTCCGACAGGGTCGCCAGATGGGCGTCGGCGAAGCCGCCGAAGAACAGGTCATTCTCGTTGGTGCCCATGTGGTGGGCCCGGAACGCGAGGCGCTTGCGGGTGATATCCATGATGGAGGCGCACCATACACGAAGCCTGTGCGCTTGCTCAATCGGCCTCGATTGACAAACAGCGGCACGCGCCGTTCAGTGGCTTCATGCGTCCGGAAATACTTTATCCCCTGTTCGCGCCGGTGACCACGCTCGCCGGCATTGGACCGCGCCTTGCCGGGCTGGTTGCCAAGGCGGCCGGTCCGCATGTGGTGGATCTGCTGTGGCACGCGCCGGCGGGCCTGATCGATCGTCGGCAGCTGGTGCCGATCGCCGAGGCCCCGGTGGGAGCGGTGGTCAGCCTGCTGGTCCGGGTCGACCGCCATCTGCCCGGCGGTTCCGGCCGTGCCCCCTATCGGGTACAGGTGAGCGACGCCAGCGGCAGCCTAAGTTTGGTGTTTTTTCATCGGCGCGGCGATTGGCTCGGCAAGGTGCTGCCGATCGGTGGCGAATGCGTGATCAGCGGCGTGGTGGAACGCTTCAACGAGACGCTGCAGATGGCCCACCCCGATTACATCGTGCCGTCCGATCAACGCGACACCGTCGCGACCCTTGAACCAGTCTATCCGCTCACCCAGGGTCTGCCGGCGCGGGTGATGCAGCGGGCGGCGCGTGAAGCCTTGGCGCAAGCGCCCGACCTGCCGGACTGGTTGGCGCCGTCGCTGGCGGCGCGCCAACAATGGCCCGGCTGGCAGGCGGCGCTGCGGCGGCTGCATGCCCCCGAGGCCGAAATTGATCTGGGTCTGGACACGCCCTGGCGGCGGCGGCTGGCCTATGACGAGCTGCTGGCCAATCAATTGGCGCTGGCGCTGGTTCGGGCGGCGCTGAAGCGCAGCGGCGGGCGCGCACAGTCGGGCGACGGGCGCCTCCGCCAGCGCCTGGTTACCGGCTTGCCGTTCAGCCTGACTGCGGCACAGCATCGCGCCGGCGCCGAAATTGCGGCCGATCTGGCGGCGCCGACCCGGATGTTGCGGCTGTTGCAAGGCGATGTCGGCGCCGGCAAAACGGTGGTGGCGCTGCTCGCCATGCTGCAGTCGGTCGAGGCCGGCCACCAGGCCGCCCTGATGGCGCCTACCGAAATCCTGGCACGCCAGCATTTCCTGACTCTCTGCACCCTCGCCGCGCCGCTCGGCCTGCGGATCGCCTTGCTCACCGGGCGTGACAAGGGCAAGAACCGCGAGGCGATCCTGACGGAATTGGCAAGCGGCGGCATCGATTTGCTGGTCGGCACCCATGCACTGCTGCAGGACGATGTCATTTTCGCCGATCTCGGCCTGGCGGTCATCGACGAGCAGCATCGTTTTGGCGTGCAGCAGCGGCTCGATCTGACCGCCAAGGGGCGCTGCGTCGATATGTTGGTGATGACCGCCACTCCGATCCCGCGCACGCTCACTTTGACAGCCTATGGCGATATGGATGTGTCGCGCCTCGACGAGAAGCCGCCCGGCCGCCAGCCGGTCGACACCCGTGTGCTGCCGCTCGCCCGGCTCGATCAGGTCACCGGCGCGGTGGTGCGGGCGGTCGCTGCCGGCGCCAAGGTCTATTGGGTCTGCCCTCTGATCGAGGACAGCGAAGGCAGCGATCTGGCGGCGGCGGAAATGCGCCATGTCGAACTGCAGGCGCTGCTCGGCGCCCGCGTCGGGCTGTTGCATGGACGCATGAAGGCTGCCCAGAAGGATGCGGTGATGGCGGATTTCAGCGGCAATGGCCTCGACGTTCTGGTCTCGACCACGGTGATCGAAGTGGGCGTCGACGTCCCCGAGGCGAGCGTCATGGTGGTCGAACATGCCGAACGATTCGGACTGGCCCAGCTGCACCAGCTGCGCGGCCGCATCGGTCGCGGCGCGCAATCCTCGACCTGCCTGCTGCTCTATGCGTCGCCCCTGGGCGACATTGCACAGGCGCGCCTGGAAATTCTCAAGCACAGCGACGACGGATTCCGAATCGCCGAAGAGGATTTGCGCCTGCGCGGCGCCGGCGATTTGCTCGGCACCAAGCAAAGTGGGCTGCCCGATTGCCGGCTGGCCGATCTGCTGGCGCATCAGGATCTGCTGGCGATGGCCCAGGATGACGCCCGCCTTATTTTAAGCCATGATCCCGAATTGCTGTCGCCGCGCGGTGCGGCGCTGCGCACGCTGCTCTATCTTTTCGAGCGCGACGCCGTGGTCAAGACCCTGCGCTCGGGCTAAAATGGCGGCTATGCTGGCACCAAAAAGGAGTTCT
>Ga0302319_10004360_pt1 | contig 29090 bp, 24 predicted proteins | sample Bog_T0_2_FD_203319 | JGI IMG/M metagenome (GOLD analysis project Ga0302319, IMG submission 203319) | Peat permafrost microbial communities from Stordalen Mire near Abisko, Sweden - Bog_T0_2 | ecosystem: Environmental > Terrestrial > Soil > Wetlands > Peat | place: Sweden: Abisko, Stordalen Mire... | reverse complement strand
GGAATTCGCTGGGAATGAGCTCGGCCGAGCGCGATAAGTTCATTGCGAAACAGGAGTTTCCGATCTTTGATGGCTCTCAGGAATATTGTTTGTGGCTGGGATGCATGGGGAGTTATGACCCGAAGGGGCGCGAGATTGTGTCGGACTTTGCCCGGGTGATGCGGGCGTTGGGGACGCAGTTTGGCGTTCTGAAGAAGGAGAAGTGCACGGGCGATCCTGCGCGGCGACTGGGGAATGATCTGCTGTTTGGCGATCTCGCCGAGCAGGGGCTGAAGGCGTTTGCGACCGCGGGGGTGAAGAAGATTGTGACGATCTGTCCACACTGCGTTCGGACGATGGCGACGGACTGGCAGGAGTATGGCGTAGCTCCGGAACTTGAACATCACTCGGAGTTTATGGCTCGGCATGCGCATCTGCTGCCGAAGCAGGTTGGCGAGAACATTGTGTATCACGACCCCTGCTATCTCGGGCGGTATCGCGACGTGTATGACGAACCACGTACGGTGGCGGCGACGGCGGGTGATTTGGTGGAGGCTGAGCGGCATCGGGAGCGGTCGTTCTGCTGCGGCGCTGGTGGCGGGCTGGCGTTCCTTGGCGAGGAGAGCGGCGAGCGCGTGAGCCATGTGCGCGCAAAGGAGCTTGTCGCCACGGGCGCGCAGACGATTGGGACGGCTTGCCCCTTCTGCAACACGATGTTTCGGGATGCGTTGGGGGCGGTGGGGGGAGAAGCTCCACCGCAGTTGCTGGATATTGCGCAGTTAGTAGCGCGGGGACTGGCGGAGCGATCCGAGGACGCGGACGTGACTATCGGTGACAACTGAATGCGGTTCAAGACGACATTGCGTCGGGTGCGGTAGGCTGGCGGTGATGATTCGCGTCTGGGTCGGGAGTTTGAGATGAAGATTGTCGTGGCGGTGAAGCAGGTTCCGGAGCGCGACGCGGTGGTGCGCGTGGCGGCGGATGGTCGCAGCGTGGATGAGAGCGATCTGGCGTGGACGATGAATGAGCCGGATGCGTATGCGCTGGAAGAGGCGCTGCAGTTGAAGGAGCGCGCGGGCGGGGGAGGAGAGGTGGTAGTGCTGTGCGCCGGGCCCGAGCGGGTGCAGAGTACGCTGCGCGAGGCGCTGGCAAAGGGCGCGGACAGAGCCGTGCACGTGATGACGCCGGAGAGTGGCGAGGGGGCGCTGGCGCAAAGAGATTCGCTGGATGTGGCGCGGCTGCTGGCTGAGGCGGTGAGAGGTGAGGCTCCGGATCTAGTGTTGACGGGGCTGCAGTCGGATGACCTGGGAGCAGGGCAGACGGGCGTGGTGATGGCGGAGCTGTTGGGGGTCCCTCATGCGACGCTGGTGCTGCACGTCGAGTTAATGGAGGGCGGAGGCGGGACACCGAAGATCAGGGTGAAGCGCGAGTTGGAAGATGGGTGGATGCAACATGTGGAGATGGTGCTGCCGGCGTTGCTGACGATCCAGTCGGGAGGTAATCGGCTGCGTTATGCGACGCTCATGGGGATAAAGAAAGCACGGCAGAAGGAGATGCGCGAGGCTCCGGCTGCCGCGGCCGCGAAGCGCGTGGTGGAGGTGCTGAAAGTCTCTCCGCCAACGCGGGTGAAGCAGACGGAGATGCTGACGGGATCGGCTGAAGAGATTGCGACGAAGCTGGTGGAAAAGCTGCGGTTTGAGGTGAAGGTGCTGTGAACGCGAACCATGGGGGGACGTCATGCAACGTCGCAAATTCTTGAGTTCATCGCTGGCCGCCACAGCGGCGACTACGGTGGTCGGAGCTTCAGCCCAGACCTCGCCAGTGGGCGACCGAGAGTTCTACCAGATACGGCGATATCAGCTGCAGAATGGGCCGCAGGGGAAGTTGGCAGCCGATTATTTCAGCGTGCTGATCGCGGCGTTGAATCGGCTAGGTATGACACCGGTGGGTGCGTTGCAGCTGAAGTTTGGGCCAGAAACTCCGGCGAATTATCTGATCATCCCGAGCCGCTCGGTGGAGTCACTGGTGACGATTGATCAACAACTGGCGAAGGATGAGGAGTTTCTGAAGGCTGCGGATGCGTTCTGGAATGCGCCGGCGATTTCTCCTGCATTCGTGCGGGTGGAGAGTTGGCTGCTGTCGGCATTTGCGGGTTGGCCGAGGCTGACGGTGTCGTCGACGGCAACGGGACCGAAGCGGATCTTTCAGCTGAGGACATATGAGAGTTCGTCGATGCGCGACCATGTGCGCAAGATCGAGATGTTCCACAGCGGTGAGTTCGAGGTCTTCAAGAACTCGGGTGCGCGGATGGTGTTCTTCGGCGATACGCTGATCGGATCGCGGATGCCGAGCTTGACGTACATGCTGAGCTTCGAGGATGACGCGCAGATGGATAAGCACTGGGCGACGTTTGTGAATGACCCGCAGTGGAAGAAGCTGCAGGCGGAGCCGCGGTTTGCGTTTGAGGAGCTGGTGAGCAATATCTCCAACCTAGTGTTGGGGCCGCTGCCGATGTCGCAGATTTGAGATCGGGATGAAAGCTGGAGGTTCGCGATGAACAGTGTGCTGGTGGTGTTGGAGACGAAGGGTGCGGGCTGGCATCGGATGAGTTTCGAGGCGTTGGCGGCAGGACAGAAGCTGGCAAATGAGTTGGGTGCGGCGTGCTCGGCTGCAGTGTTGGGCGAGAGTGCGGCGATTGCGCCGCTGGCTGCGGAGTTGGCGACAAAGAAGCTTGCGAACGTGTGGGCAGTCGGGGATCCGCTGCTGGCCGAGTACACCGCGGATGGCTGGATTAGGGCGCTGCAGCCGTTGATAGCAGAGGCGAAGCCGAAGTTTGTCGTGTTGCCGCATAGCTATCAGGTGAGGGATTTTGCTCCGGCGCTGGCGACGCGGTTGGGCGAGGTGTTGATCGGCGACGTGACCGCGATTGAGGTTGCAGACGCGCAGAGCGGGCCATTCTTTGTACGGCAGTGGATGCAGGGGAAGTTGAATGTGGAGTATCGGCACAAGAGCGAGGGCGGTGTCTGCTTTATCTCGGTCCAGGCAGGAAGCTTTCGCGCGGATGCGGTTGAGCGGGGCGTGGGTTCGGTGAAGGCGTTTGCTCCGAAGCTGGACGCGGCAAAGATTCGCACCAAGCCGGATAAACCGTTTCGCGAGGCGGCGCAAACCGTCGACCTGTCAACGGCCGCCGTGATTGTGAGCGTTGGACGGGGGATTGGCGAGCAGGACAATTTGAAGCTGGTGGAGGACCTTGCGAGCGCGCTGGGAGCGGAGTTGGCGGCGTCGCGGCCGATCTGCGACGCGGGCTGGCTGCCGATGGAGCGACAGGTCGGCAGCTCGGGGCAGACTGTTGCGCCAAAGCTTTACCTGGCAGTGGGGATCTCCGGAGCGATTCAACACCTGGTGGGAATGAAGGGCGCGAAGACGGTGATTGCGATCAACAAGGATGCGGACGCGCCGATCTTTGAGGTCGCGGATATCGGCGTGGTGGGTGATTTGTTTGAGGTGGTTCCGGCGCTGACAAAGGCGATTCGCGGATAGGTTCGCGGAGGAAGTTGGAACAAAAAGAGACTGAACCAAGCCGAATTGCGTCATACTGGAAGAGATCGGCGCAGTCTGATCTTCTCCAGCCCTGAACTCTTGACCTTGAATCCTTGACGAAGCGAGCAAAACACGGAGTCGTTGAACACGCGCATCCTTTGTGGCTGCGTGTGCTGGCGTATGCGTGTTTGCTGCTGGTGGTGGGCGCGACTTCGTTCCAGGCGATTCATATCCACGGCGAGTGGCTTCCGCAGAATGCGACGCATGCGGGATCACAGTCGGATGGATCGCAGGCCCCTGGCGGTGAGGAGCATTGTCCGCTGTGCATGGCAATGCACTCGGCGTTGCCGGTGGCGGCACATGTCGATGTAGTGCTTCTGACGCTGGTGGAATGCAAGGCAGTGCAGGCGTTGGATCATTCGCCTCAGACGCTGTGGCACTTCGCGATGTTCAGCAGGCCACCTCCCGTAGAGACTCTTAGCAAACTGTAGTGGATGATCGCCGTGCTTGGTTAAGCGCGAGGATGGGCATTCAGCCTAAGCGATTCTCTCAACAGGGTTCGGATGTTGCGCCATTGTGGCGGTGACGCTGAACTCGCCGCAGCCTTATAAAGGTTTCGGTTTCTGTGGTGCTAACAAACAGGAGTTTCGATGATGCAACGAGTTTTCTTGAAGTGCCTCGTAGGCTTAATGGCGCTGGGGTTGATGATCGCGTTCGCCGCGGGTGCAGCGTTTGGCCAAAGTACGTCCGGCAGCGTGAGTGGGACGGTGACGGATCCAGGAGGAGCGCTGGTTCCTGGTGCCACCGTGGAGATTGCGAATCCGGTGAGCGGCTATTCGCGCAAGACGGTGACGGATGCGAGTGGAATCTATCATTTTTTCAACCTGCCTTTCGACGCTTATACGGTGACGGTCAGCGATCCGAGTTTCGCGACGTCGCAGCAACAAGTGCAGATCTCTTCGACCGTTCCAGCGACATTGGGAATTCAATTGCAGGTGGAAGGCGTGGCTTCGAGTATTACGGTGGAGAGCGCGCCGGATACGGTGGAACAGGCCCCAACATTTCACACGGATGTCGATCGCTCGGAGATTGACCATCTGCCGGTGGAGAGTCCGTCGAGCCAATTGAGTTCGATTGTGACGCTGGCATCGCCGGGCGTGGCGGCGGATTCCAATGGGCAGATGCACGGGCTGGGCGATCATGCTGAGAACTCGTTCAGCCTGGATGGAGAGCCAATCACGGACCAGCAGAGCAAGGTGTTCTCGAACCAGGTGCCGGCGTCGGCGGTGCAATCGCTGCAGGTGATTGACGGCGCGCCACCGGCTGAGTATGGCGATAAGACGTCACTTGTGGTGAAGTTGACGACGCGTTCAGGGCAGGGAGAGAGGAAGCCAACGGGCAGCGTGACGCTTTCGTATGGATCGTTTGGTACGAGCAATGCTGCCTTCAACCTGGCGTATGGCGGGGAGAACTGGGGCAACTTCATTGCGGCGGATGGTTTGCAGAGCGGACGCTTTCTGGATGGGCCGGAGTTCAGCGTTTTCCATGACAAGGGTAACGAGGAGAACTTCTTCGATCGCGTCGATTTCACGTTCAGTCCGAAAGACTCGATGCATGTGGACGCGCAGTACACGCGCTCGTGGTTTCAAACGCCAAATGATTTTGAGAACGTGAATGTGATTGGGCCGGATGGAACCTCGGTAGGTAATACGGACCAACGATCGAAGATCGGCACGGTGAATGTTTCACCGACCTATACGCACATCTTCAACTCGGTTTCGGTGGCGAATATCGGGTTTTATTTGCGCCGCGACTCGTATAACTACTACCCCAGCAACAATCCGCTTGCGGACTATGCACTTGACCAACAGCAGGAGGCGATCAGCCAGCTGCGCACGTTGACCAATGCAGGCGTGCATGCGGATGTGTCGTATGTGCATGGCATCAATAATGCGAAGATTGGCGGGATGTATGAGCAGACGTTTCTGCGTGAGAACGACAGTGTGGGTGTTGTAGATCCGACGGTCGATCCACCGTGCATCGATACGAATGGAAATCCGATCAACTGTACTAGCGCGGGGGCGATGCAGAACCCGAACTATAACCCGATCCTTGCGCCGTATGATCTGACGCGTGGCGGGTCTTTCTACACCTGGCATGGCCGCACCGACGTCAAGCAGTTGGCACTCTATGGTGAGGACCAGATCACGGCGGGCAACTGGATGTTCAACCTGGGGATTCGCGGCGATATATATAACGGGCTGACGATTCAGCGCCAGGCGGAGCCTCGTGCGGGGCTATCGTACGACGTGAAGAAGACAGGGACGGTGTTGCGTGCGAGTTATGCGCGGACGCAGGAGACTCCATTCAACGAGAACCTGGTGCTTTCATCTACTGGCTGCGCGGATCCTGTGCTGTATAGCGTCTTTGCGACGCTTTCTGCGGGCAGTTGCGCGGCGCAGGCGGGTACTCCCTTCAATCCCGGATTCCGTAACGAGTTTCATGCTGGCTTCGGGCAGTCGATTGGGAAGCACTTTGTGATCGACGCGGAGTACATCTGGAAGTACACGCACAATGCGTACGATTTCAGCGTGTTTGGCACAACCCCGATCACGTTCCCGATTGAGTGGCACAGCTCGAAGATTCCGGGATATGCGCTGAGCGCTTCTCTGACAGACGTGAAAGGGCTATCAGTGAAGTTCAACGGGTCGTCGGTTGCCGCACGATTCTTTAATCCGCAGCTTGGTGGTGTAGGCGCTACGCCGGGCATTGCCGGGAGCACACTTCCGTTTCGCATCGATCATGATGAGCATTTCAATGGGACGACGCATGTGGAGTACGCGATGCCATTCCGCAAGAGCCTGTTTTATTCGTTCAACTGGAGGTATGACTCGGGCCTGGTGGCCGGGGCGTCGCCTTGCTATGGCGTTACGGATCCGAACAGTTCCTGCAATCCGATCAATGGTGGACATTCGATCACGATTGACGGGCAGCCGGGAATCGATCTTTCCTATCTAAGTCCGGATCAGCAGTTCCAGGCTGGGCTGGAGTGCGATGGCGTGAAGGCGACTTCAACCGCTGGACTGACGCAGTGCCTGGCGTCGCAGTTGACGTCGAAGCTGCTGGTGATTCCGGCAGCGGGAGCGGAGGATGATGACAAAAATCCTGCGCGGATCCAGCCACGGAATGTGTTCGACATGGCGTTGGGCGACGATAATGTGGTGCATTTTGGCAACGAGGCGCATTACAAGATCGGTGTGCGCGTGACCGCGATCAATGTTGCGAACAAGTATGCGCTCTATAACTTTCTTTCTACCTTCTCAGGAACGCACTATTTGACTCCACGAGCGGTTACGGCTGAGGTGACGCTTCACTTCTAAACTGGTGTCGGTGAAACGAGAACGTCCGCCTTTCAGAAGGCGGACGTTGTTGTTTTGACCCCAGTGGCAAAGAATGCCTGTTCGGGACCTCGGTTGCACGGGAGAGTCCCGTAGCATGGGAGGAGATGTTCTCCCGACTTCCGAAATCGACGCTAGTTCTGCTGGCTTTTGGCAGCGTGTATCTATTCTGGGGATCGACCTATGGGGCGATTCACGTAGCTGGCGAGCATCTGCCGGTGCCGGTGGTATCGGCAACGCGGTCCCTGATCTCGGCGATGCTGATTGTGGTCCTATGCCTGTTGAGCGGGAAGGGTCTGAGGGTACCGAAGGGTGAGGGATGGAAGCTCGTGGTGGTGGGGCTGTTGTTTATGTCCTGCAACAACATGCTGCTGACGTGGGGAGAGAAGCTGGTGCCGTCCGGGTTTGCTTCGCTGATCGTGTCGACGATGCCCATTCTTGTTGCGCTGATTGAGATGGTTCTTCCGGGTGGCGATGCGCTGAATAAACGCGGATGGGCGGGAACGCTCCTAGGGACGCTGGGGATTGGGGTGTTGGTGTGGCCGTCGCTGCATACGGGCTCCGGGCAGGGGGTTGGGGGCTCTCATGCGCTGCTGGCATTGCTGGTGTTGCTCGGAGCAGCGCTGGCGTTTGCCATTGGCTCGGTACTGTCGCGACGCTTTCACTTTACCGCGGACACGTTTGTGGCGACAGGATGGCAGATTGGCGCGGCCGGGATTTTCAACGCGATGCTCGCATTTGCCAGCGGAGGATGGCATCGTGCAGTGTGGACATGGCCCGGGTTTGGAGCGATTGTGTATCTGTCGATCTTTGGATCCATCTTTGGCCTGGTAGCGTTTACGTACCTGCTGCAGAATGTTGCGGTGACGAAGGTGTCCACGTATGCATTTGTGAACCCGGCGATTGCGGTATTGCTGGGAGTGTTGCTGCTGCATGAGCGGTTGGTGAAGACGGAGATTGCCGGCATGGCTGTGATTGTGTGCGCGGTGGCAATGGTGGTGTATAGCCGTGTGGATCGCGGCAAACGAGAGATTGTGGGCATGGCTGGCGATGCGGTGGAGTAGTGAAATAAGATTGGGTTTGATACGGAAGAAGATGGAGAAATCTGTGCCAAGTTCAAATAACTACATGGATAAGCGGGCACGATGAATGACGGTGCGATCGCCTCGACCGATCATTCCTCAGCTGTTGCCTCGATAACTTCGAGCAAGCGCGGTTCATATCTTCCTTCGCTTGATGGTTGGCGTGCGATTGCGATTCTTTGGGTGCTGGAGGGGCACAGTGCGCTATGGAAATGGGGCCGTCTTTCAAACGGCTGGCTGCGTGAAACGGATAGCCGCGGCGTGGCGCTATTCTTTGCGTTGAGCGGATTTCTCATCTGCACACGGTTGCTGCGCGAAGAGCAGCGAGCGGGCTCGATCTCGTTGCGAAGCTTTTATACGAGGCGCGTCTTTCGCATCCAACCGGCCGCCATGACGTACTTATTGGTGGTCGTCGCGCTGAGCGTTTGCGGAACGATTCCGCGATTCTGGTCGGCGATTGTGGGAGCGGCCTTGATGATTCGCAATCTGTGGCCCACCGCGCTCAAACCGGGGTATTGGTATACGGCACATTTTTGGAGTCTGGCCGTAGAAGAGCATTTTTACCTGCTGTTGCCAGGGTTTCTTGTTCTCTTCCGACGTTCGCGGCTAGCCATACTTTTGGGCACGGTTGTAGTGCTGGAGATATGGCAGACGGTCGTGTTCAGCAAGCCATGGCTTCAAAATGCACTTCCCTGGCAGGTTGCGCAGAGAACGGATATAGCGATGGGGGGAATTCTGCTGGGAAGCGCATTCGCCGTCGCGCTCACGCAGGAACGCATGATGCGGGTCGCGGTGGTGTTCTTGCGGCCGTGGGTCGCGCTGCTCTATGCAGCGTTTGTTTTCTTCGCGGCTAGCCGCCACCACTCCTCGCTGGCGCAGATGCCCCTGATGACGGTGTATCCCATTCTCATCATTGCAACGGTATTGCACCCGGAGAGCTTGATGACGAAATTACTTGAACTGCCGCTAGTGCGTTTTCTCGGCAGGATTTCCTACAGCCTCTACTTGTGGCAACAGCTTTTCTCTAACGGGGAAAAGACGCCATCCGCGCACTCTCTGTATTCCCATGTTCTCGTGTGCTGGTGTGGGACGTTTGCCTGCGCGATCGCAAGTTACTACCTGATCGAGACGCCCCTGATTCGTCGCGGGCACACGATTGCGAAGCGATTTGATGTGCCGGTGCGGCAAGCGAAGGCGGTCCGTTCCGTGGAGCCCGCGACCTAACCAGAATTGCGGTGGAAGCAAGGAGAGCGATCGCCAAGCGGTTTACTTCCGCTTCCAGCGGACGCCTTCTTTTGAATCTTCGAGAAGGATGCCTTTTTCGAGCAGCTCGTTGCGGATGGCGTCGGCTCGAGCGAAGTTGCGTTGCTGCTTGGACTGCGTGCGCTCGAGGACTAGAGCGTCGATGTCCGCGTCGGTAAGGCCGGCCTTGCCGAAGGTTTCGAGAACCTCCGGCGAGACGTTGGCCATGCGGCCTTCGGCCTCTGCCCAGGTGAGGGCGGAGCGTGTGAGCTCGGCGTCTCGGTCTTCGAGGATGGCGAAGATGGAGTCGAACTTGTTGAGCAGGGCGAGGGTCTCTTCGGCGTCGTAGCGGGTGAGGCGCGATTGATCTGCGGCGGTGTTGACGGCGCGCAGGACGTCGAAGATGGCGGCGCGGGCTTCGGCGGTGTTGAGGTCGTTGTTGAGGGAAGCGGTGAAGTCTAGATCGCCTTTGCGAATCAGGTTCGTGAGTGTGTCGTCGGTGGGAGGGGTGTCGGGCCAGGTGCCCTTGCGGATGCGGTCATTGAAGGTGCGCAGCCGGTCGACCGCGTTAGTGGATTCGATGAGGCCGTCGAAGGTGAAGTTGAGCTGGTGGCGATAGGGGACGCTGAGTAGAAGAAAGCGGATTGCGGAGGCTCGGTAGCCCTTGAGCAGGAGATCGCGGAGGGTGAAGAAGTTGCCCTCGGACTTGGACATCTTCTTGCCTTCGACGAGGAGGAAGCGGACGTGAAACCAATGGCGCGCAAAGGGCTTGTGAGTGGCGGCTTCGGACTGGGCAATCTCATTTTCGTGGTGAGGGAACATCAGGTCTTCGCCGCCGGCGTGGAGGTCGAAGGAGTCACCGAGATACTTAATCGCCATAGCCGAGCACTCGATGTGCCAGCCAGGACGGCCGGTGCCAAGGGGAGTTTCCCAGGATGGCTCGCTAGGCTTAGTGGCCTTCCAGAGGGCAAAGTCGCGGGCGGAATCCTTTTCGTACTCGTCGAGATCCACGCGGGCTCCGTCCTCTATGCCTTCGAGGTCCTTGCCGGAGAGCTTGCCATAGCCGGCAAATCGGGCGATACGGAAGTACCAGCTGCCGTCCTCGGCCTTGTAGGCGATGTCCTGGGCAGCCAGGCTCTCGATGAGGTTGACCATGCCGTCGATATTTTCGGTGGCGCGGGCGATGTCTTCGGGACGTTCGATGTTGAGGGCATCCATGTCTTCGAAGAAGGCCTTCTCGAAGCGGGCACTGTACTCGCCGATGGGCTTGCCGGCGGCGAGGGCGTTGCGGATGATCTTGTCGTCGACGTCGGTGATGTTCATGACGTGGTGGAGGGCAAGGCCGTTGAGGCGAGCGGCGCGGCGAAGGACGTCGACGTGGAGAAAGGTTCGGAAGTTGCCGATGTGGCCGTAGTCGTAGACGGTGGGGCCGCAACAGTAGAAGCGGAGTGAGTGTCCGTCCGAGGCGAAGAGCGGTTCGTTTTTTCCGGAGAGGGTGTTGAAGAGTTCGAGAGCCACGCTTGGTTGGGTGCCGCTGGGCGTGACGTTGGAGTCGCACCGCAGGCTACTTTCTGCTGTTGTCTGTTCCCTATTGATTTTAGCTGAGTTGGACAGGTTCGGCCGCCGCAGCCTTCAGCCAAGTCTCAGCTGCGGCGTGGGCTCAAGCGTGTCGGGAGCGAACTGGCTGGCGAGGAACTTGGGCCAGGCGGCGGCGGCGATCATCGCGGCATTGTCCGTGGAGAGCGCAATGGTAGGGAAGGCGATGGGGAGATGGCGGCGCGAGGCTTCCGCGGTGAGACGGCGGCGGAGCTCGGAGTTGGCGGCGACTCCCCCGCTGACGAGCAGGCCGCGGGCTCCAAAGTGTTCGACGGCGGCGAGCGTGGAGCGGGTCAGATAGTGGGTGACTGCGGCTTGGAAGCTGGCGATGAGGTTGAGGGTTTCGGCGTCGAAGTGGGCGAGCGCCGCAGCCAGGGATTCGGGGTTGGAGGGCTTCGCGTGGATGAGGTTTTCGGCTCGGAGGGCCGCGGCGCGGGTTTCGACAGCTCCGCGCATGTTGTGGAGCTCGGTGTAGCGGCGGACGGCAGTTTTGATGCCGCTAAAGGAGAGGTCGAAGCGCGTGGGGTCGTCGCCGGCTGTCAACGTTGCTTCTCGGGAGAGCTTGGGTGCGGTATTGCCAGAGGCCTTGGTCTTGATCTGGGCGAAGGTGAAGGGGACGGCCTTGGGGTCTCCGTGGGGCGCGAGCGCGTCCATCCAAGGGCCGCCGGGATAGGGTAGGCCGAGCAGCTTGGCGACCTTGTCGAAGGCCTCGCCGGCGGCGTCGTCGAGGGTCTTGCCGACGTTTCGGTAATGCCAGGTCTGCTGGGGGGTGCGGGTGGCGAGGTAGAGGTGGGTGTGGCCACCGCTGACGACGAGCGCGAGGAGGGGGTTTGCGTCGGCAAATGCGGTTTGCATAAGGACGGCGTGGATGTGGCCTTCGAGGTGGTTGACGGCGATCAGCGGGAGGTCAGCGCCGAATGCCAGAGCCTTGGCGAAGCTTATGCCAACGAGCAGGGCACCAGCGAGGCCAGGGCCTTCGGTGACAGCTACGGCAGCGAGATCGGTGTAGCGGACACCTGCTTGCTGCATGGCCTCGCGGACGACAGGGACGATGGCGCGGAGGTGTTCACGAGAGGCGAGTTCCGGAACAACGCCGCCATAGTTGCTATGGATGAGCTGCGAGGCGACGACATTGGAGAGGACTTCGTGCCCCTCGCGGACGACCGCTGCGGACGTCTCGTCGCAGGAGCTCTCGATACCGAGGATAAGCGTTCCGGACACGAGGTCTATCGTACTAGGGAGGGGGAAAGAAACAGCAATCGAGCTATGTCGAGACTGGAGAGCGAGCACTACGTTGCAGCGTTTCGGATTGTGCGCCGGCTGCGGGCGCTGGGGCATATGGCGTACTTTGCGGGCGGATGCGTTCGCGATCTTCTGCTCGGGGTGGTGCCGAAGGACTTTGATGTGGCGACGTCGGCGACACCCGAATTGGTGTTAGCGGCATTTCCGCGGACTGAGTCGGTGGGGGCGCACTTTGGGGTTGTGCTGGTTATCGATCAGCACGCGCATACTCGGGTGACGACCGAGGTGGCAACGTTTCGGCATGACGGTGCGTACACCGATGGACGGCGTCCGGATGCGGTACGGTTCTCGCTGGACCCGCGCGAGGATGTGCTGCGGCGAGACTTCACGATCAATGGGCTGCTGCTGGATGCAATGGTGTACGAGGCCGGAGATCGGCTGGAAGACTGCGTTTTGGACTACGTGGGAGGACGCGGAGATCTGCACGCTGGGCTGGTGAGAGCGATCGGTGAGCCGAAGCTGCGTTTTGAGGAGGACAAACTGCGGATGCTGCGTGGGGTGCGGTTTGCGGCGCGGCTGGAGTTCATATTGGAGCGACGGACGCTGGATGCAATCAAGCAGCAGGCGGCCACGATTCATGTGGTGTCGGCGGAGCGGGTGCGCGATGAGCTGACAAAGATTCTTACTGAGGGTGGAGCTCGGCGAGGATTTGAGCTGCTGGACCAGACGAAGTTACTGGCTGAGATATTGCCCGAGGTGAAGCGGATGCAGGGCGTCGAGCAACCTCCGGAATATCATCCCGAAGGCGACGTGTGGGTGCATACGCTGATGCTGCTGGAACAACTTCCGGCGGAGGCTAGCCCGACCTTGGCGTGGGGGATGCTGCTGCATGATGTTGGGAAGCCAGCGACGTTTACGCCTCCAGATCCGGCGAGACCGGGGGATCGGATCCGGTTCAACGGGCATGTGGACGTGGGAGTCGCGGTGGCACGGACGATCCTGACGAGGCTGCGGTTCAGCAATGAGGACTGCGAGCAGATCCTGGCGTTGATTAAGCACCACATGCAGTTTGGCGATGTAATGCAGATGAAGCAGTCCACGCTGAAGCGATTTCTGCGGATGCCGAAGTTCGAAGAACATCTGGCGCTGCATCGAGCGGACTGCCTGAGCTCGCATGGAAAGCTGGACATGTATGACTATGCGAAGACGCACCTGGAGGAGATGGGCGAGGAGCAGATTCGGCCGAAGCTTTTGTTGACGGGCAACGACTTGATTGCTGCCGGCTACAAGCCGGGGCCGGGGTTCAAGGCTATGCTGGAGGCGGCGGAGGATGCGCAACTGGAAGGATCGGTGAAGACCAAGGAGCAGGCGCTGCGGCTGGTCAGGGAGAAGTTTCCGGAGTAGACGCGGCCTGGTAGAAATTTATTTGCGTGGTGCTCGGAGCGGGGTACACTTCCGTAAATCCAATGTAGTTCAATGAAGGAGTGCTGAGATGGAAGAGGTAGCGGGGCTTTCGCAGGTGGAGCGCGTCGTCGATACATTTGTGGCGCCGAGCAAGACGTTTCGAGATATTCTGCGCAGCACGAGTTGGTGGCTGCCCTTTCTGTTATTGGTCGTTGTGACGATGGGGTCGACGTTCGCGATCGATCAGAAGATTGGTTTCGATCGGGTGGCGGAGCAGTCGATCACGCAGAGCTCGTCGGCCGAGGAGCAGATGGCGGCGCTGCCGGCACAGCAACGGGCTGCGGCGATCCACCGGATCGCGGTGGGCCAGAAGTATGGGTCGTATGCCGCGGCCGTGATTATTTTGATCTTCGTGGCGATTGTTGCGCTGTTGAACTGGGCGAGCCTCAACTTCGGCATGGGAGCGAAGACTACCTTCAGCCAGAACTTTGCGGTGTGCATGTATGCGGGACTACCTAAGATCTTTATTGGCCTGCTGAATATTGTGTTCGTCTACGCGGGCGTGAATACGGAGAACTTCGATCTGAATAATCCGGTGGGCACGAACATCGGGTATTACCTGACGAGCTCGCCGCATTGGGTACAAACGGCAGGCAGCTTCTTCGACATCTTCGGCCTCTGGACGCTGGCGCTGACAGTCATCGGGCTGGCGATTATCTCGAAGAAGAGCAAGGGGCAGGCTGCCATTGTGGCGGTCGGTTGGTGGCTGCTCGGGCTGCTGGTATTGACGGGAGTTACGGCAGCGCGCGGATAATTATTGTTCTCTGCATGCGAAGAGGCCCGGCGCATTTGCCGGGTCTCTTGCGTTGCGTGTTGTTACTTGGCGATGAACTCGAGCAATGCCGTGTTGACCTCGGTTGCGTGCGTCCAGTTGAGCCCGTGGGGACCACCTTCGACGATGTGGAGTTGAGCTCCGGGATGAGGGCGGCGGTGCGTTTGCCGGTGGCTTCAATGGGGAGGATCTGGTCGGCATCGCCGTGGATGACAAGGGTGGGAATTTTGATCTGGGCGATGTCGGCACGGAAGTCCTCAAGCCAGGCGTCAACGCAGTTGAGGAAGGCATGGTAGCTGGAGGCCGTGGCGATGTTGAAGCTGGCGTGGATGGCGGCGTCGGAGATGTCGGTTCCGCCGACCAGCTTCTTGTTGTAAAAGTTCTTGAGGAAGGTGTCGAGGAAGGCGAAGCGATCGGCCTCAATGCCTTGCTTGATGCCTTCGAAGACCTTGGGGTCCACGCCTTCGGGGTTGTCGGCGGAGTGCCGGAGGGCGGGGACGATCGAGGCCATAAAGACGGCCTTTGTGACGCGGCCGGGTTCGGCATACTTGCCAAGGTATCGGGCGACTTCCCCTCCTCCCATGCTGAAGCCGACGAGCGTAACGTCGTGGAGATCGAGAGCTTCGATCAACTTGTAGGTGTCGGTGGCGAGGGTGTCGTAGTCGTAGCCGAGGCTGGGCTGCGAGGAGCGGCCAAAGCCGCGGCGGTCGTAGGTGATGACGCGATGACCGGATGCGAGCAGGGCAGCCGCCTGGCGTTCCCAGGAGGCTCCGCTGAGCGGCCAGCCATGGATGAGCAGAACCGGCTTGCCGGTGCCGCGATCTTCATAATAAAGCTCGATGTCTGCGCTGTTTTCTTTGCCAACGTTGAGGTATGCCATGATGCGATTCTCCTGTAGGAATGGCTGATTCGTCTTGTTGGATGCGATGAGACGAGAAAAGGCCCGGCGCGATGCCGGGCCTTGCTGCGATTAACGAACGTTTGATCTGCGCTGTGCTATTCGGCTCCCCAACGCTTGAAGACCAGAGAGCCATTCGTCCCTCCAAAGCCAAAGCTGTTGGAGAGAGCGTAATCGATCTTGGTCTGCTGCGGTTTGTTGGGAACGTAGTTCAGGCGGCAGGCCGGATCGACATTGTCCAGGTTCATGGTGGGAGGCGCGATCTGGTTCATCATGGCCATGATGGTAATGCCGGCTTCGAGGCCGCCAGCACCTCCGAGTAGGTGTCCGGTCATGGACTTGGTGGAACTGACCAGCAGTTCGTGGTTCAGGGCTCGTTCGCCAAAGACGTTTTCAATGGCCTTGGACTCGAGCGCGTCACCGACGGCGGTCGAAGTGGCATGGGCGTTGACGTAGTCGATCTTGTCGGGCGTGATGCCAGCCGACTTGAGGGCCGCGTTCATGGCGCGGCGGCAGCCATCCCCTTCGGGAGCCATGCCGGTCATGTGGTAGGCATCGCCGCTCATGCCGTAGCCGATGATCTCGGCGAGGATGTTGGCTCCGCGTGCCTTGGCGAACTCGAGTTCTTCAAGCACGAGAATGCCAGCGCCCTCACCGCACACAAAGCCGTCGCGATCTTTATCGAAGGGGCGGCAGGCGTGGGTGGGGTCGTCATTGCGGGTGGAGAGGGCCTTCATGGCGGCAAAACCGCCAACCGAGAGTGGAGTGATCGCGGCTTCCGCGCCCCCGGCGATCATGGCGTCGGCATCGCTGCGCTGGATGATGCGGAAGGCGTCGCCAATGCTGTGCGCGGAGCTGGTGCAGGCAGTGGCGGTGGCCTCGTTCGGACCCTTGGCGCCGTACTTGATGGACACATGCCCGGCGGCGAGGTTAATGATCGTGGCGGGAATGAAGAAGGGCGAGATCTTGCGCGGACCGCCGTTCATCAGCGCGGTATGTTCGCGCTCGATGACGTCGAACCCGCCAATGCCGGAGCCGATATGGACGCCAATGTTTTCGGCGTTTTCCGGGGTGATATGCAGGCCGGAGTGCTGCATGGCCTCCTGCGCGGCAGCCATGGCGAAGTGGATGAAGCGGCCCATCTTGCGGGCCTCCTTCTTGTCCACGAAGTTATGTACGTCGAAGTCCTTGACTTCGGCGGCAATGCGGACCGAGTGACCGGTGAGATCAAACGCAGTGATCTCAGCCATGCCACTCTTCCCGGCGAGCAGGCCCTCCCAAATTTGCGGAGCGGTATTCCCCACCCCGCAAAGGAGGCCCATGCCCGTTACAACGACACGACGATGCGACATCTTACTCTCATTCCTTGTTGTCCTTCTGCGAGACGCTTTCCTTGTGCAAAAGGCTGTGCTTCGACTGCTGAAAGCTGTCCCTCGACGGCAGAGCTGTTGGAGCGCGTTACTTAACCTTCTGGTGCTTCTCGATGTACTCCGTTGCATCCTTGACGGTCTTGATCTTTTCCGCATCCTCATCAGGAATCTGGATATCGAAGGCCTCTTCGAACTGCATCACGAGCTCGACAACGTCGAGCGAGTCGGCACCGAGATCTTCCTGGAAGCTGGCACCCGGGGTAACCTCGGCTTCGTCCACCTGAAGCTGCTCGACAATAATCTGCTTAACCTTCTCATCAACTGCTGCCATCGTACGATCTCCTATGAAGTCCTGGGTTGGGCGCGGACATTACCGATCTAAAGCGAGCTGCCCGATTGACTGCCCCAGTGTGAAAGCATACCGACGCGGCTGGACGGTGTAAAGAAGCTAGGGGGAAGGGCGACCGTTGAAGCACTCGACAGGCAACCGCAAAGGTACTCTGCGAAACAAACTTAAGTATATTTTAGCGTGATCTCCGGAGCATAGCCGCAGGCCGGACGTAGAAGGAATGGCGCAGATGGTAGGACGGGCTTGTCTCTGGTGCGGATCGACGAAGTTCCGCCGGGTTAATCGGCGCGGCATTTGGCAGCGATACTTATTATCCGCCGTGGGTTGGTATCCGTGGGAGTGCGCTATCTGTCGCCATAAGACATTCAAGCACAAGTCGCATTAAGGACCGCCGGCCGGCTACTTGTCTTCACTGGCAGTTAGCAGCGGAAGAAGACCGTCGAAGCCTCCTTTCGATGAAGACGGCAGCGCGGGGGGAGCAGTTTCCTCGCTTACGTCGCGCAAGGTGCGGTTGATGGCGCGGGTGCGGACGCCGAGCTTGTCGATGGTTCCCTGCACCCTGCCGACATCGTCCGTCATCTTGTCCATCAGCGTCTCAAAGGTGCCAAACTCTTTACGTGCGCTGGCGAGAACCTTCCAGACTTCATCGCCCTTTTCCTGCATCTGGAGCATGTGGAAGCCCATCTGGAAGCTGCTCAGGATCGCGGACAGGGTGCTTGGGCCGGCAATGGTGACGTGACAATTCTGCTGGATGTCCGTCTGCAGGCCGTCGCGGCGCATGACCTCGGCGTATAGACCTTCAGTCGGCAGAAACATAATGGCAAACGACGTGGTGCGGGGAGGGGCGATGTATTTCTCGCAAATCTTCTTGCCTTCATTGCGGATCGCGGTCTCGAAGGCCTTTCCGGCGCTCACGAGATCCTCGCCCGTCTGGTAGGCCGTTTCCAGGCGCTCCCAAGCCTCGCGAGGGAATTTCGAGTCAATCGGCAACAGTGCTTCACCGTTCGGTGTGGGCAACTTGACGACGAATTCGACGACATCATTGGAGCCAACCTTAGGCTTCGCGTTTCTCTCAAACTGGCTGGGGGCAAGCATCTGTTTCAGCAGGCTCTCGAGCATCACTTCGCCGATGGTGCCACGCGATTTGACGTTGGTAAAGATGCGGGAGAGGTCGTCGACTCCGGCCGAGAGCTTGGTCATTTCGCCGAGTCCAGCGTGCACCTTGGTGAGCTGGTCCGTAACCTGGCCAAAGCTTTCGGTCAGGCGAGTCTGCAGGGTGGCGTGCAGCTTTTCATCGACGGTGACGCGCATCTCTTCGAGCTTGGCCGCGTTGGTTAGGTTTAGCTTGTCGAGGCGGTCTTCGACGGTTTTCCGTAGCGTTTCCAGGTGCTCGCTCTGGCCGGAGCGGAGTTCTCCGAGGCGGCTGTGGAGTGCTTCGCGGCTTTCGGTCGCCTGATTTGCGGCGGCGGTGCGCGAGATTTCGAGTTTCGACTGCAGAGAGTGACCGAGCGTTTCGATATTGGTCAGGACTTCGGTGCGCAGCGAGGCGCTGGCCGAGGCAGTGTCGGTGCGGAGCTGGGAGAGCTCGGCGCGGAGGTGCTGGTCGAGACCCTGGGAGCGGGCGTCGAGGCGGGTGAACTGGCCGGGAAGGTCCGAAGCAAGAAGCTGCGCTAGGCGGGGATCTTCGACGGGAGCTGCGGTGGTGTTGCGGCGCAGCAGAAGCGCGATCAGGGCGAGAATCGTGATCAGTTGGAGGGCGAGGAGCGCTGGGATCATTTCGACTTTCCTTCGCTTGGAGGATAGCACCCGCGTCGAGGCTGAACGGAGCGGTGCGAATGTGGGTAATTCGAAAGTCATCTGCTCGTTCGCGACAGGTAGAGTGGTCGCGAACGTTTGGCGATTTCACGGCTTGGTGATTCAATAGGGCTGGAGCACATTTGCTCGCAAAGGTCAGCCACTTGCGTCTATCCGCTATGTCTCGAGTTTTTCTTGCATTCGCTCTTGTGCTTCCGCTCGCCGCAGTTTTCGCCAAGGCGCAGACTTCGCTTCCTCCTAACCAGGTTGATCATTTTCGGGATACGTCCATGCTGGTGCCCCCTCCGGGCGCGAAGGTGGCGATCGTGGAGTGGGAAGATCTGGAGTGCCCTGCCTGCGCGCATGCGTTCCCGTTCGTACACATGGCGGTCGACCACTATCACATTCCGTTGGTGCGGTACGACTTCCTGATTCCGGGCCACATCTGGAGCCGCGAGGGAGCCATGTATGCTCGCTACCTGCAGGACAAGGTCTCGCCGGAGCTGGCCACGCAATATCGCCGCGAGGTGTTTGCGTCGCAGTTCAAGATCGCCAGCAAGGACGATCTGAACCGGTTTACGCAAGAGTTCTTCAAGAGAAATGGGAAGCAACTTCCCTTTATCGTCGACCCGACAGGCGAGCTGGCGAAACAGGTGAATGCGGACGTTGCACTGGGCAATAAGCTGGGTCTGACGGAGACTCCGACGCTGGTAGTTGTGACCCCGCGCGGATGGATCCAGGTGAAGGACGTTTCTGACCTGTATCAGGCAATCGACCAGGCAGAGGCGACGGCGAGCGGAGCTTCGGCGGAGCACCACAAGACGACCAAGTAGGAACCCCCTGGTTTCAGGGAAAGCCGTCCGCTCGCGCGGGCGGCTTTTCTTATGCTGCCGGCTGGTGAGAGGGATCAGCACCCGTCGGCCAGATCTTGAGGGCGACGTCCACGGCGCTGTTGAGAGCCTCGCGACTGTGACCGCCGCTGGCCTGCACGGCAAGTCCGTTCATCATGCTGACGAGAAAGAGGGTGAGCGCGGGAACGTCGGTGGAGGACGGAAGGTCACCTTCGCGTCGGGCACGATCAAAGCGGTCGCGCATCCGGGCGATGCCTCGCTCACGGACGGCGGCCATCTCCTGGCGAATGGGCTCGCCTTCGGTGCTGGCGACGAGGGCTCCCTGAACCCACAGGCAGCCTCCGGGATTGGCTGTGTCGGTGGCCATCGCTACGGTGCCGCGAAGCAGCATTTCGGCGACCTGGCGGGCGCGCGGCTGGCCGAGGGCGCGGCGAACATAGCGGCCAGGGCCGATGCCATAGCGTGCGACGGCCTCGCGAAAGAGGCCGGCCTTGTCACCAAAGGCCGCGTAGAGGCTGGGACGGTTGATGCCCATGGCGGCGGTGAGCGCGGTAAGTGAGGCTCCTTCATAGCCTTGTTTCCAGAAAACACGCATGGCTGCGTCGAGAGCCTGGTCGCGATCGAAGGAGCGGGGACGTCCAACCGGCGGTTTAGCGGGCAGAGCGGAATGGGGAAAGGACGGCGTGGGAGAGGCCGAGAGACTCATACGCAACGATAGTAGCTCCCGAACACTACTTTTCGCAGCAGAATTTATGTTCGGGTTGCAACAAAGGAGCGTACCGCAGGGAAAAACCATATTTTCCCGCTTGCGCGAAGAATGGCAAGTTCATGAAGCTAGGCGTCTTTGGCGTCTTCGTACTCCTCGTGCCAGGCGGTCTGAATGGCTTCTAGGACGCCTTCGCTGGACTTGGCCGGGTCGCCGATGAAGCCGGGAAGCTGGGTAACCCACTTGTGCAGGTCTGTGAAGCGAACGGAGTAGGGATCGGTGTCTGGAAACATCTCCTGCAGCTGGATTCCAATTTCAAGGGTGTCGGACCAATCGAGTTCGCGCGGCATGGATGTCGCCTCCGAGGATAGTTTACTGCGCGGGGAGGGGCACAGTGGAGGCGCGGGAGTGGGCTGGCGCGATAGAATAACGAAGCCGCATGACAACTCCTAGTCCAGCTCCGAAGGCCGTGCCCGCCAAGGGTCAAGCAAAGCGCCGAATGACAGCCCGCCGGCGATTGATTGCTGCAACCCGCAAGCTGCGCGAGCTGGGATCGATTGCCTCGGCCGTCGCCGGAACATCGCACCCCTACATGGCGCACATTGTGCCGATGCGTCGCTGCAACCTGGCGTGTACGTATTGCAATGAGTTCGACGACGTGTCGGATCCGGTGGAGATTGAGGAGATGAAGCGCAGGATCGACCACCTGGGGAGGCTGGGAACCTCGGTCATTACGATTTCAGGAGGCGAGCCGCTGCTGCATCCAGAGCTGGACGAGGTCATCCGGCGGATTCGGAAGACGGGCGCGATTGCCGGCATGATTACCAACGGCTATCTGCTGATGCCGGAGCGGATCGAGCGCCTGAACAAGGCCGGGCTCGATCACATGCAGATTTCGATCGATAACGTGATGCCGGATGAGGTGTCGAAGAAATCGCTGAAGGTGCTGGATGCAAAGCTGGCGATGCTGGCTGAGTATGCGGACTTCCACGTAAATATCAACTCGGTGGTGGGTGGCGGGATTGCGAACCCAGAGGATGCGCTGACGATCTCGAAGCGCGCGCTGGGTCTGGGTTTCAGCTCGACGATCGGTATCATTCATGATGGCAGCGGGCAGTTGAAGCCGCTGGGCGAGCGCGAGCGTACGGTGTGGGATGAGGTTCGGCGGCTGACGCGTCGCAGCTATTCTCGCTTCAACGGATTTCAGGAAGCGATCGCGAATGGGTTGCCGAATGACTGGCGCTGCCGTGCCGGGTCGCGCTACCTGTATGTAGACGAGAACGGGATTGTGTCCTACTGCTCGCAGCAGCGCGGATATCCCGGTATTCCGGTGGCTGAGTACACGACCGAGATCGTTGAGCGCGAGTTTCTTACGGAGAAGTCGTGCGCGCCGAATTGCACGATCAGCTGCGTACACCAGGTGAGCTACATCGACCACTGGCGAGCTCCGCAGAACACGACGATCACGCCAGGCGGTGCGGGGCATGGCGCCGAGGCCGAGCTCGTACAAATTCGGTAATCTCGTTCAAACGCTCCACCTTTCTTTTCCTTTCTTTCCTTCGCGGAGACGCAAGCGATGCATGCTGATCGGTCGAGATCGAGGTCGACGAGTGCCGAAATCGGTTGGTGGGTTTTCGTGCTTCTGGCCTGTGCGCAGTTCACGATTCGCTATGTGTGGCGAAATGTATCGTTTTTGAACCTGCCAATCTATGCCAATGGACAAGCCATGATGCCGTACCAGGGCCGTGTACTCATGGCGTGGGTCTTGAAGGCCTCTGCCGGGAACCCTTACTGGAGCGGCATTCTTGCGCACCTGGGGGCACGTCTGCCTGAGGGCTTGCGGAGTCCATATTCGATCGCGCTGGTGATCGTCAACTTCCTCGCAATGATCGTGTGCATTGTTGCGGGTCGATGGACATTGCTGCACCTGACGGGGGACAAGACATTCTCGGCCTGGGGGTCGTTGCTGCTGCTGTACATGGCCTACTTCAACCTGGTCGTCGGCTATGGGGTCTTCATGCTCCCGTACGATGTTCTTTCGCTGACTGTCTTCGTGGTTTCGGTATGGCTGGTGATCGCGAAGCGGTATGCCGCGCTCACGTTGGTGGTGGCGATCGGAACGTTGAATCGGGAGACGGTCATTTTCATCCCGCTCTTCTTTGCGCTTTATACCTGGTTCACGAACAGGGACGCGAAGCAGGCGGCCGCTGCGGACGGCCGGCGATGGTCGACGGTGTTTCCTTATCTCGCGGCCCAGATTCTGATTTGGCTCGCCCTGCGGATGTGGATTGAGCACCACTTCCGCAATAATCCTCTGGAGACGTCGATGCCAACGAGGTGGTTCGGCATTCGTCTTTTCGGGAATCTGCGGTCCCTGATGAAGCCTCCTCAGTGGGCGCTGTTGCTGTCGTTGTTCGGTTTTACTCTTCCTCTGTTTGTAGCGAAATTCGATGAAATCAGCGATCGGGCGCTGGCTCGATCCACCGCAATCATCATGGTGTTATGGGCGATTGCGATGCTATTAGTCGGCGTGGTGGTCGAGATCCGGGTGTTCAGCGAGCTTACGGCCTTCATGATGCCGTGCATCGCCCTGATTGTGTGGAATAAGTGGGTCCGGCCCGCGCAGCAGTCCCGCCTGCCGTAAGGCAAAGAACCCGCCTCATCCACTGTCGCAACTCGGCCGGGTACATAGCCAAAACCCGCCGTCCGCCCGCGAAGCGTCCTGTAAACTCCTCCTAGTGCGCTTCAAACTACCAACGCGGATTCCTCTAAAGAAAGCGTTTATCTTCTGCTTTGCCTTTTTCTGCCTCCAGCAGTTTCAGCACACGAGCTTGGCCTTCAGCCTGCTGTATTTCCTTTTCGTCCTTCTAAGTGTGATTGCTTTCAACGTGGCTGAAGGCTTCAATAGGCCTGCAGGCGCTTATATTTTCTGGTATTCCCTGCTGATCGTGATCGTCGGCGTGACATGGAAGGCTGTACTTGGCGAGGCCGCCGACTCCAACCTTCTTGATCCGCTGCTGGATATGTCTCTGTATGCGAGCAGCATGGCGATGTTGGCTCTGGTGGCCCTCATTAATCGAAGAGTTGACTTTCGACCAATAGGAATTGGTGGTGGATTCAGCAAGGGCGAGATTAATTACACGTCGGCTGGCCTGGGATGTATCGCCGTCTGGTTAGCCATCCAGCATTCTGTTCAGATCTTTGGGAACGCGCCTGGAGGTATCGTCAGCGCGCTCACCCAGGTAAATGTCTTCGGCCCACTAGGCATCATTCTCGCGACGATTGGATCGATTAAAGACAGCGGCGGACGGCGTTCCGTCAATTTCATCAACGGCAGTGTGTTCATCTATCTCACCTATCTCGGATTGCTCTCTTTCTCCAAGCAGGTGCTACTTTTGCCCATGGTTTGCTGGGCCATTGGCGCGTTCTACGCAAGGCTGAAGATTCGTGTCGTTCATGTGGTGGCGATCATTCTGATGGTCGTCGTGAGCTTTGCCTTCATCTCGCCGCTTTCTGCCTCCCGCGATCTGGCGGAAGGTTTGGGAGATGAAGGGCATATCGAGCTGGTCGTTTACTTGATTACGCATTGGTCCTTCTTCCAGGCGCACGTAAAGCAATTGGAGGAGTACCAGGCAACGGGCCCGGCAGCATACTTCGACAAGCCCCAGGGGTCGCTGATCCAACGACTCACGATGATCCCTCCCGATGATCTTCTCTTCAACTACACGTCAAAGGGTAACTACGAGGGCATGGCGCCCATTTACCAGTACTTCATTAATCTTGAACCCCATTTTCTGAACCCCAGCAAGCAGATGACCTATGGCGGCAATCTTTATACGCACGAGATGGGGACCGGGCTCGCAGACACTGACACTTCGACCGGGATATCGTTCAGCCCCGTCGCGGAGGCCTATCACTGTGTAGGCTGGGGAGGCATCTTCTGGTTGCTTCCTGCGATCTGGATCCTGCTGTTCAGCACCGTCGATTTCGTTGTGGGCGACATGACGAAGTATCCCTGGGGACTGATGGTGGTGGTATGGTTCGGGCACATGGCGCCGGAACAGCTGGTGGGAGGCATGATCTATTTCATTGGGTATGGCAACTTTGGAATGCTGTTGGCGATCATCGTAGTCACACGCTTTGCCCCGATCCTAGGGGCTTTGTTCCTGGGCGGCGTGCGCGCGCCACAAGTGCAGAGGCTGACCGGCACGCGGCGCGTCGGTGCTCAGATGCAGGGCTGACCGGCGATTGCTGCGATCCGGCGACGAACAGGCGCGAACGACAGCGGTACGCTACTATGAAAGCTGCTGTTACCGCTAGGAATAACCCAGTATCACCCATGAATAAACTGATTCTCGGCAATCTCGTCCATCGTCCTTTGCGCTCTCTCATCAGCGCCTTCGCAGTAGCCATTGAGGTCATCATGATCCTCTCGGTGGTAGCCATTTTTTTTGGCATTTTGAACGGTAGCCGCACGCAAACCAGCGGCGTTGGCATGGATATGGTCGTGCACCCCGGTGCCAGCTCTGCTCTGCTCAGCAGTAGTTCGGCCTCCGCCGACGTTCGGATTGGCAATGTTCTACGCGCCCTTCCGCACGTGCTGGTCGTGGCTCCGGTCAACATCAAGTTCAATCTGGGAAGCTCCGCCGAGAACATCTTCGGCATCGACTTCACCAGCTACAACGATCTCCGGCCCTTCGTCTTCATCAGCGGCGGCCCGTTCAAGAATAAGTACGACATGATCATCGATGACCTCCAAGCTGCTTCCAAGCCAGGTCTCACAGTCGGTAGCACCATCAAGAGTCTCAACCACACGTTTACCATCTGCGGCATCGTCGAGCACGGCAAGGGCAGCCGCAAGTACATCCCCCTTACCACCATGGATGAGATCGACAACAACCCTGGTAAGGCTTCCGTCTTCTATCTGCGTACCGAGAACCCACCGGCCAACCAGGGCGCGGTCCGCTCTGAAATTCTCGCCACCGACGGCCTTCAGGACTGGAGCGTCCAGACACTCGCCGAGCTCTTGGAGAGCCTCACGCCCGAGCATTTCCCCGGTTTCAAGATCGCCCTGGACGTCATTATTTCCATTGCCACCATCATCGGCTTCCTTGTGATTTTCCAGTCCATGTATACGGCCGTGATGGAGCGCACGCGCGAGATCGGCATTCTCAAATCGCTCGGTGCTGGACGACTTTCCATCGTCTCCGTCGTCCTGCGCGAGACGATGCTTCTGGCTGCGGTCGGCATCGCTCTCGGTGTCGCTGCGACCTACCTCATCCGAGATCTACTGCACCACCGTTTCCCGACGCTCAGCTTCCAGCTCACTGGCCGGTGGGTCGTGAACGCAATGCTCATCGCACTCGCCGGCGCTCTATTTGGCGCTCTTTATCCCGCATTGAAGGCTGCACGGAAAGATCCAATCGATGCCTTATCGTATGAATAAGATTCTGTAGGAGATGCTCCAAGACACCCATGAGCAGATTAAGCCAGAGCCTGAACTCATTGCGCCAGAAGACAGCTGCTAACTCGGCAGCCGGCACATCGATGATCCCGCAGTACGTCCTGTTTGGCGCGCTGGCCATCGCTTTGCCCATTGTGATTCTTTTCTCTGTCGAACTATGGCTTGTATCGACGTACACAAGTGGTCTTGGTATCGAACGGGTCCGCGAGCAATACTTCGTCGGAATCTATCGCTACAGGATTTTCGGACGCGACCTCTATCTTCTCTTTTATCAATTCCTGCATGCGCATTTCAACGACAGGCCCTATCCCACGCCGCGTGATCCAACCACGTCGCTCCTGTCCTATTTCGCTTTCGCCGTATCGAACGGTCTTTATTTTGGGATCAGCAACCTAATTCTTCTGTCGATGCTGTGGGTCAAGAAGCGGGGGTTCCTGGACCGCGACCTTGTTCTGTACTTTTTCTATACGTTGCTGGTTGCGCTGTCGATGGCCGTCGTTACGCCCTATGACCAGACTGCTTACCTTCTGCTATTGATCGGTATTGTGGGTTCCCGGCAACGGTCAATCGCAGTTGGTCTGATCTTGATCACGGTCTCTGCGATCTGCGGCACACTGAACCGGGAGACTGAGTTCCTGCTCGCCTCGTTTCTTGCGACCATGGCGCTCATTTCTCCCGCCATTCTTGCCAAACGATATTGGATCTATCTTGCCGTTGACATGGTCCTGTCAGCCGCAGTCTACGTAGGCCTCCGTGTCTGGATGCCGATCCACGTTCGGTTCATTGCTTACCTTACGATGGGTGGGATCTGGGGGGCAGAGAGTGTCCTCGTGTTAATTTTGTTGTTCGCCGGCGCGACTGTGCTCGCCATGAGGCTGCATCGCAATATCTGGCCTGCGCTGATCCTTTTGGTGTTCTGCTCGCCCTACCTCGCGACCATTGTCATGGGCAGCAGTTTCCGCGAGTTGCGCATTAGCATACCTATACTTCTTTGCCTGTTTTGCGTTTATTTCTCTCTAAGTCGGCAGCAAGATCTTCAACCGATCATGACTTCCTAGCCGCCATCAGCGAATGTTTTGAGGTGTAGCCGGCATCACTAGGGTCATCAACGTCAAGTAACGGTGCAGACGTGGGCAATCATGAGAATCGAAAGAACATGAACTCAAAGACCTACCGAAGCGTAACGATCACTCTCGGACTGTGGCTATTTCTATGGCTCTTCATATCCTGGCCAGCTGTGCAGGATGATGCCTTCATCCATCTTCGCTACGCCGTGAATCTGCTTCGGTATCACATGATCTCCTACGATGGAGTTCATCCAGATTATGGGACGTCCAGTTTGCTGTATGTATGGCTGCTGGCAGGGTTGCGCGAGTTCTTCAAGTCGCCGGTCCTCCCAAGGGCGATTTCATCGGTATGTCACGTTGTGCTTTTTGGAGGATTAGCCTGGGCGTTTCCTCGGGCGCTTCGCTCGGCGCCCAGGCTGGCCTGGGCATTCGCGCTGCTGATGCTGATGATCCTTGTTATGCCCATGGCTGTGCGCTGGCTGGACGACGGCATGGAGACCTCGCTCACGCTCTGCCTTATCTCGCTGCTCGTCTTCTCCATATCGCGTGCAGGGCACAGCCAGACAGTGTCGAAGGGGTCGTTGGTCTGGCTATTCGTCCTGGGGCTTGTGGCCACTCTCACACGTGTCGAGTTTCTCCTTCTGATGGGAGTGGCCAGTCTGACGTTATTCCTCTCGCGCTCCGAGTCCGCGGGACCATGGCGCGTGTCGTCACGACTTCGACTCGTGGCATCCTGCTCCCTGCCTCTGCTGGGAGGCTTAGTCGGAGCAGGTGTGATCTACCTGACCATGCATACACTGATCCCGGATACCGCGATCGCTAAGTCGAATGCGCTGGCTCCTTGGCCGTTTACCGTGCGCGCGACGGTCTCCGTATTTGTGAGCGCAGTGTCGGTGGGCGCTATTCTTGTACTCTTCTGGTTGCTCACCGCCGCTGCGGTGAGCGTGTACAAACGGCGTGTCACGCTCGCGCTGTTGGTGGCGAATAGTCCCTTCCCTGTGGTGCTGGCACTTGCGATTCAGAGAGGACAACAGGTGCAGGGCGTCCGCTATTTTGTGTGGACGCTGGTGTTTCCCATTCTGTGGAACATCCTGGAATTGCGTTGGAGCGCAGAAACGCCAGGTCGCTGGGCCGAGCTCTCCCTGAAGTTCGCGAGCTACGGAGTCCTGGGCCTACTGTTGATCGCGCTGCCTGTGGAGTCGTTCATGCTCGCCCGGGAATTCCGTGAGCGGGAGAAGAGCCTTGCCGAGTTTCGGGCGCAACACCTCGATCACTTGAGTGCGCTGCATCTTGTGGCCTTCGATATCGGATACATCGGGTACTTCACCGAATCGCCCATCTGTGACATGGCCGGCCTGGTCAATGGGCGAGCCAGTGCCATGCTGCCATTCAAAGAGCGAGTGAAGGTGTGCGCCAATCAGAATCCTCAGTATGCGTTCGTGAATCGGTCCACCCTTTGGGAGTTGAGCGTGGACCTCGATCTCAAGGACTGGTCGGTCTGCTCCGAGTATGACTTGGCCAACCTGCGATCCTCGGATGAGCATTACCTGATTGCCTCACCTGCGGCAACTCCGCAGGTTTGCGCTGCGGCAGGAAATGCGCCCCGACCGGTGGAGCCGGTGCTGCATCCTCCATCGCCGTAACCTCAGACTCTGCGAGGTGCGGTCTCGGAAGGCCGATATGTGCGTGCTCTTGCACCGGCCGCATTCAGGCCTTGATGTTCCAATGTTTCTATAAAGCAGCTTCGTGTCGTACAGTTCATGAAAGAGTATCAACGGGCATTCGTGCTCGCGCATCGCAACATTTGTTTCCGTCCAGTTGCTCGACTCCATCTTCTCAGGATGCCTGACGCCTCCAATTCGTCCGCTGCTGCCGTGATAGTGCCGAAACCGGCGACGGTAGCCGTGTCGGTGCCTCGCCTAACGACGGCCATGACCGTGTCGCGAGGGATCAGCCTTCTGCTGCTGCTTATTTCAGCAGCCTTCTTCGCGCTGCACTTTGTGCATCTGACCGCGGATTTTCCAAACCACTCGCCCTGGATGGACTGGTCGAAATATACGGATGAGGGGTGGTATGGCGACGCTGCCATCCGCCACTATGTGAGCGGGCACTGGTATTGGAAGGGCGACTTCAACCCGGCGGTGGCGCTACCGGTATGGCCCGCGATCGAGTTGCTGGTCTTCAAGTTCACGGGAGTATCGGTCGCGGCCGCGCGTGCGCTCACTCTGGGCGTCTTTGGCTTCACGCTGATTACGCTGTACTTTCTCATTCAGCGT